>Ga0255088_1000783_pt1 | contig 13356 bp, 9 predicted proteins | sample Colum_Miss_RepB__2_FD_188587 | JGI IMG/M metagenome (GOLD analysis project Ga0255088, IMG submission 188587) | Freshwater microbial communities from Columbia River, Oregon, United States - Colum_Miss_RepB_8d | ecosystem: Environmental > Aquatic > Freshwater > River | place: USA: Oregon...
TGAGTTGCGGCTGGAGCTTGACCACCTCTCCAAGGGTCAGCGCGAGCTCAAGCGCATGACTACTTGGATTGGCGCGGGCATTCTTGCGATCGCTCTCGGTGTTTCGTGGCTCTTGTACCGAGGCCAATCGCAGCCACAGCAAGACCAGACAACTACCAACACGAACGCTCCGGTCGTTGCGCCGCCCAATCCTGTGACATCCGCGCCGGTTGCGTTCTTGGAGCCCGCAGATGGCACACGCGTTGCGAACCCCGATGTCTCTGTTGTCATCGATGCGCGCGGTCGGGATTCAGTGTTCATCGCTGATCGTGAAGTGAAGGTCGGAAGCGATGGCATCGCGCGCACCACCCTGCGCGTGGCAGCGGATCAAACTGCGCGCATCACTGTTCGTGATGCGGCGGGGACCGAACTCGGCGCACGCAGCATCTATGTGGACACACGACCTCCGGCATTGACGGTGAATGTTCCTGATGGCGTGCTCGCCAAGGGCGCGGAATGGTGGACCGCTCAGAGCTCGCTGCTTGTGCGCGGCACCGTGACCGACGGCGCAGACGGCCAGTTGCCCGCGAAGCCGATCACCTTCGGTTCCAACGAGCCACAAGCGGTGGATGCTGCAGGCGGTTTCGATTTGCCGGTCACTCTCACCGGCGGCCGCCAGGAATTGCTCGTGCGTGCATCGGACTCCGTGGGACTCAGCACAAGCGTCGTGCGTGGCCTGAGCTTGGATGCCGCGGCTCCGAGCATCGAGTTCAGCACCTCATCCGAGGCCACCGAGCTGGATCGTCTACGCTTGCAGGGTCGCGTGACAGACATGCTGTCGAAGACCGCCAAGCTGGTGCGTGCGGCTGGCTCCGACGATTTGGCGTTGGACACCAATGGTGGATTCAGCGTTGAAGTTGCGCTGCAGCCGGGCCTGAACGAGTTCGTTGTGGAAGCTCAGGATGAGCTTGCGAATCGTGCCTCGGCAATCTTCCGTGTGGAACGCCGGCGCGCAGTCGTAGGCATCGCGAACGTCACCCCTGAATCGGGTCGTGTCTTCGCGGCCTTTGATGCGCGCGCAACCATCTCGGCGAGTACGAACCAACGTGCCTCTCGAGTGGAGGTCTCTCGCAACGGTGCGACCCTTGACTTGCCCTTGAGGCCGCGTGCGGATGGCTTTGAACTCGAGCTCCCGCTGCAGTTCGGTGCCAATGTCTTCCGGCTTGTGCCGTACGGTGATGATGGCGTTGCAGGCCGCCCGTTTGACCTGAGCTATGTGCGCACGCAGCCAGCGTTGCCCGCGGGTTGCGTGCTTGGCGACGATGTGCAGTTGGATGCACAAGGTCGTCCGAAGCTCGTCCTGCATGAGCGCTCTGGACTGGTGCTTGTGCTCGTGTCCGGCGATGTGGCGCAAGCTCCGTTCTACATCGCCCAGCACGAGTTCACGATCGGCGCCGCGCGGCGTGCACGCCCGAGCTTTTATGAGTCGCCTGAGCGTGCCACCGAGATTTGGGATCGCGTGCCGAAGTCTACAGCGGACGCGCATCCTGCGATTCTTGTGACCTTCGATGAGGCCAAGGAACTCTGTCGTGATTTGGGTCTGCGCTTGTGTACCACCGCCGAGTGGGAAGCCGCTTCCGGAGCCCGCGATGGTCGCACGTATCCGTGGGGCAAGGACTGGATCGCGGGTGCCTGCAATGCCGATGATCCCGCGGACAGCTTCCGCTACACGGCTCCTGTCATGAGCTTTGCGTCCGATGTTTCGCCGCACGGTGCGTTTGACATGGCCGGCAATGTCTCCGAATGGTGCACAGCGGATGACAAGCCTGCTTTACGCGGTGGCAACTGGTACTCCTCGCCCGAGACCTGCAAGCTGCTGCATGTGCGCAACCCGCCCGCCAAGCGCTCGGACTTCGTAGGCTTCCGGCCTGCGCTCGATGCCCCGGCACTGCCTCGCTGAGTCGATTCACATGAACAAGCAATCAATCGCCCTCTTGGTCGGTATCTCTCTGTGGCTGGCTGCGTGCAACAGCAGCAAGCCAAGCATGCCAGCAGGTGCACGTCAGGCCGTCGTGCCCTTGGGAGATGCAGGTGCCTTGGTGTTCAGCGCATCCGGGGCTGAAACCGTGCGTGGTTCCCAACGCTCTGCGTTTGCAGCCTCACTGCCCAGCGGTGCTCCGCTGGCCGCGGCCAACGATCCATCCTCGGGTTGGTCGGCCTTGGCCTACAACGATGCGATCGTTGTGGTCAACGCCTCCGAAGCACGCGTCAAGCGCGTGGATGGCGTGAGTTGGAGTTCGGCGCCTACAGCTCTTGGCATCGGAGGCACGACCGTCGGAACTTTGGAGGATGGAACCATCGCGCTTTACGACGCGCTGGAGGGCCGTCGCTTGTGGAAGGAGGACGGTCGCGCGTTGCTCTTGCGTCTGGGCCTCGAAGACTTGCGCTATGTGATGCCTGTGTCGCGCGATCGCATGCTCGTCGTGGCGTTCAAGCAGATGAGTGCCTTCGATCAACCGCAAGCGATGGTGGTCGATATCGATCGCTCAGCAGGTCAGGCAACTTCGCAGGAGCGACCGTTCGGTCAAGACCTGCATTGGTTGGACGCCTGCACGGGTGACGGGTCGCACTTGTATGTGGCGGGCACCACGCAAGCCGTGGAGAACATCGGCCCGCGCCAGCAGCAAATGACCAAGACCATCGTGGTCTTGCGCCATGATCCGGTCCGCAGTCGCAACCAAATCTTGGTGCGTGCCCGTCAACAACCGGGCACGGAAGTGAAGGTCGCGCATCTCGCCGCTGGCTGGGGCTTGGTGGCGTACTCGTTGGATGATGGCCGCGTCAACGTCTATGACGCGAGCGGGGATCGGGAAGCCGCGCATCTGTGGGGCAAGCCGATCAAGAATCTCGAAGGCATCGTCTGCGTGGATGCCTCGCATGTGGCCTTCACGGCTGAAGGCCGCACCTTCATCGAGCGCGTACGCTGAGTTGAACTCCATGCGCTTGCAGCGCACCGCTGGCCGGTAGACGGACATCCAGCGTTGAGCCAGCGGCCTCGAGTTGCCATTCGCCCGCGCCCAAGCCGCGCACAGCGAAGCGTCCGTCGATGTCTACGGGCAGGACCCGCTCGTGCAGTGCGGCCGAAACGCCGCCACGCGGCCGCAAGCGCAGCATTCCACGGAACGGCTGGCCATTGTGGTCGAGCACTACGCCATGCAGACGGCATTCGGTGAGACGCTCACAGCGACCGGCTTGTACCGTCGTGCCGGCGTGAGCCTCGACCGCGAAGCGTAGTGTCGCATGCTTGGCAAGACTGGCCTCCACGGTCACTCGGCCTGCAATCGTGGGGATGAGGTACTGATCGCCGGCAACGGTAGCTGGCACAGGAACAGGCGCTGCATCCCCGAGCGCCAAATGAAACTGCACTCCCTCCTCTGTGGCTAGGGCGCCGTCGAAAGCCAGCCAAGCCACCTGTTGCAGCACGCTTGCGGCCTCGACCTCAAGCTGACAAGTTTGCTTGACGGGCGCCTGCAGGTCTTGCTCCCAATAGATGGTGGCCAAGTCCACTACACCCATCGTCCAGACGATCTGCGCCGGCTGGTGGGCTACCAGCTCGACGGGCGCCCCTCCCGGTAGGCCGAAGGTGCGTGCGGCGAGCACACGCGGAGTCGAGCCTTGCTGGTCAAGACTCAGCTGGCCACCAACCAAGGCCCGCAAACCGTGCGCTTCTAGAAAGCTCGCTAGAGGAGTCCGCTCTTCAGGCTTGGTCTCTGTGCGCACCACGAGTGCAAGCTGCACCGTCGCCAGCGGGAAGAGCGTGAAGTCGGCTTGCACATCGTCCGACTCCAGCTGTGGCTGTACAAAGATTTTTACAGTCTGGCTGGCCTCTGTGTATCCGCGTGCTTTGCACGACACAGTCCACTGCTCGGCCCTGTGAGCCGCGAGCGTGTACCGTCCATCCCCATTCGTGCGCGTGATGATGCTTGGGGCCGTGTCGCCGCCACCGATGGCCCGGATCTCAACTCCGGCCAAGGCGTTTCCTTGCGGATCGCTGACACGACCGGCAATCCGCACGAGGCGCACAGGTGCCACTGGGCTGCGCATCCCCGTCGGGTCCTCACGCACTTGCTCGACCCCTTGTGCCTCTTCGGGTGGTGCAAGCGGTGCGATGGCAGGCGCAGGCCGCCCCCACCAATACGCGCCCGCGCCGGCGGTCAACAGCAGCAACAAAGCAGTTCGTGTATGCATGGAAGCCGCTCTGCGCGTCAGCTAGACTTTACACCCGCTGCTCGCCGTGTGGTACGGCCGAGCCGGCTCTATCCTCCGCCTCCCAGGATCATCTATGGCTCGTCTCTGTTTGCTCACGGCAAGTGCTGTCGCTGCGCTCTGCTCTGTGTCTACTGCGCAAGAAGTGATGTATGGCGCCGGAGAGGGCGAGCTGCTCTTTGGCTTTAGCGCGAACTACCGGTACGCGCATGCGGATAGCATCGGCTCCGGTGCCGACGAGACCGAGAGCTTTGTCGCCAATGGCTCCCTTAGCTGGTTCCTGCAGCGTGAGCACGAACTCGGCTTCGAGCTCTCACCCAGTTTCATTCGCAGCGAGCTCGGCGGCGATTCGCTCGATCTGTATGCAGGCGGGTTCTACAACTACAACTGGTGGACCTCACCGCAGACCACCATCTACGCCGGCCCGCAATTCGGCGTCTTGAGCACGGATACCTCCGGTTCCGATGGTGACACTGCCTTCTCGTGGGGCGTGCACGCCGGTTTCCGTTACTGGATCGATCCCAGCGTCTCCATCGACATCGAGCCGCGTGTGTCGTTCACTTCCTTGGACGAGTCACTCGGTGGCGACCAAAGCGTTTTTGACCTCCTCATCGGCCTCTCGGTCAAGCTGTGATGACTATTCAACAGGCGTGGTTGGCGCTGGGGCTTGCGGCTCTCGCGAGTTCCTGCTTTGTCTCCGAAGGCGAGTGCACGCAAGCCGGGTTGCAGGTGGATCCTTGCACGGTCAGCGCACGCGCTGGGCAGACCATCGTGATCCAAGCGGCTCCGCCCGGCGCGCCTGACAGCCCGGTCGACTTCATTCTCCCCGAGTCGGCTGCCACCGCTTTCGCGATTCAGTCCGAGCCCAATCGCCTCACGCTGGTCAGCACGCAAAACGTGACCGGCTTCTTCCCTGTACAAGCCACCAGTCAAGTGGATGAGACCAAGACCGGCGGCGCAACCGTCGCTGTCGCTCAGGCCAACTTTGGCTCTACGCCGCCGCCCTTCGTGCTTTTCGGCGGTGATTTCCCGGTTGGCACCAAGGCTTCTGCCACCGCGGCCGGCGGCAACCTCTACTACGTTGCCTATGCCGACAGCTCCAGTTCTGCGCTCGGGGCCGGTAATCCGTTGAACAACTTCGTGCGGCAATATGATGTCAACACGAACCAGCTGCTGGCCCAAGCGACGGATCAGTTCCTGTCCTTTGGTAGCAAGGCCGCGCCGGTCGTGGTCGCGCCGAACGTGGCTGCAGACTGCCAGGGCTTCGGCTATTGGGTCGATAGCGACGCGAAGAACGGCTATGTGTTGCGGCGTCTGGCTCCGCGGAGTCAGGTCGTCAACGAGCAGGTGCTCGGCTCGTATGACAGCTTCCGGCTCGACACCTTGTCGGTGGGTTGCGATGGGGACTTGTACTTCGTGGCGAGTCGCGCCGCCCAAACCGGCTTCGATGGCCCGGTGTTGGCGGCCAAGGTCCAGCCCGATGGCGCAGTGGTGCTCAGTGGCGATTTCACCAGCTTCAACGGCGTGCCCTGCGGTCGCATTGTGCGCCTGCTGCCGAGCGGTCAGCGCGATTCCAGCTTCAATGTCGGCGGCCTCGGTGCGGATGCGCGCGTCTCGGCCTTGGCGGTCCAGCCGGATGGCAAGATTGTCGCGGGCGGTGAGTTCACCACCTTCAACGGGCAGACTGCTCTGAACTTGGTGCGTTTGGAGGCGAATGGCGTCGTCGACCCCAGTTTCAATGCGCTCGGTTTTGCACTGGGCGGTACAGGCCCGATCGGCGTGCATGCCTTCGCCCTGCAGGAGGACGGCAAGCTCTTGGTCGGCGGCTACTTTGAGTCCTACGGCCAGCTGTTCGCCAACGGCTTGGTGCGCGTGAATACTGATGGCACCCCGGACCTCGGCTTTGACATCGGCGGCGGCGCAACCTTTGGCGGGCAGCTCACCGGTGAGGTGTGGGGGATCACTTTGGTTTCCGGCGGTGCGATGCTGGTGGCTGGTGACTTCACCAACTTCAACTTCGCGACAGCCGGCAGCCTTGTGCGCCTGACCTCGGCGGGACAGGTGGACACGAATTTCCTCGCCTCGGGTGCGGCGAACGATGTGGTGTATTCCGCGCAGCTGGTTTCGGGCACGCAGGCCGTCATCGTGGGCGAGTTCACTGCGTACGGAGGGATTACCAGCAACTGCATCGCGCGCATCAACATCGCGACAGGGGCGCTGGACACCGCGTTCGCCGCCGCAGGGCCCGGCCCCACGCAAGGCGGACAAGTTCCGCCGTCCCTCGTGGCTTGCTCTGTGCTGCCCTCGGGTCAGTTGTTGATCGGTGGCTCGTTTGGTTCGTGGGCGGGGGATGCGTCACACGCTTACTTGGTGCGTCTGAATGCGGACGGCACTTTGGACGCCACCTATGCGGCCGATGTGTTCCCGGATGGATTGGTGGTGGCGATCGCGCAGGGCTCGAAGGGGGCTGCTTACATCGGCGGTGTGTTCCAGACCATTGGCGGTCAACCCCAGCCGTACTTCGCCAGCCTCGATAGCGGTGGTGTGCCCCAAGGCGGCCCGGTCGGTGGCGGCGGTCCCACGATCTTCAGGATCTCGCGCTTCGGTCAAGAGCCGACCCCGCTGCTTGCGGATAGCTCGACCGCGAACTTCCTGTCCCTGATCACCTCGATGGCCGTCGACAAGGGCGGTCGCCTTGTGGCTGGCTCCTCGGACGGTGATGGCTTCCCGTATGCGGCGCGCTTCATTGTCGATCTCAGCGATGAGAGCAAGCAGCTCGCGACTTTTGACGACGCGTTTTTCATTGGCCTGCAAGGCGGCAAAGGCGGTTCCTCGTCGTTGGTGCATCCGGTCATCGATGTCGCCGTCGACGCGGGCGATGCCATCTATCTCGGCGTGAAGGCACCGGCAGGTGACTACGTCGCGGGCTACAACACGCTGGGGCAAGAGGTCTATCGCGTGGCGACGTACACCAATGTGTGTCCCACCGATTGCCTCGAAGCAGCTTGCGGCACGGAGGTTCCGTTCGAGAACATCGTCTCGCTCGGCGTGTCCTCCGGCGGAGCCCTGCGCGTCATCGACGACATCGTCACGGATGGCCTGCCTGCACCGTGCCAAGAGTCCGTGCGCTTGATCCTGCTGGATCCTCGCTGACGGTTACTCGACAGCGAATGGTGTAAGATCGTCCGCCATGGGACGCCAGTGGATCCACGCCAAGAAAGAGATCACCGCTAACAAGCGGGCTTCCATCACCACCAAGCTGGTGCGGGAAATCACCGTCGCTGCGAAATCGGGCATGCCCGATCCGGCGCACAACCCGCGACTGGAAGTAGCCGTCGAGGCGGCGCGCAAGCAATCGGTCTCGAACGATGTCATCCAACGCGCGATCAAGCGCGGCGCAGGTGGCGGTTCGGACGGCGCCGTGATGGAGCTGGTGACGATCGAAGGCTACGCGCCGTACAACGTGCCCGTGGTGGTCGAGTGCTTGACCGACAACCGCAACCGCACCGCGCCCGACATGCGCATGCTGTTCCGCGAGGGCCAGTTCGGTTCCAAAGTGATGTTCCTGTTCGACCACATGGGCATCATCGAGGCGACCCGCGAAGGCGAGGGACACGACCTGGAAGAGGCCGCCATCGAGGCCGGCGCGCAGGATGTCGAGAAGCTCGAGGACCTCGACGACGAGATGAGCGGCGGGCGCTTCTTTAGCTCGCCTACGGACCTGGACATCGTGTCGAAGGCGCTGCGCGCGGCGGGGTGGGCCGTGACGAAGGCGGAGATGGGGTACAAGCCGAAGGATTTGGTGGCGCTCGATGAGGGCAAGCGGGCGGAGGTGGTCGCGTTCTTGCGGGCGATTGATGACCACGATGATTGTCACCGGATCTATGCGGCGTTGGCCTAAATCGATACTGGTCCAGATGAGTGTGCACGAGTCTTCGGGGCCTAAGTGGCCCTGCGGGGCCCTAGGACTGCGATCCGCAGGTTGAGCCGTGGAATCCCAGTGGAGTGGGCCACGGCCTACTCAGGGCTACTTACGGACCTGCGGCCTGAGGTTCGTGGCGTGTTGCGCACTGGGCCGCGGCCTAGCCCGCGTGGCGCGGTCAATAATGAGGGTGCTGGGCAGTCTTAGGCCTCGGCCTGGTGACCCGCCTTGAGGACTAGACGTAGCCTGCGCCTGCACTGTCCACCGATTCCGACTTATCTTTGCCCAGTTCCTGCACAATCAGCAGGACCAGTATCGAAGGGCGCGTCTATCATGGTGCGCCAAAACGGAGCCCACCCATGACCGAAGTCGTAATCGTCAGCGCCTGCCGCACCGCCGTCGCCAAGTTCCAAGGCACCCTCGCCGGCTTCACCGCCCCCCAACTCGGCGCCCTCGCCGTGAAGGAAGCCCTGCGCCGCGCGAACCTCGACCCGCAGCTGGTCGATGAGGTCATCATGGGCAATGTCCTCCAGGCCGGCCTTGGTCAGAACCCCGCCCGTCAAGCGGCGTTGCGCGGCGGTTGCCCGGACACGGTTGCGGCCGTCACGATCAACAAGGTCTGCGGTTCGGGCCTCAAGTCGGTGATGCTCGCCGCGCAAGCCATCAAGGCGGGCGACGCCGAGATCGGCTGGCGGGATGGAAAGCATGACCAATGCGCCGTACTTGTTGCCCGAAGCGCGCGCCGGTGTGCGCTTGGGCCACGGCAAGCTCATCGACTCGATGGTCGGCGACGGTCTGTGGGATGTCTACAACGACTTCCACATGGGCAACACGGGCGAGCTCGTGGCCAAGAAGCATGACATCACGCGCCGCATGCAGGACGAGTACGCGGCGCGCTCGCACCAACGCGCCGGCGCTGCGCAAGCCGCCGGCAAGTTCAAGGACGAGATCTTCGCCATCGAGATCCCGCAGCGCAAAGGCGACCCGCTGCGCTTCGACACCGATGAAGGCGTGCGCGGCGACACGACCGCCGACAGCATCGCCAAGCTCAAGCCGGCCTTCGTGACGGACGGCACCGGCTCCGTGACGGCAGCGAACGCCTCGTCGATCAACGACGGCGCCGCCGCATTGGTGGTGATGAGCGCCGCCAAGGCCAAAGCGCTGGGCCTCAAGCCCATGGCGAAGATCACGCACTACGCCACCGGCGGTTGCGCGCCGGAATGGGTCATGATGGCGCCGGAACGCTCGATCAAAGCTTGCGCCGCCAAGGCCGGCAAGCGTCCGACGGAGTTCGATCTGCACGAGATCAACGAAGCCTTCTCGGCCGCGGCTTGCGCGTTGACGAAGGTGCTCGAACTCGACCAGGAGACCGTCAATGTCAACGGCGGCGCCGTGGCGATCGGCCACCCGATCGGAGCCTCGGGCGCACGCGTGTTGGTGACCTTGCTGCACGCCATGCAGCAGCGCGGCAAGCGCACCGGCATGGCCAGTCTGTGCCTCGGCGGCGGCAACGCCGTCAGCCTAGCCGTGGAGGCCTGCTGATATGGGCAACAGCACACTCAAGAAGGTCGCCGTCATCGGCGCGGGCACGATGGGCAATGGCATCGCGCAAGTCTTCGCCTCGTGCGGCGCGCAGGTGCTCTTGGTGGACATCAATCCCGAAGGACTCGCCAAAGGTGTGGCCGCGATCGAGAAGTCGCTCGCCAAGTTGGCCGAGAAGGGCGTGATCACCGCCGACCATCAAGCCGCGTCGCGCGCGCGCTTGAGCACGAGCACCAAGGTCGAAGACATCACCGATGTGGACCTGGTGGTCGAAGCCGTCAGTGAGCGCCCCGACCTCAAGAAGAAGATCTTCGCGCAGCTCGACGCGCAGTGCCCGCCGCACACGATCTTGGCCTCGAACACCAGCTCCATCTCGATCACCGAGATCGCGGCCGTCACCAAGCGCGCCGATCGCGTCATCGGCATGCACTTCATGAATCCGGTGCCGTTGATGAAGCTCGTCGAGATCATCCGCGGCCAAGAGACCTCGGATGCCACGACCAAGACGATCGTGGAATGCTCGAGCTCGCTCGACAAGACGCCGGTGGAAGCCAACGACTATCCCGGCTTCGTCAGCAACCGCGTGCTGATGCCGATGATCAACGAAGCGATCTACTGCCTGATGGAAGGCGTCGCGACGAAGGAAGGCATCGACACGGTCATGAAGCTGGGCATGAATCACCCAATGGGGCCGCTCGCTTTGGCTGACCTGATCGGATTGGATGTGTGTTTGGACATCCTCGAGGTCCTGCACAAGGGCTTGGGAGACGACAAATATCGTCCGTGCCCGCTGCTGCGGCGCTATGTGGCGGCAGGCCGCCTAGGCAAGAAGTCCAAGAAGGGCTTCTACGACTACGCCTGAGTGTCAAGTAGACCTAACGTCAAGTAAACGCGACAGGAGACAACCGAGATGGACTTCGCCCTCGACGAAACGCTGACGCTTGTGCGCGACATGGCCCGCGGCTATGCCGAGGACGAGGTCTTGCCGCGTGCGACCGCTATGGATCGCGCGGGGGCGATGGATCCGCTCGTGCTCGACAAGGCGCGTGAGTTGGGCCTCTTTGGTCTGACTTGCCCCGAAGCCTACGGCGGTGCCGGCATGGGCAACCGCGCTCTCGCCATCGTGCTCGAAGAGATCAACCGCGCTTGCGCCGCCACCGGCGTGATGCTGTCGGTGCACAACTCGCTGCTGTGCTCGCCCCTCGCCAAGTGGGGGACAGACGAGCAGAAGCAGCGCTTCCTACCGGATCTCGCCTCGGGTGCGCGCATCGGCAGCTACTGCTTGACCGAGCCCAACGCCGGCTCGGACGCTGCTTCGTTGCGTGTGTCAGCTCGTTTGGACGGTGACCACTTCGTACTCAACGGCACCAAGATTTGGGTGACCAATGGCGGGCACGCGGGCTTGTTCCTGGTCTATGCGCGCACGGATGCAAGCACTACGCGTGCCAAGGGCGTCTCGGCGCTGATTGTGCCGCGCGAACTGCCCGGCATTTCGATCGGAAAAGCCGAGAAAAAGTGCGGTTTGCGCGCCTCCTCGACGACCGAAGTGGTGTTCGAGAATGTGCGTGTGCCCAAGGAGAACTTGCTCGGGCCCATCCACGATGGCTTCCCCATCGCCATGGATACGCTCGACGGCGGCCGCATCGGCATCGCGGCGCAAGCAGTCGGGATCGCACGCGCCTGCTTGGAAGCGGCGGTCAAGTACGCCAAAGAGCGTGAGCAGTTCGGCAAGCCCATCGGCGAGTTCCAAGCCGTGCAATGGAAGCTCGCCGACATGAGCACGCGCATCGACGCCGCGCGCTTGCTTGTGATGAAGGCCGCATGGTTGCGCGATCGCGGCGAGCGTTGCTCCCGCGAAGCCGCCGAGGCCAAGCTCTTCGCCTCGCAAACCGCCAACTTCTGCGCCGACGAATGCCTCCAGATCCACGGCGGCGCCGGTTACACCGACCACTTCCATGTCGAGCGCCTGTTCCGCGACGCGCGCATCACCGAGATCTACGAAGGCGCCAGCGACATCCAGCGCATCGTCATCGCCCGGGCACTCCAGAACGGCTGAGTCCGTACAGCCCGTCAAAGGGTGCGCTCTCGTGGCAGCGGATGCATGAGTGGAGCCGTCCGTCAGCCTTGCCTGCGCGGTACATGGCGTTCCGCGTCTGGACCACATCCTTGGGGACTTCGACTTCATCCACGCGCAAATCACTCGGCTCCTAGGAAGTCGTCCCCCGCCCGCATCAACGAAACCTGTCGAGCACCGCCCTCAGCTGGCGGTTCCGCTCGGCGATCAACGCCAGATTTTCCTCGCGTAGCTCGCGCCAGTTCGGGATATCCGACTCGAGCACGACATGAGTAACGCCCCACCCCTCATGGCCAGTTGCCGTACCATCAACGATCCCTTTTTGGCCTTCCCTTGAATAGCGGACTCCAGCGGACGAAAAAGGATAGATGGCCATGTCGCGCGCGTCGAACAATCGCATCCGCGCCTCAGCTATTGCATCAACAAGCCGATTGACGCACTCGCTCAACTTAGCCTGGGCAGGCCCGATTTCTGCGTCAATGATGGCAAATTCGGCATCGCCAAGCTCAAGGCCATTAGCGTACTTGGTCTTGATCCAATCGCGGTCCTCCAAGAGCCCGGATCCCCAGCCGGTCTCGTGGTACATCGTGAATACGCCTTGGCGCTTGGCCGGACTCCACATCAATCTTGAGCGAATATGCGGCAGCGCCTCTTCAACCGGCATCAGCTTGGGCAGCTTCTTCATGTCGTAATCCGCCCAGCCATCTTGCTTCCTGAGCTCCTTCTCGATGCGTGGCCACTCCGCACCCCAAAAGTCCGACATGAACTGCTCCCCGTCATGAGGCGCAGGCACTGCGGCTGCAGCCTCTCTGGGCGCATCCATCGTTGGGGCGACCACCTCGGCTGCCAGAACAGGAGCTGATCGAGGCTCGACCACAACAACCTGCTCGACCGTGCTTTGGTGTAGGAACAACCACGCCAACCCGGCGACTGTCGCGACTACAAGCACGACACGGCCCAAGCGATTCAACGCGTGCTGTTGATGTTCCATCGGCTAGCCCGGGCAAGAGCCGCAGTTGCCGCTGGCCTGAGCTGCAATGCGACCACCGGGCGCCGATGCACACTGCGGGACCGTGGTCCAGTAATAGATGGTCGGCGGAGTGCCAGTGCCACCATTGCTCGAGAGCGGCGGGTCGATGCAATAGCGTTGCGTGCCCTGACTCACGCAGCCGGTGACGATGGATCCAGCAGGAACGCCCGAATAGTGGCGATCAATCATCACGGAACAATCGGCGATGGCGGTGCATTGAAAACCGGGTTGCCCATGAATCCCAACATACGAGCACGTACCGCTTTCGACGGTCACGCTCACCATTACCTGTCCGCAGCCACTCCATAAATTTTGCCCAAAACTGAAACCGCTACCTTGGCAACCAGAGCATTGGCTTGACTGACTGAGTGTAGACGCAGGGGTTGGCGCAGCACTTGGAACCGTGAGAAGCGCGAGGGGCACGACAAGTAGACTTTGCATGAGGTGAGTTGATCTTTTCTAAGAGCACAGCAGACCTTGGCTCGGAAACCAAAGAGGCACGGAAGCTTGCCTTGGCCCTGATTATTGCAAGCCTACATTTCT
>Ga0255088_1000794_pt1 | contig 13225 bp, 25 predicted proteins | sample Colum_Miss_RepB__2_FD_188587 | JGI IMG/M metagenome (GOLD analysis project Ga0255088, IMG submission 188587) | Freshwater microbial communities from Columbia River, Oregon, United States - Colum_Miss_RepB_8d | ecosystem: Environmental > Aquatic > Freshwater > River | place: USA: Oregon...
GGTCGTAGAGCTTTGCAAGTTGTTTTGTTTGCTCCTGATTGGACTATCTCCACTATCCGTGCCTTTAGTGCTGCTTTACCTAAGTCTTTAAACCCTGCTAAGTTGCAGCCTATAGAGGGTATTAAGGGCTTGGTAAATCCTACAACCAAAGCTGACTATGCTAGGTTGTACCAATTCAAGACAGCATTGCTGTACTTGACTCTGCTAAACGTTATTAATAACATGACTGCTGGTAGAGATGTTTGGGACAACAAAGATCCAACTCGTATTGAATGGCCTGACGGTACATCCATGCAAGCTATGAAACACGCTATGGAACCTTACCACTGGATTGCTGCACCAGATAAAACCCTGGCTAATAAACTAGGGTTTATACCCAAAGCTGCTATTACTACTATTGCTGGTACTGAGTACGCCAGTCCCAATGCTCCCAAATTGGTTGACATGAGTACTACTGGTAGGCTTAAAGCTGTAGCTCAATCAGCATTGCCTTTCCAAGCACAAGCTGCTATTGGTGCTCCCGAAGGAGAAGGAGTTAAAAGGGCTGTGTTGGGTACAGCAGGATTTCCTATTTATGGATCTACTCCAGAACAACGGAAACAAAAAAGAAAAGAACGAGATGCACAACTCAAAGCCAATGCTGCTGAGTACCGTAAAAAAGCCAAAGAAAAAGGTTGGGACCAATAAATCATGGCTACCAAAATTACTGTTCCTATTCCTCAAGACGAGATTAAAGAAAGTTTTGTCTGGAGAGATTGGTTCCAAAGACTTAGCGATAAAGTCTATGGGAGTATGGCAAGCCAAGATGCTAGTTCTGTAAACATTACTGGTGGATCAATAAATGGCACAACTATAGGTGCTACTACTGCATCTACAGGACACTTCACAACTGTACAAATAGACACACCATTACCTATTGCTTCTGGTGGTACTAATAACAATGCAACTCCTACTGCTGGTGCTGTTGCTTATGGTACTGGTACGACTTACGCTTTTACTGCTTCTGGTAGTTCTGGTCAAGTGTTGACTAGTGCTGGTACTGGAGTACCTACATGGACGACAAACGCTAGTGGAGATGTCACAGGTCCAGCGTCATCAACTGATAACGCTATTGCAAGGTTTGATGGCACTACGGGCAAGCTGATTCAAAATTCTGTTACTACTATTGATGACACTGGAAACGCTAGTGGCATCTTGTCTCAACAGTTTAGCAATGGCTCTGCCGTCACTCTTGCCGCAGGAAAAATGTGGTATGACGGCTCTACAGGCGCTTGGAACTTGGGCATGGGTGGTGGCAACATTACTCAACAAGTTGGCGAAGAAATATTTGTTTATGGCAAAGCGTCTGCCGCTATTACAGATTCACCCCTCCAAATTATTTACCATACAGGCGTTGTTGGGGCTAGTGGAGTCATTCAATTTGCACCTACGATTGCAGGCATTACAGACCCCAACGCAATTATTGCCGTAGCTACTGAATCCTTGGCTCTTAATGATTTTGGACGTGCTACGGTTTTTGGCGTGGTTCGTGGCATTACAACCAACGGCACTGCTTTTGGTGAGGTTTGGGCTGACGATGATGTTATTTGGTACAACCCCGTAACTGGTAACCCCACAAAAGTTGAGCCTGTTGCGCCATACATTAAGGTGCAAGTTGGTCTTGTAATTAAAGCAGGGGCAGGCGGTTCAGGGTCTTTCCAAGTTGGCATTGCCCGTGGTTCAAAACTTGGCGGCACTGATTCCAACGTGCAGTTTGGCACATTAGCCAATACTGACTTGATCCAGTACAGCACATCATTAGGCTATTGGACAAATGTCACTCCAGCATCAGTGATCAATGCGTCTAGCGGTGCGCCAGTCACTAAAACAGCCGACTTTGCAGTAGCGTCTACAGAAAACTGGGTTATTAATAACAAAACAGGTTCTACTTGTACCGTAACTTTGCCCACTGCCTCAAGCTGGACAGGTCGGGTTTTGCATTTTCAGAACTATCAAGCGCAAACGGTTGTTTCGGCATCGTCCAATGTTGTACCTTTGGCTGGTGGGTCGGCTGGAACATCCATACTGTTGGCAAGTACAGGGGATTCTGCTACGTTAGTTTCTAATGGAACAAACTGGTTGATGACACAATACATACCAAACAATATTTTGTTGTTGGAATAATGGAGTAGTAATGGCTGATGTTGAAACACTGGTTACAGAGACCGATAAACGACTTAGTATCCATGAGGCTGTCTGTGCTCAGAGATATGAAAACATAGAGTCTGCTTTTGAGAATGGTAAAAAACGTATGCAAAAGATTGAATATATCTTGTATGTTATTGCTATTGCTACATTGTTAGGACCTGGTGTTGCTGCTGAGTTTGTTAAGAAGCTCTTTGGAGTCTAAAAAATTGATCCCATTACCATACTCTTTGCAGCTAACGCTTGTGTCGCAGCCATCAAAGAAGGATGCGAGCTTTACAAGCAAGCCAAATCCTCATTCATGGAAATCAAGTCCACTGTCAATGAAGTTGTTGGTGTCGCAAACGAAGTCCGTGGGTTCTGGTCTAAGCTCTTTGGAGCAAAACAAGACACGCCAAAGCCTGTGGCGAAAAAGAAGGAAAAGTATGTAGCAGTTGATGAGACTCAGGTAATGGTAGATGTTGTGTCTCGCCTTACTGAGTTCTTTAAATTGCAAGAACAGTTAGCTGCACACATTCGAGAAGAAGAAGAAAAATCTAAGAGTGTGTATGACCCTGATGCCAACTTGATGGAAGCAGCTCTTAAAAGAGTTATGGCTTTAGATCAAATGGCAGAACTAGAAAAAACCATACGTGAAGTTATGGTCTATCAATCTCCTCCAGAAATGGGAGCAATGTATTCTAAAACCTTTGAGATGAGAGACATCATCAAAGAAGAACAAGAAGGTGCTAGGCTTAAGGAAGAAGCTAAAGAACGGGTTAAAAAATGGCAACGGGAGGAAGCAAAACGAAGCTTGCACGCAAAGTCAGCGTATCTAGTAGCGACTTTGATCTTCCTCGTATACCTGTGGGCGTGGCTGTTGTTCGTAAATCGTTGGGGGAAGACATAGTGGGTTGGGTTGCAGCTTGTATTTTAGTAGCTCTAATACTTCCCATGCTTGGGATGTTGTACTTGGACATCTTAGAAGCTAAACACGACACAAAGATTCAACTAGAAAAGATTGAGAAACTTAGACGTCAAATTGAAAGTCAACAAAGGGAGAAAAACAAATGAATGTGTATGAGATTTGGTTTCTGTCTGTGCTGCTAGTAGTTCTTACTGGCTGTGAAGACCGCTTTCGTTACAAGTGTCAAGACCCAAACAATTGGAGTGAACCTGAATGCAAACCTCCAATCTGTACCGCTACTGGTACTTGTCCAGAAATGTTAGTTAAACCCGAACAGGAGAAAAAATGATGGCTACTATTGGATACAAACCTAATAACCGCATGACTGCTGAAGAGATTGAAGCTAGAGTGTGGGCTTTTGTAATTGTCTGTTTGATTTTGATTCTTCTTGGCTCTGTAGCCATGTTCCTCTACGCTTTGACTTATGTTACTCAGCCTATGGCTGGTATGGCTCCTATTGACAAGGTATATACCCAACAGATTAGCACTATCATGGTCTTCATTACTGGTGTATTAGGTGGTGTTGCTGGTAGGTCTGGTGTTAAAGCTATAGCTACTGCAACAGCTAAAGCTGAAGCCGTTGACAACGATGAATCTCCAAAGTTATGAGTCTGTTTAATCCCTGGGTGCTTTTAGGCATCATTTTATTTGTTACTAGTAGCTTCTTAGGAGGCTATTACAAGGGCAGCGAAGATGAAGTCTTAAAGCAACAAGCTGAAATTGCTAAGCTCAACGAAGAGTCTCGACAAAAAGAACAGGCTCTTGTGTCTGCTGTAAATAAAACTGCATCTCAACTAGTAAAGGTAAACAATGAAGCAAAGATTCAAATTGCTAAGAGGGACGCTGCTATTGCCTCTGGTACTCTCAGGTTGCGGATTCCTATCAAAGCCCCCGACTGCCCCGTATCAACCACCACAGATACCCCCTCTTCCTCCAGAGATAGCATTCAAACAACAACCGAACTTGACCCAACGATTGCTAGATCTCTTGTCGCCATCACAGACAAAGGAGACGAAAACACAAGACAATTAAATGCTTGCATTGATGCCTACAATTCTGTTTATCAAACCCTGAAAGGAAAACCATGAACTTAAGCCCCAACTTTACTCTTGATGAATTAACCCACACAGATCATCGTGAGTTTGACAACACCCCCAATGATGAAGAGTTAGCCAACCTAACTCGTTTAGCTGAGTTCTTAGAAGAAGTTAAAGTAGTGTTAGGTGGTAAACCTATTATGATTAATTCAGCATTTCGTTGTGCTGAAGTTAATAAGGCAGTGGGTTCTAGTGACAAATCACAACATCGGCGTGGGTGTGCTGCTGATATTCGTGTTCCTGGTATGACTCCCAATGAAGTTGTATCTGCCATCATTGAAGCAGGTCTTCAGTACGACCAAGTTATCCGTGAGTTTGATAGGTGGACACACGTAAGCATCCCCAATACAGAGGATGCTAAGCCACGATCAATGGCTTTAATTATTGATAAGCAAGGTACTAGAGCTTACGCCTAGTCTTCATCAGCGTCTTGGAGGTGCGCTAGTACTACTGCAAATAATACTAGCGTACCTACGCCAACTATTGCGCCTAAGATAAGAGCAAAGATAGTAGCTATCATTTGTTTTCTCCTGGACCTTTAGCTTTGCAATAAGTTGTAAACGGTTCTTTTTTAATCAAACTGTTTTCTATTTCTTTTCTTGTGTTAGCTGATTGCACACCAAGTACGTGTCGTCTTAGTTCTTTGTCTCTGGTGTAGAGACTAGGGCCTCTCCAATCAAAAGCGTTACTAGTAACTTTTTCCATTTTTGCTCCTATTGTCTCTACTTTGTTGTAGCAATTTGCGTATCCATTTACCACCACCTTGTTTTACGTACTCTTCGTACTCACTTTGGGTAACACGAATACCTATAGCTTTACCTGATTTTGTTAATTCAGATTTTTGTCTCGGCATTTTTTCTCATCCCTACAATCGTGTCTTGAAAATGATACTCACAACTATGTTGGTCGCCAGCCAATTTAGTTACAAACACCAACCTACACTCAGTGCAATACCACGCTGTCCCCTGGGCAACAATGGTTGACTTGTTTGGGTGTGTACCCTTCTCCCTACCAAAGAATGTTCTTATACGTTCAAGCATTGTTCTTCTCCTTGAGTTTGGCTTCAGTCCAACGCACTGCGTATTCACGATCTCCAGTCGAACATTCTCCAGTTACAGGGTCAACATAGCTTTCCCAACAAGCCTCGTGAAACTCCTCTGGGGTCAGCCCTACCCATGTGCGCTGTGGTGGGGTGGTGTAGAGTTTTGTTCCCTCTGGTATTGGATACGAAGAACGAAAAATGCTAGTAAAAAACCCTGGGTAGATGCTTTGTGAAGCGCAGCTTAAGGTTTTACCCACAGGCTCTTGCTCTGGCTGTACCAACTTGCAATCAGGATGATGGTCAGTCCAAACACAATTTGCATCGCAGAACTTCTCCACAGGCTCTTGGCTTTCCAACTTTGCAATGGCTTGGCGTAGGGACATGATTGCCCGTACAGATTTTCCTTGTTTACCAGTTGCATTTAAATCCCAATCTGTTGAGACTTCCAACACCTCAAGCGCCTGTTTCAATACTTCAATCATGCTTGTCCCTTTGCTCCTTGAGCCGTGCTTCAAGACGCTTGATCCGTTCTTCGTTGTACTGCATGGCAGCATTGGCGTATTCGGCGGCGGTCTCAGCTTCAAGCTTACGCAGGTGTGCGTCCTGTAGTTCGGCGTAGATAACCTCGGAAATGGTCTTTGATCTGAGGATGTCTTTGATGTATTTGATTGTTGTCTCTCTGAAGTTCATTTCTTCATTTCCCTGATGTATATTGCCAAGCCACTCACAGTGTCAGCACCGAAACCCTTGAGTTTCTCAATGTGCTGTGCTACTTCTTCAATCACTTGCGCTCGATATGGGTTTGTTATCACCGCATGGACAGATTCCTTGCGTTGCTTTGCTTGTTGTTCAATGTCGTTGAATGCTTCATCTTCTTCAGTCATCTTTATCTTCCCCCCATGTGCCATCAATCCATGCGTCCAAGCGCCTGTGTAATGTGGCTCGGTTGCGCTCACCAACTGTCAAGCCGTTGTCAGTTTTCAGGGGACTGGTCAGTAACTTTCCAAATCCCTCTTCTGCGCTGAACTCAATGCGTTTATTGGATGTCTTAATTCCAACAACACACAAGGGACTTGCAAACCCGTCAATTAATGCTTCATCTTCTTCTGAAGATATTGTCATAAGTGCCTCATTATGTAATTCTGCCAATGGTCTACGTTAGAGAACGTACAAGCATCTAAATTATTCTTAACTGCCCAGTCTAGGTAGGTAGTGCTACTCTTTTTAGATAGTCCCTGGTTACGTTGTAAAACGTAAAGGATGGTTATCTCTGGGTGTTGCTGTTTGATTAGCACTGCTTTCTTTCTGTCAGCTCCTGTCCACAGACCTTTTGTTTCTATGTACACGTTATTAGTAACAGTGAAGTCAGGTGTGTAGGTATGGTTGCTTGCAGGTATAACGTACTTGATCTTGTCTTGTTCGTAACCTAGCTTCCATCCCTTTGCTTCGCAAGCAGTTTGAAACTTAGATTCCAAACCACTGCGATACCCCGCAGGGTTGTGTCGTTTAGGTTTTGGCATTAACCAATAAACCGTTCTGCGGCTTTATCAATCTCTTTTTCATACTCATTGATGATGTCGCAGAGACCTTTGATATAAGCCTCTAACATACCAACTCGAAAAGCCAATCGATCTTCAGCTACACCATCTCGATATGTAGTTTCAGAAGCTTGTTTTGCATTGTCAATAAATTGTTGTGGGTTTTTCATTCTGTTTTCTCTACTTTAGATTTGTTAAGCATTAAGACAATTCTTTTTTAAGTTCATCATTCTTTTTGATGATGTCGTCTCTCATTTCTTTGTTGTTTAAGAAAGCATTTACAAAGTGGACTAGATGTCTTTTATGTGCATACTGTTGGGCTGCAAGAATACTTGTTGTTATTGCCCAAGTAAGCAAAAACAGTTCTGCAATACTAAATTCAATCATGTTGTTGTTCCTTTACGGGTGGTTGCCAGATGTCGTTTGGTTTTTGCCAGATGTATAGCAGTTTCATGTTGAGGTGGAAACGTTCATCATCGTTATAGAGTTCACGGCACTTGTCGTACCACTCTTCAGGCAATAACCCATCTAAAGCTTGGGCTGCCTTTACTGGTCCAATGCCAGCCACACCAATGATGTTGTCACTCCTGTCACCTATGAGACTCTGTAGGTACAAGTGCTTTAGTCCCTCGTCAGTTCCTACTTCTTGAAAAGTCTTTTTAATAAAGTTGTAGTGCCTTCCAGGGATCTGAAGTAGATCTTTATCAATGCTACATATAACTGTTGTCCCGCGTTCTTTATCTTGTTGAATACCAAGTTGATCATCTGCTTCATGTCCATTACATACCTCTGCTTTGTGATGTGTTACTAGGAACTCCCGTACTGCTTGCCAATGAGCTGGTCTTTCGTCTGGCCTGTTGGCTTTGTAGCTAGGGGCTATTTCTCTTCTGAAGTTATCCGTGCCTGTTAAGTACACGCTGTATGAGTCTGATCCTGTGTCAGCAAGGATGTCCTGCATCATTTGGTCAGCCCTTGCCAGGGCTACCCATTGTTCTTCTTTCTCTGCTGATGCAGCTCCTCGGTAGACAACTATATCCCCATCTATGAGTGCTCTCATTTGTTTTCTGACATCTTTAACAAGTATCCAACTACATCTGAGTATGATGGTTTAAAGCCAAACTGTGCCTGAAGACTGTTCTTAATAACATCAATTTTCTCAACTACATGAACTTCTAACCCAATAGATCTATATTTAGAAACAGTTTTTATAGGCATTACCTTCTTGGGTCTACCTGGTTTACGTTTGTGGTGCATTGTTATTTCCATACTACCTCTCCTTTAAACAAAAAAAAATGGAAGCTTTTTAGGGCTTCCATAAAATCACAGTGGCAACTGCTCAGCGCTATCTTCTTGCATTGCTTCAGCCATGTCAATATCCCCTGCTGTATAAGCCTCAAACTTACGAGCAAATTTAATAATTAAATCTAGGGTTGTATCTTCAAGGTCAAAGGGCTTACCACCACGAGCAGCAATGTAAACATCAGTGGCTCTTGCCAAGGCATTCTGACGAACAATAGCTCTGTCTCCGTGGAGTGCGGGGATAGGGAACACTTTTTCTTTGTAGCCACTGTAGGCGGCTTTGGGAGCCGCTACAGCGGTTGCTGTTGCTGCTGCTGGCGCAGGTGCTGTTGATTTGCCTAAGATGTTTACACTTTTGGTTTCTACACCATAAGTACCTGCAACACCATCAAGCTCCACCTCATAGCCAACTAGAACATTTGGATTCTTAAAACCACACTTGATCCACATATCGTTGATCTTGAATGAGTAGGTGGGTTTGTTACCAAACTTGGTGTTTACGTCTTTTGTTGATATTGCTTGAACAATACCTGTCATCATTGCCATATTAAACTTCTTTCATGTTAAACCAATCGTTGCCATAGGATGCTCCTGCATTGAGCTTTAGAGCCAATGGCGTACTAAATGTTTCTAAGAAATACCTGTCTGTATCTCTAAGAATAGTTGTTATCTCCTCTATAAAAGGTTCCACAGAATCTTCGTGGACATCAAACATTAGAGAGTCGTGAACAGTGTTAACCATCTTCACATCGTCTCTGCCTACTAGCTCTCTAAAGATAACTCCCAACATCATTGGGACAATATCTCCAGTGGCTAATCCTTGGATTGGATAGTTTTTCAATTCAGTTGGACTGAAGTTGTAGGTCTTTGCAGACCAAGAGCTATCGCTGTAATACTCTTTGAAAGAAAACTTCCTTCCTGTTTCTGTTTGCAAGACATACGTCTTAATCTTTTCACGGAATCCATGTTCATCCAGGTCATAGTTGCTTTTGAGTTCAACTTCTGATGCAAACTCTGTGTGCCACTTAGCTACGTCTGGATAGCGTGTGTAGAACACATCAATAAACTTCTTAGCCTCATCGAGACTACACCCTGCTTGTTTACTGATAGCTTTAGCACCTGCTCCGTAGATCAACTGGAATGTTCTAGACTTGAATGGTTTCCTCTCTTCCTTTGTAGGTAGCCTGCCAAACATATCTTTGTACAAAGCACTATGTATATCAGCTCCACCTGAAATGTCAGCTATCAACTGTTTGTCTCTAGTAACATGGGCTAGAGCAACAACTTCTAACTGATTAAAGTCAACCTCAACAATTTTCCCATTGTATCTAGAAGTAAAGATTTGTTTTATGGGGTTATTACTAATGTTTTGTAAGTTAGGATTTGTTGAAGATAGCCTGCCTGTGACTGTTGATGTGTGATTTAGCTTGCCATGTATGAAGTCACCAATGATGTGCTTGCTAAGCCCCTGTACATAAGTAGAAAGCTGCTTAGACATCTCTCGATACTTAAGAAGCTTGTTGATAATTGCAATGGCTACAGGATCAAACGTGTGAGCTAGCATATCGTTGAGCACTGAGTCATCTACTGAAATCTGACCAGTCTTTTCAGATACTTTTTCTGGGTCTGCGATGTAGGCTATGAATGGTTTGATAACCACTTTCTTTTCTACAAGCTTGTACTTGGTATTGCCATTTTTGTAGACGCCGACTTCTTCTTTGACTTTTACTTTCTTAGTGCCACCAAAGAAAAACTGTGACCATTGTTTAGGACTGTTGATGTCATCTATGCGACTCTTAACAAGTTCTTCTAGATCAAGTTTAACTTCAACATACTCATTAACAACTTCAACTGTGTATTCACTTAGCTTTGCTCTGTCAATATGCAGACCATTAAACATCATCTCTGTTGTTGCATGGAGAGCTTCCATCTGACTTTTAATCAACCAGATTTGGTCACTAGCAACAGCTAGTTTGTATTGTTTTTCAGCAATAGCGAGGGTGTTAGCTACGTCTTGTTCTAGGTATGGAATTAGTTCTGCAGGGGGAATCTTGTCAGAGCCAAGTCCTGCTTGGAAATACTTTTTAATTCCATCATCTTTGATAGGCAGCCCATACTTGACTGACAGTTCGTCTAAGCTAGAAAACTTAGTACGTTGACCAGATAGGATGTATTCTGCTAGTTGTGTGTCCCAGAGTTTGTGTTTTTGTAGTTTGTACTTGAGTGCTGTGCTTTCTTTGTACAGGTACATCAAGTCAAAAGAAATGTTATGTCCACAAAGAATAGTTCCCAACATTAATCCATCTACGTAAGCATCAAACGTATCACAGTCATACGTAGTTCTTGGTTCTGCTATGCACATACCATAAGCTACGACTCTGTTGTCTGGGTGCATAGGATGAGCTAGTCCTATGTCTTCGGTACCATTAAGAGTTGTTTCAACATCAATGGCACAGAAGATTGGCGGAGGACCAAGCATTAAATCCATTTTTCTTACTGCTTTCTTAACTTCTATTTGGTAGTATGGTGAAGTCATTTGATTTCCTACTCAAATCTTGCTCTGATTGGATCAATTGTTACTAGGAACTGCCCATGTCGATGTGACTCCATGTGCTTGACACCCCCACCTGGGAGTTTGTTCTTAGGAACATTGATTGTTCGGATCATTTCTTCTTCTGGTGTTTTGGGTTCTTTGTACTTGCCTAGCGTCACAACAGCATCTGCTTCACCTGGTTTGTCAGTCTTAGAGCCACGCAGAGCATCTAAGCCAATAAACGGAGGGTCTTTCATATCTACTGCTGACGCAGACAACTGTGATGCAGCAATAACTGGGCCATAAGTTCTTGCAAGTTCCCTAGCCCACTTGTAAATCTTGCCAAGTGTGATGTCCTCACGCTCTTCAGACTTAAAGCCGTTAACTTTGTCAAGTTGGTCAAAGATAATAAGCCCTGGGTTAACTTCCCTGAACAATGTCTCAAGATCACGAACGTGGTTCATGTCTTTAGTAACACGTATCTTGTCTTTGTTACCACCCATCAAAGTCGTGTACTCTTCCATAGCTGTTTTAGAATCAGCAATGATTGTTTTAGATTCTTTACCAATAGCAGCTTGGACAATACGAAAGAACACAACAGAGGATTCTTCTTCATTGTTGACCCATACAACTGGTCTATCTTTAGGTAGCTGCTGTGCAAGGTAACTTACCTCGCTTGCGAGAAATGTAGTTTTACCTACCTCAACTCTTGCTGCCACAATAATAAAATTCCCTGTGCGTAGAGGACCAAGAGAACGATTGAGAACGTCCAGTCTCCACTCATAACCAGAAGAACTGATCCTATCTGCAATGACAGATAAATCAGCAGAAACAAACAACTCATCTTTTTCAATGTATCTCTCCACATCTCTAAGAGCATTGGTAGCTAGGATATGAACGTGTTCAAGATCACTAGAGCCTTCTTTAACCTTCTCACATTCGTCCATAATTAAAGCAAGATAGTCCAACTCGATAAGAGTCTTGACTACTTCCTCGTGAGCATGGTGTGGAACAAACGCTTTAGCTTTAGTTAGCATCATGCGAAGCTTGACAATAGCATCGTCAGTTAGTCGTTTGCTTTGGTCTGCAATCAAGAACGCAGAGAAAGATTCCCAACTGAAATCTGTAACACTTGGAAATGTTTTGTAGTATTTGTCCATGCCATCTAGGATGGTGTTGGTTTCTTTGACCACTACGTGCGGTTTGATATACCGCCTGTACTTTGCAAGGTTCTCTTTGCTTTGAGCGCAAAGATAGAGAACGTCATAGTCCATCTGTTTCCTTTAGTTGAGTATGCTTCCCAGCTCTGCTGGTGTGCATTGTTTAGGTTCTTTATCCATGCCTAGCAGGATAATTTTTGTTTCTGATGGAAGAAAGTGATTTAGTTTTTTGTATGCTTTTGCTGCTCCTTCAATACCTGCTTCATCGGGATCAAGCCAAATAACTACGTACTCAAAGTTGAGTTCGTGTATCTGTCTTAATGTTTTATCTGAGACTATTGTTCTTAGTAACGCCACAGAACTAAAGCCTGTGTCGTTGTGTACTCTGTAAGCACTGAGATAGTCTTCAGTTATGACTAGTGTCTTACTGCTTTTATGAAACCAGCCAGCATCACCTCTGTTGTTGTTGTCTATGTAATGCGTTATGTACTTAGGTGCGGCATTAGGTAAAAGATTTCTAACTTGCCAACCAATAACTTCTTGTTCAGGATTGTGTAGAGTTAAAGCCACTTTGTGTCTCTCACCTATGACACCTTGGAAGTCATCCACATCACAATAATTAGTGTGTAGCCATACTTTGCCCTCAGTAGTTAATGATGCAAGTATTGGCTTAGCATTAGATTTAGTTGTAACTGTGCTATGTTTGTTGATCCATCCAGACAATCTACTATCGTCTTTATCTTTAGCAAATCCAGACTCATTGCAATGATGGCAGTACGCAACTATTCCTGTCTCTGTACGTTTGATGTATAGCCTACGCTTTTTATCTTCTCCAGAGGAACATCCAACATGGTTAATGCTGATTTGTTGCCCTGTTGTGGATGGAGCATTTGCGAGGATTAGTTTGCGATCAATCATATTTTTTAAAAAACAAAATAGATAGCCCTCCCTGGTAGGAAGGCTATGTGGTTTTGTGTTTTAGATGTCGCTAGATGTTCCGTAAACTTTGACAAACAACTCACCAGCAACTTTACGTTGTGTATCGTTTAGTTTGTTTAAGTAAACAAGTTCAAAAGCTTTATTTAGAGAACAGCCCGCTACGACTTTTCTACAGATAGAAAACAAAGACCTTGGTGAAACAGTCAGATTGAACTGACCTGCTTTGTAACCTTGACGAATCAAGTTAGCAAGCTTCACAAGCTCTTTGGCTGCTTTGGCATTTATGTTCAAAGGCCATTTGTTTAGCAACATCTTTTCTTCGACCAATGGATGCAAATAATCCACGTAAACTGCTGTGCCAAAGCGATCTAACGTAGCTGAGTTCTGGACATTAGTGCCTGCATGAGCACCTGTGTCATCACCTTGACCTTGTGTATTGCCAATAGCTACGATTCTGAAATGCTCGTGGGGTGTAATTTGTTTGTCC
>Ga0255088_1000797_pt1 | contig 13217 bp, 11 predicted proteins | sample Colum_Miss_RepB__2_FD_188587 | JGI IMG/M metagenome (GOLD analysis project Ga0255088, IMG submission 188587) | Freshwater microbial communities from Columbia River, Oregon, United States - Colum_Miss_RepB_8d | ecosystem: Environmental > Aquatic > Freshwater > River | place: USA: Oregon...
GGGCTTTGCGCTGCTGATGTCGGTCGCCACCGCGCTGCTGGCGCTGGCGCAATCCCGCTTTGGCGCGCTGGCAATTCCTGTAGGTGCTGCTCTCGGAGGATTCTTCGATGCGCATGCCTCGTCGGCATCGGCATTGGCGATGGTTGCCAGTGGCCGCTATCCGGCCGCGCTGGCGTTGTTGCCGGTGCTGTTGGCGCTCACCAGCAACAGTGTCAGCAAGCTCGTGGTTGCGTTTGTCGCCGGCGGCATTCATTACGGCCTGCGCGTCGGTGCCGGCCTGCTGGCTCTGCTGGTAGCGCTTTGGCTTCCCATGCTGGTTATGCAGTAAGCGTCATTCACGTCTGCGGCGAACCGACTGCTGCGACATTTCCTCGCCATCTCTTGGCGAAACCTGAGTGCTTTTTTTATTTGCAGTTAATACAGCTTCTCTATCGTTCGCAGCATGTTCAGCGACAGGGGAAAGCGACTCGTGGAGAAGAAGTGCTGGAATACCATTTTCATTTCTGACGTTCACCTCGGCACCCGCGGTTGCAAAGCCGCCCAACTGCACTCCTTCCTCAAAGCCAATTCCTGCCACAAGCTGTATCTCGTCGGCGACATCATCGACGGCTGGCGAATTTCGACCAGCAAGTGGTATTGGCCAGGCGAACACAACAAGGTGGTGCGTCAGATCCTGCGCAAATCCGAGAACGAACAAACACAGGTGTTCTACATTCCCGGCAACCACGACGAATTCCTGCGCGAGTATATTGCCGAACATCAATTTCTTATGGGCAACATCGCCGTGCTCGATGAAGCCACCCATGTCACAAAAACAGGGGATCGCCTGTGGATCATCCACGGTGACGCCTTCGATGGTGTGACACGCCATCATCGTTGGGTCGCGCTGTTGGGTGATGCCGGCTATACCTTCCTGTTGTGGTCGAACGGCTGGTTCAACCAGCTGCGCCGTCTGCTGCATCTGCCGTACTGGAGCTTGTCAGCCGCAATCAAGCACAAAGTAAAACAGGCAGTGAACTTCGTTTACGACTTTGAGCACACGGTTGCGCGTGAAGCCGGCAAGCGTGGCTACGACGGCGTGGTATGCGGCCATATCCATCAGGCACAGAAATCCCTCATCGACGGCATCAACTACTACAACTGCGGTGACTGGGTTGAGAGTTGCACCGCACTCGCCGAAGACGAACATGGCGAGATCCACATTTTGCACTGGGCGCAACAACCGGCGGTGGCCGACAACGTGATTCCGCTCAAAATTCCTCTGCGGGCCTGAAGTCCATGATCAATGTTGAAGCGGCGGTGTCCGCCAAGTTCCCCCGGTTTGCGTCGACGCCACGCTTGCTACGCAAGCCGGCTTTCGACTTCCTGCGCCACATCCTGCATGAAAGCGAAATCAACAGCTTTCTCGCCAGCAACGCCGATGCCAGCGGTCTGCAGTGGATAGCCCGTGTATTCGAGTACCTGGATTTCAGCTACACCGTAAGCGCCAGCGACCGCGCCAACATTCCGGACAGTGGCCGTGTTGTCATTTTCGCCAACCATCCAATCGGTTCACTCGATGGCCTTGCCTTGTTGAAGCTGGTGGGCGAAGTACGCAGCGACGTCAAGATCATCGCCAACGACCTGCTCAGTAATTTCTCCGCACTTGATAACTTGTTGATCCCGGTCGACAACATGGGCGGCGGCAGTGCGCTGCGCAGCTATCGCAATGTGCTGGCCGAACTTGAAAAAGAACGCGCCGTTATCGTGTTTCCCGCTGGCGAAGTCTCGCGCGCCGGCCCGCTTGGCGTCAGTGATTCGCTGTGGCGTCCCGGCTTCCTGCATTTTGCCCGCAAGGCAAAAGCACCCTTGTTGCCCGTATTGGTGAAGGCACGCAATTCGCTGCTGTTCTACTGCGCATCGATGGTGTGGAAGCCCGCCAGTACCATGCTGCTGTCGGACGAGCTGTTCAAACACCGTTCGAAAGTGGTGGGGTTTCATATCGGCGAAATGATTTCGGCGAAGAAGCTCTACTCGGAAGAAGTGCAGGATCGCACCTTGGTGGCCCGTCTGCGGCGACATCTGTACAAACTGGAAAAGCCCGGCAAACACGGCTTCGAAACCGAACGTGCCATCGCCCACGCCGAGAGCCGTCAGCAACTACAGCAGGAACTGAAACAAGGCGAATTGCTCGGCCTGACGCGCGACAACAACGCCATCATCCTGTTCGATTGGTCAGCCGATTCTGCCGTGATCCGCGAGATCGGCCGCCTGCGCGAGCTGGCATTCCGCCGCGTGGGCGAAGGCACAGGCAAACGGCGTGATCTCGACAACTACGACCGCCACTACCGCCACCTCGTCGTGTGGGATCGCGAAGCACTCGAAATCGCCGGCGCTTATCGCCTGGGCGAGGGCAAGGACTTGCTGACGCGTTTCGGTACTGAAGGCTTCTACACCAGCACGCTGTACCGTTTCTCACCCGACTTCCTCCCCTGCATCGAACAAGGCATCGAACTCGGCCGCAGCTTCGTGCAACCGAAATACCAGGGCAAAGCCAGCCTAGACTATTTGTGGCAAGGTATCGGCGCTTATCTCGCCAAGCGTCCTGACATCCGCTACCTGTTCGGCCCGGTGTCGATGAGCGCCGACTATCCACTGGCCTTGGGCGAAGAGCTGGTATTTTTCTACAGTACTTACTACCCGGCACAGCAGCAGTTTGTGACCACGCTGAATCCATTCGTCACTCCAGCAATTCGCAGTGAGCGCTTGCGCCTGAAATACCAGGGTTTGAATCTGGCCGATGCCTTTGCCTTGCTGCAGGAAAGCTTCAGTGAAGCGGGGCTGCGCATTCCGGTGTTGTATCGCCAGTATGCTGCGTTGTTTGAAGCAGGCGGCTTCCAGACACTGGCGTTCAGCATCGATCCGGACTTCACTGATTGTATCGACGGTCTGTGCCTGACTGATTTGCAAGCCTTGAAGCCGGCGAAGCGGCAGCGATACCTGCAGCAGCATGGAGTATCAACAGTGCGAGACCCGCAAGACTGATCGCGCCGCCCAAAGGCAGCAGCCGTTCTGCATAGATGAACTCCACAGTATGCGCGCCGGCAGGAACCCGCACGGCCTGCAACGCGCCCTCCCACTTTTCGATCGGCAACGGCGCTGCGTCCAACAGCGCGCTCCAGCCCGGATACCAGGCTTCGGCGAAGGTCAGCAGTCCGCCCTGTGCGGAGTCGATCTGCAACACCCGATGATCGGCGGCGCGTTTGCTTACGGTGATCTGGCCGCCTTCCAGTTGATAGACGGGTTTGGCGTCGGGATATTCCAGTACTTTGTAGTAGTACTGATCGCTGCCGACGCTGCGAAACAGCGGATTGGCGCGCAAGGCGGGGTAGTCGGCCGCTGGATCGCCCAGCAGGATGTAGCGCACGCCGAACACCTGCAGCGATTCCGGCCGCAGCAGATCCAGGCTGAAGCCGCGATCGTCAACCCAGCGCCCGTAGCGTTCGCCCAGCTCACGGTAGTCGCTTGTCAGCAGCGGATCGAAACCTTGCGGTGAGCGCCAGCCCACTTGCCGGAGGGCGCTTTGCGGCGGACCGAAATCATGCAGCGCTACGCGGTAGTCTGAAGGCTGGCGCAGCATCTCGAAGGCCTCGGGGTCCATCGCCGGGAACTCACTGCTGCTGTACACCAACGCCGTTCCCGCGGTGGCATCGAAGCGTTTGCTGGTGCCGAAGGCCTTGTAATCAACCCCAGCGAATATCACTAATGCAACCGCCAGCCATGTGCGCCTCGCATTGCGTTCGCCGCGCAGCACCCACAACGCAAGACTGAATACAGCCAGAGCGATTGCGGTATCGCCGAGCGAAGCCCAACCAACGGCAAATCCACAGTGTCATCAGCAGCAAAGTCAGCGCCAATGCCCAGGGCGGCGCTGGTTTGCTGTGCGAGGCCAATACGCGATCGAGACCGTGCGCCGTCAATCCCGCAATGCCGATGGCAGCGCCGGCCAGAAAATAATAGTCCCGCAGAAGGTCCGGCAGCAGCGTGGAATGTCGAATGCTGTAGCCCACCACATCAAAGGGGTTGATGACGAAAACCAGACTGACAGCGACCACACCTGCCAGCGGCACAATCGGTCGCCAACGCCTGGTGAAGACAGCAAGCAATACGCCGGCAATACCGGGAGCGCCGAGATAGAACAAATCATTGCCACCGAAGGGTTGAATGGCAGCATCGATGGCATAGTCGTAGTAGTTCGGTACCAGGTAGTTGAGAAAGAACATCGGGTCCTGGATACCGCCGTAGCGGTTCTCCGGTTCACGGAATTGGGTGGCTTCCCAAACGGGCAGCACTTGCACAGCACAAATGACAAGGGCGAGAACGAAGCAGAGCGCAACACCTGCCGCCAGTGCCGGCGCGCGGCGCCAGTCGTCTCGCAGCAGCGCGTACGTCCCGGCGGCGATGGCGAATACGGCCCAGGTGGGCGGATAACCCGCAAGAAAGGCCATCGTGGCTGCCAGCGTCACTTTCCACAACGGTTTCCACGTACGACCTTCAGCGGCTTCATCAATACCGATGAACGCAAGCGGTATCCAGGCATAGGTGCCCACCAGACCAAAGTGCTGCAGTTGGGTGCAGAGGTAACCGGAGTAAGCGAACACTCCTGCGCCCAACACGCACGCGAGTGTCTGCAGGTGACGACGACTGAGCCATAGATAACAAAGCGTGAACGCCAGCGCCACCTGCAGAAACTGCAGCTTCTGCAACGAGTCGTACGACAGCAGCTCCTTGTCCCACGACGTCAAAAACATCAGCCAAGTAAGCGGATAGAACAACGCGGTCTGCACATTGGCCAGGAAGCTGACGCCGCCATAGATGCTGGGATCCCACTGCGGAAACACGCCCTGCTGCAGGCTGAGGAAGGCGTACTGGAACAGCGGAAAGTGATAGCCCTCCATGTCGTAGGGAAGGCGAACAGTGCGGAAGGGCGGCAGGTATTCAAAGAAAAAAGCCCAGGTACCCGCCAGCGCCGACAGCAACACTTTGAAGAACGTTCGCATCTGACCTACGGGGTGCTCGGGTAGGGGGAAACACGAAGTCTCTTTTCTGCGGAAGTCGCCGTCAACAAGGTTATGGTCGTCAGTTCGACCCTGGTTGCAGGCGAGCCTGTGGAAGGTTCAAGTTTGCTTGCGCGCTTGCGCTCCCCGGTGTCGCGTTCGCTCGCGCTGCTCCTCACTCGCCACCGGCTCGCCGCGCCCAAGCCTCAACGTTGTGGTGAAAGGCTCGCTTCCTGGCTCTGGACACATGGTTTGGACAATGAGTGGCGCTGGATCTATGCGCCTTAAGCGCTATTTCCAGAGTGCAGCAGCCAGTTCCTGCTCGGTTTCGCGGCAACCACCGGCAATCCATGCTGCCAATGCTTTGGCTACGTTCGGATAGTTCACCGTTACCGCCGGTGGTGTATTGCGCAACCAGTTTTCGATTGGCGCTGGCTGCAGTGAATCAATGACAGTGGCGTACTGCAGGCGGGACATGGCTTCGGCATTGGACAGTTGTTCGAATTGGCCGTGCAGAGGCTTGGTGAGTATGGCTTTGCCCAGTTGCAGACATTCGCTGATCAACTCAAAGCCGCTGTTGGTAATGACCTTGCCGGAGGTCAGCAGATCATGCTTGAAGCCTTCGCGACTGATGGGGCGCAGGTGCAGGTGGCCATCGTCTTCATGCGGCGCATCCGGGTGATAGAACCAGAACTCGTGATCCTTCCATGGACTGAACAGTTGGCGGATACCCGCAAGATTCTCGAACGGCAGATACACGATGACTTTGTGGTAATGCACAACGAAGGGCTGCACCGGCAGATGCAGGTCGATTATCGGTGGCAGAATCGGGTGTCCGAAATGATGCCAATGCAGGCCGACACTCCTGGTTGTCGGCGCGAAAACGTTCATCAGTCCTTTGACGAAGGGATTGGCGCCCCGCAGCGGTATGTCATAGCGGAAGGCATACTGGTGGCCGATGCCAACCGTAGGCAGGCCGCGTTTGCGGGCAGCATGCGCCAGTACCGGTTCGTAGTCGCAGATCAGCAGATCGTAGCCGCTGAGATCGAGCGAATTGACGTCGCGCCAGAACTGCACAAGATTGTTCTGGCGCGCAGTTTTCAGCAGATTGATCTTGCCGTTCTCACTGATGAAGGTGAGACCCTGCCGCCATTCGAAATTCTTGATCGCACCACAGCCCCGCTCGCGTTCGCGGCCGCTCAGCAGCCAAGTGACATCGACATCAGGGAAGGCTTTGAGTTCTTCGTATATCGCGCTCGCGCGACTGATGTGTCCATTGCCTGTGCCCTGGACACCGAAAAGGATTTTCATGGGTTACACCACGCTGAGGCCGACAGAAGTTCCGAGCGCCGCGCCCATGACGATGTCGGACGGGAAGTGCACGCCAAGGATCACGCGCGAAGCCCCCACTGCGCCGGCCCACAGGAACAGCGGACTCAGCAAGGGGCTGACGAATACACACAGCAGCGTGACAAACAGGAAGGCTGCCGAGGTGTGACCTGATGGCAGGCTGAATCGGTCGGAAGGCTTGATCGCCGCCATGAAGCCGGCCAGTGCCTGCTGCGGCCGGTTGCGACGAAAAGTATTCTTCAGCACAAAGTAACAGCAGCGTTCAAACACAAACGCTGTCAACGACAACTGCAGCACTTCACGCGCGGATTCGGGCCGTGCCAGAATGAGAACAGGCACCAGCAGCGCATACAGCCAGCCATCTGCGGTGGCAGACACGATCAAGGCAGCACGGGCAAGCAGGGAAGTCGAGGGCTGGCGGGCAGCAACAGACAGGAAGGTGCGGGTATCGAAGTCCTGGATACTTCTGAGAAAGCTCAACAAGCTGACATACCTCCACCTGATCATACTGGTAGCAATTCTGGGCAGCGGGGGTTAAGCCACGAGAAAATTACGTTAAATATCCGGTAAATCCGCGGCGTCAGCCTACGGCGGCCCGGTGACAGTCGTGAGCGTGGCAGTGAGTACGATGATGAGCAAAGCCAACACCAGTTCAAGCCCGATTGAAGTCTGCAGCGGGCGGCGGGATTTCGCGGCCAGCAGCACTATGCTGTGGGCCGCAAGGCCCTGAGTGATGGCAACGCAGTCAACTCAAGCGGCAACGAGACAGAGCTGATTCATCGTTGTGGCTGGTGGATGACCTCAGCCTTCAGGCTTGAATTCCACGTTCCAGTTCGCATCCGTACAGTAACCGCAATCGTCGCCCTGGAACCACTTGCCGGCTGCGGCATTGTCTTTCAATTGCCAGTTGAGCCAGTTCACGGCGATCTTCGCCCAGTCGCCGCCGTTTGGCTGCGAGAAGGTGCCGCCATGACCTACCGGCAGCCAGCCAAGAAACACCGGCACATGCTTGATGCGGCTCGCGTCATCCATTGCATTCGGATGCGCCTGATCGGTGGCGCCGCCGGTGATGTAGGCGATGGGGCCGTGGATCGCATGCAGATCAAACTTGCTGACCTTGACCCGGCTCATGCCGCCCGGAACGTTGTATACCCCACTGTCGAAGATCATCGCGGTCTTGATTCTGGGATCGGCCGCATACTTGATGCTCTGCAAGCCGCCGCAGCTATGACCGGCAACCGCAATGCGGGTCATGTCCAGATGGCCCTGCAGTTCGCTGCTCGATAACTCGTTCATGGCATAGGCCCAGGCCAGTGCCATATCCATCTGCGCTACCACTGTGGCGTCGGTTTCATTGGGGTCCAAAGGCAGTTGTCCGCCGCCGCCAATTTGTCCGCGGCGTGCACCGGCAGCTGCAGCGCCGGCGGGTGGTGCGGGTGGCTGGGCATTCTGTCCACGCGGTGCCGGTTCATTGCGGGCATAACCCAGCGCAATGATGTAGTAACCGTGCGAAGCGACTTCGCGCAGGAAAAACGCATGTGAAAGGCCGTTGTCGCTGCAACCGCCGTTACCCCAGACCAGAACGGGCAACGGCGAGTCTGGCATCTGCCCGGGACGATAAATCGTATGCGAGCGCAAGTCTTCGCGGGATTCAGCTATCGCAGGCCATGCGCCGGTGCCGGCGGGGGCGCCGATGATGCCGACCGGCTGCATGGCTTGATCCGCCGCCATGGCGGGGATAACGCCTGTTGCCAACAAGCAGCCCAAAAACAGTTTTTTGCCAAATCCCGTTTGCATTTAGCCCCTCATCTATATTGGTGTAGCCGCAAGATTGTTAACAATCTAGTTGACCAATTTGCACTTTACAATGACTTTCCTTTCGCCGTGGGCAGTCACCGGATAACTCGCCTCCATGGCAACCCATCATCGTTTTGGCGACAATCAGCGCCCGATGGAGCCCCTGCCCTGATTGCTCCAGCGCTCATTACCCCAGGATATCCAATGACCCAATCCCCCGTTCTCATCGCTGGCGCCGGCATCGGTGGCCTCAGTGTTGCCCTTACCCTGCAGCAAATCGGCGTACCGTGTCTGGTATTCGAATCGGTTGCCGACCTCAAACCGCTTGGTGTCGGCATCAACCTGCAGCCGAATGCCGTGCGCGAGTTGTTCGAACTCGGCTTCGGCGCCGAGGCGCTCGACAAGATCGGCGTCCAGACGAAGGAATGGGCATTGGTGGGCCTCAACGGCAATGATGTTTATTCAGAGCACCGTGGTTTGTTGGCCGGCTATCGCTGGCCGCAGTATTCGGTGCACCGCGGCAAGCTGCAGATGCTGCTGTATCAGGCTGCACTTGAACGGCTTGGCACCGGCGTGATCCGCACTGGCGTCAAAGTAGTGGGTTATCGCAACCATGCGGCTGGCAGCGGTGTCACCGCGCTGTTGGAAACCCGTGATGGTGAGCGCTCCGAGGTTGCTGGCTCATTGCTCATCGCGGCCGATGGTCTGCATTCAGCGGTACGCCAACAGATGCATCCTGCGCAACCGCCAATCCAGTGGGGTGGCGCCATCATGTGGCGCGGCGTCACCCGCGGCAAACCGATACGCACCGGCGCTTCGTTCGTCGGCCTCGGCACCCACCGCCATCGCGTGGTGTTCTACCCGATCTCGCAAGCCGATCCACATACCGGCCTTGCGGACATCAACTGGATCGCCGAGATCACTGTCAACAATACCGGCGGCTGGCCCGACGGTGATTGGAACAAGAAGGTACAACATGCCGACTTCATGCATCACTTCCAGCAATGGAACTACGACTGGATCGACATCCCCGCCATGCTGCTGGGCGCTGACGACGTATACGAGTATCCGATGATCGACCGGGATCCGGTACCGACGTGGCACGATGGCAACACGGCCTTGCTCGGCGACGCCGCCCACGTGATGTACCCCACCGGCTCCAATGGCGCCAGCCAGGCCATCGTCGATGCCCGCATACTCGGTGCCGCCATGCTGGAGCATGGCGTCAATGCCAAGGCCCTCTCTGCCTACGACACCAGACTGTGTCCGGAAATCTCGCCACTGGTCCTGCGTAATCGTGGCGCCGGCCCCTTCGGCCTGCTGAACTTGCTCGACGATCGCTGCGGCGGCGTGTTCGACAACATTGACGACGTGATCCCGCAAGCCGAACGCGACGAATTCATGCTGCGTTACAAACAAGCTGCCGGCTTTGCAGCAGAAAAACTGAACGCCGCCGCTTCGATCATCCCGCCCGGCGCCAGCGTGCGCTGAGCTTCAAACCGGATCTCTACAGGTATCTCCCATGCTGCATCACTATGTTTTCCTGAAATACACCAAAGACACGCCGCCAAGCCACATCGACGAGTTCTGCACTCGCATGCAGGCGCTGTGCAATACGGTACCGGGCATCGAACAACTGCTGATCGGGCGTGACATGCTGCACGAGGCGCGCAGCTGGGACCTGATTCTCGACATGCGTTTCGCATCACTCGAAACGCTGACGCATTACCGGCAACACACGGCACATCAAGCGGTGATGGCGTTCAATGGACCGCAGGTGGCAGAGGTGGGTGCGGTGGATTTTCTGCTGCCGTAGCAATCAAACGCTGGTCAATCTCCAGGTTGAGCCGGAATCAGGCTTTTGGCGGGCCGTAGTAACCAGGCTTCGCGTGCGACTCATCCTGCAGCAGTTTCGCGCCTGCAACCACATGGGGAGCAAGTGCTGCACCGCCAGCATCGATGTACTGTAAAAGCTCGTCGCGCATGCGCGGATCCCAATAGGTACGCAGATGGTTACGGATGCCTTCTGCACGCCTTTCCGGCGGATAAGGCGCGAAGAAATCGCCGATCTGGTTGGCCATCAGCAGGATCCGGTCAAGTGCCATCACCGGCATAGCGGCACCTTGCGAGTAGGAAAGTGTCATGGTTACTCCGCTGGCTCCAGTCGTTCTGCGTCAAGTGACGCATCCTCTGTCGGAGCGTTGATACGAACGACATCGACCGCTGTCACCTTGTATTCGGGGCAATTGGTTGCCCAGTCAGAAAGATCCGAGGTCACGGCATTTGCCTTCGACTTGGCATGATGGAATGTGGTGTACACAATGCCTGGATTAACGCGTTCCGAAATCCTTGCACGCAATTCAATCTGGCCAAACTTGCTGGACATCTTCACCCAATCGCCGTCTCTGACACCGCATGCAACCGCGTCCTGCTCGTTGATCTCAAGCAGGTCTTCCGGATGCCACAAGGAGTTGGGCGTCCGCCGGGTCTGCGTGCCGACATTGTATTGGGTCAGAATGCGGCCGGTGGTAAGCAGCAACGGATATCTGTCGCTGGTACGCTCCGACGTCGGCACATATTCCGTCAACATGAAGGTGCCGAGGCCGTTCGCGCGTGGAAACTTTTCGCGATGCAGCACTTCGGTGCCCTCAGGCGCATCGACGTTACAAGGCCATTGCGCCGAACCAATCCGGTCGATGAGCGCGAAGCTCATTCCACTATAGTTAGGCGACAGCCGCGCGATCTCGTCAAGCACTTCGCCGGGATTGGAATAGGAGACGTTATACCCCATGGCGTTCATGAACTTCACGGTGATTTCCCAGTCCTGCAAACCGGCAAGCGGTTCGATCACCTTGCGTACACGAGAGACACGGCGCTCGGCATTGGTGAAGGTGCCGTCTTTTTCCAGCGACGACGAACCGGGGAAAAACACGTGGGCGTACTTGGATGTCTCGTTGAGGAAAAGGTCGTGCAGCACGACGCATTCCATACTCTTCATGGCGGCGATAACGTGATGCTGGTTGGGGTCACTCTGCACCGGGTCCTCGCCCATGATGTACATGCCCTTGAACGATCCCGCCACGGCGGCGTCGAGCATATTGGGCAGACGCAGACCAGGTTCGGCATCCAGCGTCACTCCCCATTCGGCCTCAAAGCTTGAACGGGTTGCATAGTCAGTAACAAATCGGTAGCCGGAAAACACATGCGGCCAGCTGCCAAGACAGCTGCCGCCCTGCACGTTGCCTTGTCCGCGCAACGGATTCACGCCAACGCCTTCGCGTCCCAGCATGCCGCAGGAAAGACCGAGATTGCCAAGGCACATCACACCGGTCGAGCCCTGTGAATGTTCAGTAACACCAAGACCGTAGTAGATCGTGCTGTTGGGGCCACCGGCATACATGCGAGCAACCTTGCGAATGTCGGCCGGGTCGACGTTGGCAATAGGGCCGATGAGTTCCGGTGCGTATTTGTCGTCACCGACCAGCGCCATCCAGTTCTCGAACTCCTTCACTTCACAGCGGGCGCGCACGAACGCTTCGTTGTAGAGCTTTTCGCGCACGATGACATGGGCGATGCTGTCGAGGATCGCCACATTGGTGCCAGGACGGATGGCGAGATGCACATCGGCCTTGCAATGCGCCGATTCCACCGTTTCGGTCTTGCGCGGATCGATGACAATGAGTTTGGCGCCCTCGCGGATACGGCGCTTCATCATGGAGCCGAATACGGGATGGCCTTCGGTCGGATTGGCACCGACAACCATGATGACATCGGCCTGCAGGATGGAGTCGAAATGCTGGCTGGCAGCGCCGGCGCCTATCGTATTGGTCAGGCCGAATTGCGTTGGCGAGTGGCAGATACGGGCACAGTTGTCGATATTGTTGTTGCCGAGCACTGCACGCGCGAATTTTTGGGTAAGGAAAATTTCTTCATTGGTGCAGCGCGAGCTGGAAACAGCGCCAATCGACTTCACGCCGAATTTGGCCTGAATGCGTTTGAACTCGCTGGCGGCGTAATCAAACGCTTCCTGCCAGCTCACGGATTTCCATGGATCGTTGATCGAGGACCGGATAAGCGGTGTCAGCACGCGATCGGGGGCGTTGTAGTAGTCATAGGCAAAACGGCCCTTGATACAGCTGTGGCCGTGGTTGGCCTTGCCTTCTTTCCACGGAATCATGCGCACGATTTTTTCGCCGCGCGTCTCGGCCTTGAAACCGCAACCAACGCCGCAGTACGCGCAGGTGGTAATGACTGATTTTTCGGGTTTGATCGGATTAGGCATGTTTGTACTCTCCCTCAAAGAGGCTTTTCTCTACCAATGCATGACTTGGGCAGGCCTGAACACAGGCGCCACAGCTCACACATTCTGATTGCAGGAACGGCTGATCCTGACTGGCAACGACCTTCGATTCAAAGCCACGACCATCAATGGTGATGGCGAAGGTTCCCTGCACTTCAGCACAGGCGCGTACGCAGCGGCTGCAGACAATGCATTTGGTTGGATCAAACAGGAAATAAGGATTGGAGTCGTCCACCTTGGCGTCGAAGTGATTGGCGCCGGCCTCACCATAGGGATGTGAAGTGATCCCTTCGGCCTTGAGGGTTTCGTGGAATTCACTCCACCCGTCAGGAATCTCGCTTTGCGGGAAGTCCGAGAGATAAAGACCCAACACCCCTTTGCGCAGGCGCTTGAGTGTCTCGGACCGGGTTTTGACCTTCATGCCTTCGACCACCGGCGTGGTGCAGCTAGCCGGGAATCCGTTGCGACCTTCGATCTCGACCAGGCAGACGCGGCAGCTGCCAAAGGCTTCCAGCATGTCTGTCGCACAAAGTTTCGGTATGGCACGGTCGGCTTTCGTTGCGGCAAACATAACGGAGCTGCCGGCAGGCACCGTCACCATGACGCCGTCTATTTCAAGCGCCACTGGCGGCCCGTCTCTCGGCGGTGTACCAAAATCAACATCGTCTTTCAGTCCGCGTACTTCATGCCACATTTGTCACCTCACCAATCCAGATAGTCATTGCACCCGACTG
>Ga0255088_1000800_pt1 | contig 13210 bp, 9 predicted proteins | sample Colum_Miss_RepB__2_FD_188587 | JGI IMG/M metagenome (GOLD analysis project Ga0255088, IMG submission 188587) | Freshwater microbial communities from Columbia River, Oregon, United States - Colum_Miss_RepB_8d | ecosystem: Environmental > Aquatic > Freshwater > River | place: USA: Oregon...
CGGAACTGAAAACCGCCTACATGACGCCATCGCTTCATATCCTTCAACAGATGCCGCACTCCAAAATTTTGTTCATCTTGGATCGAACGCAGGTGAGAAAATCTTCTACTCCATACAAAACGCCCAGAATGATTTCTCTCTATTCAACCCCTACCTTCGTGGTTTGCCTTTAAAGGCACCCGTTACATTGTGGGCCACTGATAAGAAAGGCAACGTAAAGGAATTGCGTTGGCAGAGGACCGTTACAGACTCAGCAAATGCAACACAAACCTACGTCGCTGAAGTCGTAAAAGAAAACGAAGGTCCACTGCACGGCGCTCCTGCTGCCGTTGACGTCGCAAAGTTTAGTATAGAATCTCCCCAAGCTCCCGCGGGCATTGTCCATGATGCCTCCGGAGACATTCCTGATGCCTACTCTGCATTGGACGTAACCAAATTCGAACTTACGAACGATGAAGAATATTACAAATTTCAAGTGAGCATGAAAGGTGACGCCGACAAATTCGGGGAGTTCGGCAAAACGGAACTGCAGTTTTCCTCTCAGTCCTTTGCGCGCAGTTCCTTTCCTGTCTATCATGGCATGGCGAGTTTTGCCGTCACTAGTACTCAAGTCCAGACCAATTTCCCCACGTCTTTAGGCTCCGCAATTTCGATCGAAAATGACGTCCGGCTTAGTTTGAATGGCAATGTTGTAACCCTAATCATCCGCAAACAAAAGTTACTGCCACTTATTAATAACGGCACGTTTGCGCAGGTTTGTCTGCGGACTCTCATTCGCGCTGACGACAACCAATCATTGATCGATCGCGCAGGCTGCATTCCCCTGCGCTGGAGCAGCGCACGCAGGCATCGCATCGCTTTCGCTGAAAACAACGGCACCCCTCACACGGTTGACGTCTTTAGCGGCGAAGCTCTAGCAAGTGGCGATGCCGAAAGTCTGACGCGCGCATCCGCAGCATCCATCATTCGCATGGCCAAACTCCTTGGCCATCCGTTGGATGATCGCAGCTACTGGCAGATTCATTTGGAAGCCAACGCCCAAGGCGAGTTACGCACCGACGCTAACGAAGACTTTGGCATCTTTTTGTCGTCGCGCATTCCCGATGCCTCATATCCGCTTTCCGCTTATGGAAACCAAGTTTTAACCCTGCTGGCGCGTACAGTCCTCGCAGACGTTAGAAATCGACTAGGTTCTGAAACAGAAAATCTATGGGCTCGTGAAATGACGATTGCGTGGCTGAGATTATCAGCAAGCCAAGCGATCTTCGGCGAAGCAGAAACGCGCAGCATCGTGAAATCATTCAACGCCGGGCATTTCCTCTGTCTCTACAACAATCAATGTTTCGAAAATTCGGTTATCCGTAGCTTTTATCCTGACGAAGCTCGCCAAGGTTTATCGCAGTGGACAAACCTCTACGATGAGACGCTGAATCAACAAAAGTCCGTGATGGCAGCGATGGATCTCATTAGCATCATGGGCAACCAAGCGTTTTCGCAGTTCGCTGCCACAATGTTCAACTCCAGCCCCACAACCGCTCAGGCACTATCATCAATCCGCGCAGCTGCACCAGATCGAGTGGAAGAGATTTCCCTGTGGGCTGCGCGCTGGGGAATCTCAACTAACAGCATTGATGTCAGCGCAATACAAGCGCGATTTCAATCCCACGCAAATGGGTTGTATGAAATCGAATCACTGTATCGCACGCGCTATCCATAAGATTTTTCTGCCCTACTCTTGAAGATTGACCGCAAAATCCACCCACGCACCGTGCGCAGCGTTGATACCCTGATCCAGTGAACGAATCCGCAATGTTACTTCTCGGTAACGAGAGAGATTGATATCAAAGCGATCCTTCCTCTTGCCTGCGTTGAGTTCTGCACTGCGCCAGAGCACCTGCCTCCCAGCTTCGATGCTGCACTGGATGCGGGCTCCCGACACATAATCAGGGTAAATACAGTAACCAAAGAACATCTTAGTATTTCGACGAAGCCTGATTCTAATATTGGATTCCGCATGCGTCGCAAGTCCGAAGAGGTACACTTGCCCATCTGCCATTAGCGTTTCACCATTCAGGCCTTCGTTGCGCTTGAGACTTCCCCAACCTTGTTCCGCCCGCATAACCTTGAATTCGTAAAATCGAATGGCCCTCCAGTCCCAAAGGGCCAATGAACCTTGATACTGGGCATACCAAGCGAAACTTCCGACAACGATGCCCACGATCGCCGCAAACCAAGCGAAGCGGTGCGCATGCAATCGCATGCGCCACGTCTTCCTGAGCATACGCTCATACCAAATGTCGCGCAGAACTTCGGCCAGTCGTGCAATGTCGGTTCCGCGCATTCCTACCGGACACGAAACATGCGCCAGAGAATCTAACTCAACCGTTGCCGCGGCAAAGTTTCGCACGGACTCGGGAAATTGCCCACGTCCGGACATTTGCAGCAACAGCTCGTGACGCGACACTCCTAGAACACCCGAAACCAAGTCACACGCGAGCGTGAGGTTGCGCCACGCCACATCGTCGCTGCCACCTTGCTCAATGACCCAGTCAACGGCAAGCAGATAAGAATCAAGTTCATCTTGGATACGCATCGTCACGCCCCATCGTTCATTTCATCTGCCATCTACGCCGCACCACCACTGTGCCAAGCATCAACAGTGTCAACCACGACACCGAGCGGCTTATTTTCCAAGACACCGATTCGCCAAAATACAATTTCGTTCGTTCTGACTTAGGAAACAACCCAATGAATCCAGGGCTCACCACATAAAGCTCTTCGCCACCGCTAGCAACAAACGAAGGTTGATAGGCAAACTTGAGGACGTGGAAAGTGTTAGGACAATTGGTGATCAATTCCGGCCCATCAAAATCTGTTCGCACCTCATGGACACAACTCTCATTGTTGTTCACAAATGACTTCGCTTCGACACCGGAAGAACCAGAGACTGGAAACAGCAGAAATGCCGAATCTGGATTGTACGTCTGATACCAGTCCCAAAATGATTGCCGCCAATCTTTTTCAAGGATGATCTTCGGTTCCTGTTTCAGGGTAAAGGACATGGGTGTCGGCGGTTGCAACTCGAAAAGAGACCAAGGTTCTGATTCAACCACTGTGCGAAGCCACGGCGCCGATTTTGCTTGTTCAACCAACACACTGCTACTGAGGATGTACGAGCCAATGCCTAGCAACCGCGCACGCGCTTCTGAATCGGTAACGCTGTATGATCGGCAAGGCCACTTGCTAAAGGGACAACTAGGCGCGAGACTGATTTCGCTGGTAAATTGAAAAAACATAGGGGAAAGCACCGTAGATTGCAGGTACAAACTCTCCGTCGTTGCCCGATTGGCAAAGTACGGCAGCATTTCAAACACCCTTTCGGTTCCGACAAAGTTGGCCTTTACGTCGTGTTCATAGGCAACTCGTGGCTGATCGAGTGATCCTCGCAGTGGTTCAATCAATCGCGAAAACGAAGGGTACTTTTCTTGAACGTTCCAACTTTCGTAGTTCAACCGCATCCAATACGGAGCTTTCGTCGCATGCTTGTCCACCCACAACGGAACTAGCACAAACGAAGCCAAGATAAGGGGATGTAAAAATGCGGGCGGAAGATTTCGCAAAATCTCCCCGAGAAACGTCGCCGCCAAGATGAGTATAAAGATTTGCACTTGCGGGACAGCACGAACATCCACCAAATTCATCTTGCGAAAGACGAAGAACATTCCAAGGTAAACGGCGGCCATCACTGCACACATACTCATGAAGCGAACGCTGTTCCGTGAAAACCTTTTCCCCAATACGATGATAAAAACCGCACCAAACGCCGCGGCCCAAAGTGGCGGTTCAAGGATAACCGGAAACGTTTCTTCTAAAACCGACTTGAACGACCAGACAAATGCGTGCGGAGTGGTATAGCGATTATTCAATATCATCGGAATCAAATACCATGCCGACAGTCCCGCCGTACAAACGCCGATGGTAAGGCCGTTAAAGATGGCACGCCCCAACGGAACCATTCCGATCAGCGACACGATCATGACGATCATGAACACTGGAAATGTGATGAACACGTATGCGTGGCTTATGGCGACACATACCCAGCACAGAACGGATCGCCACGGCCACCCTGACTCCAAGCGGAGGTCATCCCGCATGAAACCGGCAGCGAAAAAGAAAAAATTGAGCGCATACATGTGAGCAAATTGTCCCGATAGCACCGAAAGAAGGTTTCCACCCCACATGGTTTGGCCTTCATTGAACAACTCAAACAAAACAAAGAGTGGCGCCAGCACCAACGTAGGAAATGGCAACTTCCACTTCTTGCAACAGAACCAGACTGAAAATGGAAAAAGCACGACGGGCAAGAGTGTGCCGATGTTAAATGCCATACCAACAGGCACGACAAAGCCCAGCAACGCCATCAGTACGAACGGCAGCGGGAAGTAGTGCACCAACAAACCTTCGCCGCCCAGATTACCCGCGCTCCATGGCCTAATGGTGCCGTGTCGCAGCCCCCATTCATGCAGCACTTTGACCGGCCAGAAGTGCGAACCTGTGTCGCCGCCGGTTGCGGGTTGAGAATTGAAGACGTAATCGGGCGTCAGCAAAAAGATCACCGAACACGACAAAAGAATGGCTGACCATTCCCATGCGCGCATCAGATGCTTGTGCGAGTTTTCAGTGAGCTTAATTAACTGGTCCCTTTTTTTGTGCTATTAGTGAGATATTGCCTGTAAATACCGGTTCTTGCGAGCTATTTGCAGAATGTTGGTCTCGGTTCGATCGTATTCTCAAAGATTGCCGTATTCTGGAGCAAAGTCGCATCCACTAGGCGGGACCAGTTACTAGCCGGTAACCAATATCAATTCCTCATTTGGTTATGGTTATTTAGACGCCTATTTGGAACTGGTCCCTTCGCGTGTGCTTTTTCGTAAATTAGATTCGTGATTCTGAATAGTTAAGGAATAAATGGAGAATGCGGGACCGGATTACAGCAATTGCGCTGCTCTGCTAAGCACTTATGACGAATGAAAACACACACGGAGGGACCAGTTTATAAATCTTTGGCAAATCACTCCATCCGCGCTAATCAGGTACGGTTAAATTCAATTCAATCTGGGCGCACACTCATGGAGCACGCACCTTTAGCCGAAAAACTTCGCCCGCGCGAAAAACAAGACTTCAATGGTCAAGACGCCATTTGGTCTACGAATTCTCATTTGCGCAAACTGGTGGAAAGCGGAGCATTCCGTGCCGGTATTTTTTGGGGGCCTCCGGGTTCAGGCAAAACAACGTTGGCTCGCATCATTGCTGAACAGTTCTCAAGCCAATGCGTATTTTTGTCGGCTGTTACGGCAGGGGTAAAGGACATCCGAGCGGTGATTGAAGATTCCCGCGGCCAGATCCAACTGAAGCAGCCACCGATTCTGTTGTTTTTAGACGAAATCCATCGTTTGAGTAAGTCGCAACAAGACGCGCTTTTGCCTGCACTGGAATCGGGGGACATCCGCTTCATCGGCGCAACCACCGAAAATCCAAGTTTTGAAGTGAATCGCGCCGTGCTCTCGCGTTGCTTAGTGTTTACGTTTCAGCGTTACTCAGCCGAGGCATTGTGCAAAATTGCTCGCCAAGCATCTAGTCGCGACGCCCATGCTAAAGTAGTAGAACGTTTGAGCGACGACGTTTTGCAGGCGGTGGCTAAGGCGGCCGATGGTGATGCTCGACAATTCTGGAATCTCATTGAAGCTGTTGCCGCCGCGACGCCACACGATCAGACGATTACTCTCGAGGGCCTCCGCCCCTTTGCCGGCTCCATTTGCCGCCAATTCGACAAATCCGCGGATTTACATTTCGATATTGTCTCGGCAATGATCAAGTGCATCCGCGCCAGCCAGCCCGATGCAGCTCTGTATTACTGTGCACGTCTGATCGATGCAGGCGAAGACCCAATGTACATCGCGCGCCGTTTGCTCATCTCTGCGTCTGAGGATATCGGCAACGCAAACCCGACCGCACTGATGTTAGCCACGTCTGCTCTGCAAGCTGTGGCAGCGACCGGTTATCCCGAGTGCCGCATTGTCTTTGGACAACTGGTAACTTACCTAGCCGCATCGCCCAAAAGCAATCGCGCCTATATCGCCATGGACGCTGCCATAGCGGACGTCAAGATGCACGGCTCCGTGCCCGTACCACTGATGCTGCGCAATGCGCCTACCAAATTAATGAATGAGATGGGCTATGGCGAAGGATACGTCTATGCCCATGATGACCAAAAAGCAGCGGCACGACTTAACTACCTGCCGCCTGAAATTGGCGAACGCCGCTATTACGACCCACTTGCTGTTGGGACAGAGAAGCAGCTGCGAGAAAACCTCGAAAAATTACGCGGCTCGTCTCGCATTCAATAAAAAAGGCTGGCACGAGCCAGCCCGATTGTTTCATTCAATAAAAAAGGCTGGCACGAGCCAGCCCGATTGTTTGATAGATCGCGCGGATAAATCTTATCCGGCCTTCTTGTAGGGATTATCACCGTTGCTTTTATCCTGCTTCGGATGATTCTTATCCCAGTTCTCCTTCTTTCGACGCTGCTCCTCGATGTGAGCAACTTCGTGCTGTTTCTTCTTCTTCTGTTTATCCTTCGGACTTCTATCACCCATGGTACCTCCTCATATGCGGTTTCATCACCGCCATCCTCTGATTCGGCATCCGGCGCAGGGCTTAAAGACATTCCTGTAATTACATGATTTTACTGCCATTTTAAGAGCAAATTACAGCCCGCTAAAACGGCGCTAAGGAGAATTCTGACGATTTCCCCTCACCAAGAAAGGGTGATTCCCAGTCCTGCAAATGCAGAAATGTACTTCAAATTATCGATCGTTGGGATCTCATCGCCGGTATTCTCGTCGACTACTGCGTCAGACGGGGGATTGGTCATCTCGATCCAATCGAAGAAGGCAAATCCCAAAATGGCAGCTCCGAGTTCACGGGGCCCCACGCTAAATACTTCACCAACCGTATAAAACAGATCGATACCACCGCGCAGCGAATCGACCGATGCCTTCTTTTGACTCGCGCCAACTGCATAAGCTCCGTCTTGTCCGACCCATGCTCTGGCGGAAAAAAGTGGGATCAAGAACTCAAAGCCAAGTTCGTAACCAACGTTAATCGAATTACTAAGGCTGAAGTCAAATGGCTCAAGCTCAGGATGCGAGCTCGACGAAACCAGCCCCTGAAAATTCCACTGCCCTATTTTGGGAGTCAAATCGAAGCGAAAATCGCTGATGGTCAAATCAAAGCCATATCCCACCACGATACGCGACCAGTTGGTGTAGTTTTTTGCAGTAGTCTGGACAATCTCCGTCGTCGGGTCTCCGCTCTGCACAACTACGTCTGCCTGAACCTTCGGACTGTAATCCCAATAAAACGTAAATCCTTCAAGGGGACCCGCTTTGACTTGCGCCAAGAGCCCAAAGAAGGTCGTTTTCGACAAGAGCAAATCTTCCTTGATCAATGAGGAACCGTACCGAACGCCGACATATCCACCTGGCAAATCCACGTCGAGACTTTTGATTTGTTCGAAGATGTTGAGTGATAATGCGCCCGCAGCATTCCGATCGACCAGCAACCCTTTGACGTACTTTTCCTTGCCTTCGGTCAGGTACCGATAGATTCTCACGACAATGCGATTCAAACGCGCTTGGATTTTCTTCGATTCACGAGGGCGTTTGCCCCAAAGTTTTCCTGCCAAGCGCAATGACTTCTGTCCCTCGCCGTCGATCTTCCAAACGGGACGGAGATTTACCACCGCATCCTTAGAATTGACGGAGCCACCTTCCGTTTCGAAACCAGAAAAACTCATCTTACCTGCGGGTTCTGTGATGAAATCATTTTTCACGGGGTCAAAGGCAATGCGAAAGAGCGACACCTTTTCGATGGGCGTTGGCTGCAAAAAGCGCGCATCCGAGCGCCATGTTTTACCGCGATACAACCCGCGCTCGTATGCCACGCTTGACGCACCCGAAATGGTGTAGCTCGGAACGTAGATGGAAGTTGGCACAGAACTAAGCATGGCGTGGGCGACAAAATCCGCAAACTCGCGATCGTTCATCGCGCGCAGAAACTTTTCGTGAAAGGGCAACTTGATGCGGTTGTACTCAACTACAGTTCCCTCCGAGCTTTTGCGATCAGGCCGCAAACGCAAGAGTCGCAATACCACATCGTCGCCTGTTTTGCTTCGCTCCATGCGCAAGACCCAATCGAGATAGAGGGCCGGATCCGCTTCCAACTCTTTCATGGTGTGACACGAAAACTCAGTGAATGCCCCCTGCCCCCACGGACCATTCATGATCATCATGGACTTGGCGAGATTGTTACAGGCACTGACAAAGAGTTTTTTACTTTCAGCTGGTGACTTGGTGTCAGACAGGTCCTTGAATGATTCTAGTGCAAACACAACTCGCAAACTCTGAGAAGACACGTCAAACGGTCGCTTGTTGTTGGGACGCCTTGCAAGTTTCAGTTTACTCTTTCCCGACTCATCAGCACTGACTTCTTCAAGGGGCGACGGAATGCTCGCAGCCGTAGAACTAGGCAACGGAGACGCCTCGCTCGCAGGTGCTGCTGATGGATTGGGCGACGGAACAGCCAAAGGTGCAGGACTTTCAGAAGCACGAGGAGAGGGAGACGGGCTTTGGGCTTTTGCTGCCCCACCAAACAGCGGGTTAAACGCAGATACTACGGCAAAACTAATCAAGTGTGCAAAAGTTGGGCGAAGGCGGCCCGCCATCGATTCGCTTGCTGATTCGATGCTAAAAAAGTTGAACAATTTCACTTCCAACAGGAATCCACAGAGGCAACCCATGACTATTCTAACGTCTTAGGGTAAAAACAGCAAAATTTTCGAGGAGATCAAGCTCATGACGCGCCTCGCTCTTTTATCCGTTTCTGACAAATCTGGTCTCGTGCCATTCGCGGAAGTCCTCACCAAGTTAGGTTACACTTTGTTGTCCACCGGCGGCACCGCCCAAGCACTGCGGTTGGCAGGACTCAGCGTCACTGACGTTGCTTCAGTTACCGGACACCCCGAAATCATGGACGGCCGAGTCAAAACTCTTCACCCTCGCATCCATGGTGCGCTGCTGTTTGATCGCAATAATCAGCAACATATCAACGAGCGATTGCAGCACCAGATTCCCGAAATTTCGTTGGTCGTTGTGAACCTCTATCCGTTTCAACCGACGACGTTCTCAGCAATCGATGCTTCAGAGAAAATTGAACTGATAGATATCGGTGGACCGGCGATGCTGCGTGCCGGTGCGAAAAATTTCTTGCACGTGCTGACCGTCGTCGATCCCAAAGATTACGATGCGGTCGCTGAGGGTCTGCAAAGTGGTCGCGATGATTTCTCATTTCGCAAACGATTCGCTGCCAAGACGTTCGATCACGTGAGCCGCTACGACCGCATGATCGCAGATTCACTCGCGAACGAATCGACCGATGCTTCCACGTTTGCATTGCCGCCGATGCACACCATGCAAAAGTTGCGTTATGGCGAAAACCCGCACCAATCTGCGTTTCTGCTGGGCCCCGCCTCCGAGAACGGAGCCAGTGAAATCAAAAGTATGACTGTGCTTCAGGGCAAGGAACTCAGTTACAATAATCTCCTCGATTTGAACGCAGCCATGGCGAGTGCGCGTGAGTTTTCACCGAGTGAAAACGCTTGTTGCATCGTCAAACACAACACGCCGTGCGGCGCCGCTGCAGGGGCAAAATCCACCCCACTTAGTTTGTATGATCAAGCATTGAAAGCCGACTCCGAATCGGCGTTTGGCGGCATTGTTGCCTTCAATTGCGAAGTCGATGAGGCGTGCGCCAAAGCTATGTCCCATCACTTCTTTGAGTGCATTGTTGCACCGGATTTCTCTCCGGCCGCTCGGCAGATTTTTGCGGCGAAGAAAAACTTGCGTATCCTAATTGCGCCGTTCATGAACACACCGCCGCAAAAGGGGTGGCAGTTCTCGTCGGTGCTCGACGGCATGCTGGTACAGGAACGCGACGCCGTAACCATTGCGCACAAAGAATGGCGTCTTGTTGCCGGCACACCCGCCAGCGATCAGACGATGCATGATTTGCAGTTTGCTATGCGCATTTGCCGTCATGTCAAATCCAACGCCATTGTCCTCGGCCAAGGTTCCACTACCGTCGGCATCGGCGGTGGTCAGACCAGTCGCATCAATGCTTTGAAAATTGCGATCCAACGAGCCAAGGACAACAACTTAGACCTTAGAGGCGCCACGATGGCATCCGATGCATTCTTCCCTTTTGGAGATTGTGTCAAGTTAGCTGCGGAAAATGGCATTCGCTTCATCGTCCAGTCTGGAGGATCCGTGCGCGACCAAGAATCCATCGATGCGGCAATTGCCTCGGGAGTGACCATGTACTTCTCGGGTCAGCGACACTTTCGACACTGACCAGAAAAAAAGAAGGCCCGCAAACAAAGCGGGCCAAAGTACTCACTTATTCAATTTTCGGCAGGGCCAGCCGAACGACCGCCCTATCAAACCCGCGACCACCAGCTCCTCCGCCCCTCGAGTCTAACCTCAGACCCACTCAGGCGACGCCGGCGAAAACACGAGCAAAAAAACCTAACTCCACGCTTCGAAAAAATCGATTACCCTTAAGGACCTGCGCGCGAAAGATGATCTCGAACTGCGCGTATTGTATGCATAACCCTACCCCCTCTGTTAAAACCACGCTGAACCCTTCGCCCAGCGCCGGCCGGTGGCGTGCACCAACCTTACTTAATACTATTCGGAGGATAGAGATTAAAATAAACGCATTCGTAGTAACCAAATCAATTCAATCGGTTGCAATGTGCCTTTTCGGACACAGCCAAAACCGCCTAATCTGGTGAGTTTTGATTTCGTAAAGAAAAATCTGTCAATTCAGGAGGTTTGGCTGCAAATCCAGAGCGGAGGTGCCACCGCGGACGCCAAATGCCTTAAATCCCAAATTCTGCAATTGTTCTGCGAGCACTGCACTCTGCATCCCGAACGCACAGTAAAAGATGTGGGTGCGATTTTTGTCAAAGGCGTCCAAGGACTTCATGACTCGATCGGGATCCAACAAGCGCGCACCAGCAACATGCCCCGATTGAAACTGCAGTGGCGTGCGCAGATCGTAAACCGCAACGTCGCCCGCGGGAATGCCATCAACAAACACGTATTGATCCATCATCGCGTCGTCCGTCAATGATTTCACATCAAGGCAACGCGCATTTTCTAAGGCACTGTCGAGATAGTTAGGATCGATGTAGCTTTCTTGATGACCAGCCATTCCTGCGGTTGTGGCGGTGATCGGACGCTTTTGGATGAGCGCACAGTACTCTTGGATCTTAGAGGACATCGCCGCGGTGCCGATCTCGCTGGCAAGATCGACGATTTCGTCCTTATCCATGCCGATCAATGGACGAAGCACGGGAATTTGCGCTGATTCGTCGATGGCCGCTAAATTTTCTAGAGTCTGAGATGAAACTTGCCCAATCGCTTCGCCGGTGATCAATGCATGATGGTGATTGCGACGCGCGATTTCGTTAGCGGCGCGATACATCAAACGCTTGAGCACCACTTGGGCGAAGTTCTTCTTAGGAATCTGCAAAATCTGCTTGGACAGGTCCGCAAAATCAACGATCCAAATGCGCGGCTTATAACCGTGGGCCCACATCTGGCACAAATGTTTGGTTACGCGCAGCACGGAGCGTTCATAGGACGCCCCAGCAAGATTGAAAAACACGAAGTCAACTTCGACGCCACGCTTCATGATGCGCCATGCCGCAACGGGCGAGTCAAAACCACCTGACATCAGACACAGTGCGCGGCCTTCAACACCAATCGGCAGTCCACCGGGCCCCATCAGGCGTCGGTGGAAAAAATATGCGCCATCAGGGCGTAGTTCGATTTCGATTTGGATGTCGGGCTTTTTCAAAGCAACGCCGCGTGCGAATGGCATCAGAACATAGGCGAGTTCTCGTTCGTAATCGATGGAACGAAGGCCATTTTCACGGACATTCACCCGTTTGACGCGCAAACAAAAGGTGCGACCTTGTACGATCTCTGCGTAAACAGCGAGTTGCTCTTTCATCGCTGCGAAAGTTGGCGGGCACACATGCTCAACAGGAGAAAGCGAACGAATTCCAAACGTGCGAACAAGTGTTTCTAGGTCTTGTGGCTTCTCGGTTTCCAGAAACACACGCGACCATCGCTCACGAACGGTTACCTTTGTACCGAGTGTCGTCGCCGCGTCTTGTAAGTTGCGAAAAAAGCGGGACATGAACGACGCACGAGTCCGTCGTTGCTTCAGATTGATTTCTCCCGACATGCGTACCAGCGCGATCACAAATGCTCCCATAGTCTCAAAGCGGCGCAACATAACATGAAAGTTCGGGAACGCAACGAATTCGTACGACTTGTGGAGTATTTTCAGGATGATGCCCCCGTCCCCAGTGCTAACATGCCCTCCCAATTTGGTCATGAGTCGCCAGTTAATATCCCGTACTTCTTCAACTTTTTGCGATCTAGCGATATACTTCTAAGTAAATTACGCGAAAGGGTGTCCGGTGGTTACGATCGATAGCATACGCCGAGCGGGACTCTTCTCTACATTGTCAGATGCCGAGCTTGAAAAAATCGCCAAGCTGGGGACGAATGCTAATATTGCAATCGGGCAGTCACTCATCTCTGAGTCCGATGTGGGCCAAACGATGTATCTCATCGTCGAAGGGCGTGTAGATGTCAGCGTTGCCATCCCAGGAAGCAATAGTCACGAACCAATCGCCACCTTGAAAGACGGCGAAGTCGTTGGTGAAATGATTCTGCTAGGTCGTGAGCGCCGTTCGGCACAGGTCACGGCGAAAGATGCGGTCAAAGCCATCGTTTGGAAGCGAGAAGACATGGTGGGGCTGTTCGAAAAGGACAACGTCATTGGTTTCAAAGTCATGCGACAACTAGCGTCACTTTTGGCCGATCGTCTCATTTCGACCAATCTCGTCTTGCGCAACGTGTTGACGGTACCTCGCACGATATTTATGTAGGAAACGATGATGCGGATTCCGGACCACGAGTTGGATTTTCAGTTTTCACGAAGCTCGGGGCCGGGAGGACAAAACGTCAACAAAGTGAATAGCCGCGTAACTTTGCGATGGCATATTTATGAA
>Ga0255088_1000829_pt1 | contig 13001 bp, 12 predicted proteins | sample Colum_Miss_RepB__2_FD_188587 | JGI IMG/M metagenome (GOLD analysis project Ga0255088, IMG submission 188587) | Freshwater microbial communities from Columbia River, Oregon, United States - Colum_Miss_RepB_8d | ecosystem: Environmental > Aquatic > Freshwater > River | place: USA: Oregon...
TCTTTTCCTGGATCCAATCTTTTCGGAGAGTAGAAACAAGATACGACTATTATCCTGAAAATTATTTCGGATTTGTGCAACTAGCCTCAATCATTATACTTTTACGTAGGTTTTGAAATGGGCTCTACTTTTCTTCTTGGCACGAGCATACCCTATTTGGAAATCAGACCAAGATCAAGAAACATCCACTGCCTTTGTGTAGTCAGGAGATTTTGATTTTACAGCCAAAAGAAGTATCACAAAAGCTCAAATCAAAGAACTCTACTCCATGAAATGACTGAAGGATGGACGCCCCCTTGTTCTCATAGGTCAAACAGGAGTGAGTAAAACCTATCTCTCTCAGGCAATAGGACGTAGAGCCTGCCAGCTAGGGAAATCTGTGATCTTTTTATCGGCGAGTACATTCTAGAGCAACAGATCCTCGCCAGAAGTACTCATGGTTATCTTAAATTTAAGGAAAAGCCCACTAAACCAGATCTCCTTATCATTGATGATTTTGGCCTTAGAAAATTTAATTTACTAGAAGCGGAGGACCTGAGGGAAGTTCTAGAAGAGAGATCCTAAGGTAAATCTATGCTGGTAACTACACTGTTGCCTCTAGACCACTGGGCTGAAGTCATTCCTGATCCAGTTCTGTCAGAAGCTTTCATCGATCGTATTGAAGGAATGGCACTTCAAATAAAATCATATTTGACTACTTTAGGTTAATAACCTAATATAGTCAAATATGTGGATTGAAAGAGATTTTTCTGGTTTTTTAAAAAATTTGCCACCTTTTTCCTCTCTTCCAGTCAAGGTTCTTAAGGGACCTCGCCAGGTGGGAAAAACATCCCTGTTGGACCATCAAGGAGGTTATCGGTTGGTTCTTTTTGATGATTTGAAGGTTCGCACTCTTGCTCAAGAGAATCCGAGTTTATTCTTTGATCAGTTTCGTGGTCCTTTGATCCTGGATGAGGCAACACTTGCACCTGCTACCTTTCCAGAGTTGAAAAAAATAGTCGATGAGCAAAGACGGAAGAATAGAAACGAACAGCTACCGATCACAGCAGATTATTGGATTACCGGATCGAATCAGACGCTTCTCCAGGCAAGCGTTCGGGAATCTCTTGCAGGGAGAGCTTCTTATTTTCTACTCAATACCCTTTCGATTCATGAGCTGAATCGGTTTAACCCTGAGCTAACCGCGCTGAGGACGTTGATCATGAAGGGAGGATGGCCGGAACTTTATGTCACCCCTCAGTTGAGTCCAGTTCAGTACCTCAATGACTTTATTGTCACGTTCATCGAAAAAGACATTGTCGGTGCCGCTGGAATTGAAAAAAAATCTGCGTTTAGTCGTCTCCTTTCCTTAGTGTCTGGTCGTACAGCTCAGTTACTGAACTATTCGGATTTGGCGAGAAATCTCAATGTTGATCTGACAACGGTTCAATCTTGGATAGCTCTGTTAGAGCAGAATGGCATTGTGCGGGTAGTGCCGCCCTATTTTTCTAACCTCAATCAACGACTCATCAAGTCACCGAAAATTTATTTTGAAGATGTTGCCTTGAATGTGCGTCTCCAGGGCTGGTCTGAATTTGATCCTCTTTTTCTTAGTCCCTACTTGGGGGGATTGATTGAGACATTGGCGTTGGGAGAAGTGACCCGATTTTTTTCTAATCGTGGAATGTCCCCTGAAGTGTATTTTTTGCGGTCCAAAGAAAAGGTGGAGGTGGATTTCCTCATTCAGCTTCCTAATCGACGGATGGTTGCAGCCGAAGTAAAAACCACTGCGGTCGATTTTACTCCGGCTCAAATTAAATTACTGAATTCCCTTGAACTCGAGGGGTTGGAGCGGTGGATTCTGACCCCTCAGTCAGGGCCTGATTTTCGTTACGCAAAAACAGTAGCATTGGGAGAAATTTACGAAAACCTTGAAAGACTGGTCGCGCCGCCATTGACAACCTGACGTCAGTACGTAGAAAATCCCAGTTAGGACTTTTCGCAAGCATGAGTTTAGGTTGTCCACCTAACGAGCCCTTGCCCTTATAAACGAGTACTGGAAGAATTTTTTCAGCGACAGCCCAAAGCTCATCTGTTATTTCCATGATTGAAAAATTCATGTAACTCCCTGTGGTCTAAGCAACCTGGTGGTTACATGAATTCTTTCTTTTATTCAAATTTTGGGTTTAAATTACGGTCTCTAAACCCCCTGATTTCTTTAATGATTTCAGAGGTTTTTTGTTATTGGACTTCTCAAAAATTCATTTTTGCAGGCCACTCATTCATTTTTTAAAATGGGCGATAGGGATCTACCCCATCCGTGAGACAGATTTATTTCTGCGTCTTTTTCTGGATAAAGACTTGGAGAGAAGAAGACTCTATAGCCTGCTCATAGATCTCAATCAGCCTGATCACCGATCCAGGAATAGTGTGAGCCCCATTCTCCCAATGCGAGATCGAGCTGAAACCTACATTAAACTCTTTGCCAAACTCACGCATGGTCATTCCCATCTGGCTTCGCAGCCTTTTCAAACGGGCACCCCCATGATCTCTGGCTTTGGATACTACTTTTCTTCTTGGCATTTGAGAGAAGTTATCAAAATAAGATGAGAGTTCAAATATCTTCACACTCGTTCGAGGTCGACAACGCTCTCGCAAACCCAGCGAATCACTCCTTTAAGTCGCTGGGTAATCTTATGGTCCTTATTCATGCCCTCACTCGATTCTTCAAAGGGTCTCTTATACTTTGTAGACCAGAAACGACTCTTACTACTTCTCACTAGAACAGCTTTATCACAAACGGAAACGTCTTTGATTACAACCAACCTTCGGTTATAGACGCTATTTGAAGGGGAATCACATTTAGGGTAGATTTCCATTTATAAACTACTTTCACAGCCGTAGGTACTGAGTGCCCTGCAGATGAAGGAATGATTTAAAACTCCCAACTCGGCAGTAAAAGAGAATATGTTATTGTTTCTTAGGAGATAACAGGGTCTATCCTTAGGCTAAAGTTTGACCTAATTAGTCCTAATATCTCTGAACTCCTCTTGGTGACTCATCCATCGTCGAGTAAAAACCTCCAAACTTCCAGTAATTCCTGAATGAACGTCCTAAATTAATCTACAGATAGCAACTCCCACACGAATAATCTTGTGGATCAAAAATAGATCTCCTAAATACTATTAAGACTTAAAAACCTTTGAAAATTAATAGCCATCAAAGACTATGAAAGCATCAGACCAAGGGTATAAAAAATTACATTAATAGGTAAAATCTCATGAAACAAAAAGAATCCTTACTTACTATATTATTAAAAAATGAGGATAAAAATATCCATGTATATCTCGGATATAATCTTATTGAATCAGGGGTATCAAAAAAGTGGAAAAATTTAATTAAATTTAAAACCTCAACAAAAGAGCCCGCTATAGATGAGCTAAAGATTCAAGCTGATAAAAAAAATAAAATAATCCAATTTAAAGGAGATGAAAAAAAGAGAGAATATTACACCATAAATTTAGACGTCGAAGAAAATTCTGGCTCACCATTAAAATTTGGGGAAATTTATCTCAAACTAAAAAGAACAGAGCATAAAAATAAATACCACGCATCATCTGAATTCATATTAAATTTTTCAAAACTTTTTGAATTTTGTTCGTTAGATAACTCTGACGATTATAGATTGGTCTCAATTGGAAAGTTAAAATACTTTGATGGAGAAGATGTATCTAGAATTGATTTAGGTGAATCGAACACTGAAGTCATCCTAACCTGTAATGAGATAAAAAACATCCTATTAAGTCCATTAGACTGTATTGATGACAATATTAAAGAATATAGCCAAAATACATGGAAAGAGTTTAACGAAATAGATTATCACCTCGACCTAGTTCCCTATATTGACCTCAAAATAGATTTTAACTTTTCAGAATGCCTTCAAGAAGCAATCTCTCTTTCAAATCTTTTTGTAGAGCATCGATCAGAACATCAGTCACATAAAAATGCCCCAAAATGGAAGAGCTTAGGTATAAAATCACTAAATGGAAATTTTAGATTGACCGATGAGTACAAATTAAGCCATTCAACACAAGATTCATCCTATCAACTTACAGAAGTTGCCGAAAAATGTCCAAATACATTCAAATTTCTATCTGAATTAGCTGATCTTGACCAATGCGAGAGAGTCCGCTTTATGCTCTTGGAGCCAGGTGCCAGAGTTAAAGTACATTCAGATGCTAAGGAGCACGCAGTTTCAGCTGCTGTAAACATTGCCCTAAATATGCCATCTGGTTGTGAGTTTATTATTGATACGAATTCAGATGGTTCCAATCACACATATACCAAAAATGTACCATTTAGGGCGGGTAGTGCTATGCTAATAAATGTAGCCAAATACCACTATGTAGTAAATGACTCCGATCAGCCAAGGTTTCATATCATCCTGCATGGCCCATTGCGGATGAACGAAGGAAGAATACTCGGCCTTGCCAGAGATCAAAACAGAATTGAAACAAAGAAAGAATTAATATCGAGACTGATAAAAAAATATGCCGAGCTAGGGATGAGTTATGAAAGCATGCCATTCATAAAAGAATGGGAGACGCTTGGACTTACCAAAGAGAGCCTCCCAAACTTTATAAGTCTTATTGTATTAGATAACGACCAAATCTCGGACTCAAAGCTTCGAGATGAGTGTTTAAAAATAACAATGGCGAGCTTATTTCCTCTTAAATATAACATAATTAAAGCTAGTGAGTTAGACTCATGGCTAGACCAGAGAAAAAAAGAGATTGAACGAGAATTTCCTGTAATAATTGCCTCAGGCACATTAATTACAAATCTTAATAGATTTATCTTAGAATTGATTAATTCAATCTCATTTATGAGAAAAGAGAATGCCATGATTTGTGGTCACATTATGCATTGGCATAAATCTGAAATTGATGGGCCATATTTTCATGAGCAGTTTCTTATTATAGACATCTACAAATATCGCCAAATTTCGAGCCCGAGTCTTGGGCCTTACTATGGACCCGACTTTATTGAGTTCCCTAGTTATGACCTATCCTTGGAATGTGTTCATGACGATTATACACCCTTCTGGGTTGGTCCCGGCTCTGAGCAAGAACAAAGACTTGTTAGATCTTGGTTTGGAACCAATACAATAAAGGCTAGCTTAGAACATGGAATGAAGGTAATTAATGTTCCGATTGGACTAAGAAAATATAAGATGTATTCGTATCCTCAGGCTTCAGATGGTGTGGAGCTTAAGAAGGTTCGAACATTTATTAATGAAATATTAGACCACTCTAGGAGAAATATATTCTTCTTTAATAATGAAGCTCTCGATATTCAATTACATGAAAATTTTCAACCGGATACATTATTATCCGTGGCATCAGGAATTAAGCCTGCAAAGCTATTAAACCAATATTGGCAGGACAGACCCTCTGAGACGATTGTGTTCTTGGACTGCAGTGAAGTTGCGCTTTCATATATAGGCGGCATGTCCGAGGTCAACTCTGAGAATGACTTAATTCAATACATTTCGAAAACAATGGTGAATTTAGATCTTGGCGCGACTAAAACTATGGAGTTTGTTGAATGTATGCTAAGAGGTCAAGTGAAGGACTCTTTTGAAAGTAATTTCTCAGATTTAATCACTAGACTAAATGAGTATAAGAACGCTAGATATATTAATACTGATTTAATTACTAATCATCAGACGATTCTGGATCTCATCGATAGTAATAAAAAGACACTTTTCTGGCATTCAAACGTCTGGTATTATAGGTCTACATTTTTCAAGTATAGCGAGAGTGAACTTCAAAAAAACTATATTACCCTGATTGAATTGATAGCAAAAAAATTGAACATGAGAGTATGGAAGCACAGAGATGCGTATCAGTCAATTATTGGTAATAACTTCCGAGAGCCTTGGGTAATATTGACTGATGGGTGTATGCGTGGACCTTTTGGACCGGAATCCGACTATATTCAGCTAGATTCACTGAGATAGAAATCTGAGTAAAGCCAATTGGAGACCTAGCTCGCTCGATGAGTCTATGGCATTATTTCAGATCATGATTTAAATGATTTGTTCCGAGCAAGTAGCAATCATATTGAGTTTGAGCTTGTATTCCAAGATAGTTTCATTTAGAAAGTTCGAAATTGTTTATATGATTTTAGGCAAATGAGGCTTTAATGAAATCGGATAATTCTGAGAAAGAAAATAAGTCAAAGGATAATACTGGTTCAAATCAAAATAATGGGGATGGTGATACTTATTACTTTGGTGGACTAAAAAAAGAAAACATGCAGAACACTCCAGTTTATGGTTGGCCAGGACCGTAATCTCACTCACTTTGAGTTGCTGTATCATAGATTATTTTTACATGAACTAGCTAAAATTACTGAGTATAGTTTTGGTGCTCACAGATTTAATTTTGGTACGTGTACTCTTGGAAGAGGGCAGATATTTAAAGAGAAGGTTCTCGAATTCGCTGATACTTGTGGTTTCAAAGCATATCAGCAGGGACTTGTTGATTTTTTCTATTCAAGCCCAATTGATGAATTTGGCTTCAAAGTAGATTGGGTTAATGGTTTTCCCCGTCAAATTGCACTCTATTTGCGTTTAACTGACGGAATTAAACCAGACGTGATGGGTAGATTAACTGCAGCTCTATCTTCGCAGTGGAGTGGTGTTTCTCCTGATAAGATATCAAAACAAATGTTATGGGATAATCCATTCTGTTATTCATATCGAGTGGATATCGAAGGCCATGCAGGTTATGCTATATATTTTGAAACAAAATTTAGAGTAAATCAGACAGAATTTCTATTGAGCAGGCTTCTGAAAGCACTCGAATGGAATTCTGAAGTTAAAGAAAAAATTCTGACAGATCTACATTCAATTTGTACAAATCAGGAAAATTTATGTATAGGAATCGACTCGGACGGCAACACAGTTAAAATCGATGTACCAGGAGTCTCGCTTTCAAAAATCAAGACCTTCTTATCTGGAAAGACGGCTTCAATAGAAAGAATCGACGATCTACTTTCTTTCGCAAAATCCTCACGGCAGCTCAAATCAAATTATTTCGCACTTAAATATAGTAAGGTAGGATCCTCAGGATGGAAGAGTTACTTCTCTATTCTAGGTGAGAACTAATTAGGTGAATATGAATGGATTATAAGCCTCTATTGAGCTGACATTTGCTCAGATTTGAAACTAATCCATAATGCTAAGCAAAATTTCATTTAGTCCAATAATGAAGCAATTAAAGGGGATATTTTTTCCTCGATATCTAGCTTCTTAGTCATAGCAAATGGCTCAATATCCTTTAATTCAAGGATATCAGAAATTGTACCATTCGACCTAAAGTAAAACTCTGCGACATTGATGCGAAAGTGATCGCGCACTAAAAAGTGATATCCGCAAAACTCAGCCAGCAATCTCTCTGACCTCCCAGAGAGGGAGAAGTCCTCTTGAATAACTGTGATTATTTGACCTACTAATTCTAGACTAGTATATCTAAGTAATAAATTCCAGCATAGGAAGCTATACATGATAAATTTAAAAGTAAACTTAGCGCCGTAAATATCTGTGACCTTATTGAGCAGCGTTAGATACCGATCATCCTCGCACCCAAAGCTATTAGTATTCTGCCGATAGAACCACCTCTGCACATCACTATTAATATAGAGTTGGCCCATAGTTTCCGTAGCTGATGCAAAAGCTTCAGATATTAGAGAAATATACGCGCTTTCAAGTGGAGCGAGCTTACCTGTAAATCTATGAATCTGATCAAAAATGAGAATATGTGATGTCTCGTGTAGAACCTTATTTTTCTTAACCTCAAGAGCCCTATCAATGGTCAAGCCAGGAATTCTTCGAGTCATTTCAATAAATGGCTCTAAATTTTTGAAGTAGGGTACCGTCTTCGAGCTCAATATTGAATCAAATGATAAGTGATGGCAAAGATCGTAGAATTTAGAGTTCCCTGAACTAGTGTAAGATACACCATTGGCCAATCCCAATGTCCTGACATTTCGAAACATTTTATTACTATGCAATAGGTAGCCGTCTCCAATATTCCCAATAATTTTACTTTCAGACTGAATTTCTGCTTCGATCTCAATAAGAGACTTAAGAAGGGTCATTTTATACGGACTCCTCTCAATCAAATGCACCCAAATTGATGGGATCAAAAAAATCAAACCCAATTTAATAAAAAATAATTCTTGGCACCTACAGAATAAAATGTTGAATCCAAAATAATCTAACCTAGAATCAATATATATGCCACCAATTAATGCAGTCCCAACCGGCTCACTTAAGTCCGAAATCAAATATGAAAGTTTCGCTTAACGAATAAAAATTGAAATTAAAGACAAAAATATAGTTGGTTTTGACGTTGGAGTTTTAATAATAAAAGTATTTTTATATAGTATAAGAATCTAAACTATAAATTAAATATCTCTAATTTTATTAATAGCTTTGAACAAAGTAATAAATAGCGAGGTTTACTGTGAAAAAAGGTATCTATGCAGACAGTGTTAGCCTAAAGGTAAATCGATCTTATTATCAAAGTAACAGCTGGAGAGATGAGTTCGTAAGGTACTTTCAAGTCAGAAACTCAGAGAAAGAGCCACTTAATGAGTCAGTTGATTTGTTAAGTGATGTATCTCTAACAGTTAGCGCAGGGGAGAGGATTGGAATTATTGGAGCAAATGGTACTGGAAAAACAACGCTTTGTCGTTGCATAGCAGGTATCTATAAACCCACATCTGGAACATTGAGAACAATCGGAAACATTAGGGCTGTATTCGATACTGCTGTTGGCATGCAACCTGAACTTACAGGAAGAGAAAACGCTGAATTGTTAGCAGATCTACTATTTAGTGGTGATCCAAATAAGCGAGATTTACTAGAGGAGGCACTCGATTTCTCTGAACTGGGAAGACACCTATTTCTTCCATATAAGGATTATAGTTCTGGAATGAAAGCACGTCTTTCTCTTTCTGTTGCATCTTCTAAATGCGCAGACATTCTAATATTAGATGAAGTTTTTGATGGTGCCGATAAGGACTTCTCTGAAAAAATAAGCAGTAGAATTGTAAATATTATCAATAAATCAGGAATAGTTATATTTGTTAGTCACTCTCAGTCAAATATAGAGGCAGTATGCAATCGTGTTATTCAACTTGAGGGGGGAAGATTAATTTATGATGGCACTGTTTCTGATGGTCTTGCAAAATATTTTAACAGCTTTTCAAATGCCTCAGTTGCCCGTAGAAAAATTAAAACAGTGAATAATACATTGAATTATGAGTCGCTCTCGGAAGAAATAAGTAAAATCAGCGCTGAAAAAAGAGATGTGATCACTGAGCTTGAAGTAGAAAGAAAACGAAATACCGAGCTAATTAAAAAACTAGATCTATCACAGGCAAGAGCTGAATTTCTAGAAAAAGAGGTAGAATCTTTGAGCAAAGAGATTAACAATCGAGATGTAGGTACCTTATATGAGCACTTAAATTACATGCAGAAAAGAGTCCTTAAGTTCGATGGTAAGAAAAATAACTCATTTGTAAGAAGCATTAAAAGACCAATAGAAGCGGAAGTGATCACCAGTACCGTTAGAAGGATTTCTTGCAAGGAAGGTCACAATGAGCGCAAGAGGCAAGACAATAAGTCGTGGATTCAGATTGACTCCATAAATAGAAATCTAGTTCTGATTGATCATTCAATTTGTAATTGTTGTTTCGAGAACCGATTAACTGAAAAATTTACTCATAGATTCATCACTCAGTGTGTGTTTGATAAGTTTGAACTTGGTATAGAGTATAATGAGCAGAGTTTGATATTTTCAGAAATGGGACTATCAATTACTGGTGATTCACTCACTTTGATTGATAGTTATTTACATGAAAAACTTGCAGGGTATAGTCAGTCAGTATTAAGGCAAACTATCAATTCAAAGTATGTCTTCCTTAATTCGATTCCTTGGCAAATTGGAAGTGAAGGTGTCATTGGTCAAATGGTTTTGCTGATAGGGGACGGCTCTAGACACCTATCATTTGATCCGAGTCGTTCTAACAGATTTTATATAGAGTTATTATTAGACTCTAACGCGATCATTATCTGCGATAGGTATCAAGGTTACAGTGATTTTATAAATGAGTATGGACGTATACAGTTTTGTTGGGACGAGCTTGAACAGGAAACTGACCGGATATACAGGAGCAGCCCATCAGAAATGAGCGAAGTGAGGGCACTTATCCAGAAAATCAAGCTCATGTATCTCCAGAATCCTTACGATCCAGAAATAGGTGAAGAAGAGGAAAAGCTTTTAAAAGCTCTTAGAGAAATCCTCGAGCAGCAGCTTCCTTCAAGTCTCGAGTATAAGTATGCGAGTGATTTCATTCAGAATCGCGATAAATACCTCTTTTTCATCAAAAACCGTGGTGTCCCGATAAGTAATAGTGTGTCAGTGGAAGCAGTTAGGGAAATTTGTCTATCGAGTAAGAAGCTAGTTACATCGAGTACTCTTGTTGAGGCTTATGCACTGACATTTTTCTACTGTGCCTACGAATTAGCTTTAATTAAGTGGAATGATCCAAAGGAAAATCTGCTCTTACTTCTGTCGTAATCAGTTCTAAAAATAGTGGCAACTCTAACGAACTGAAAGGCATGATCTAAAAATTCCTGGAAGTAATCAAGTGATCTCTTACTATAGGTTTTGATTCTCCTGTAGCTCCTTAACAAGCTAATTCTACTTCTCTTTTCCAACTATACTCAATAGGTAGCTATCCATGAGAAGGCTCCTACTGCTCTCGGTGGGTTCTTCTTAGGTTAGAGGCTGACTGGTATCCATAAATAACTGCATTCAGGTCTACCACTCTTCCACATACGGTCATGCCTCCTAGAAGGGCAGTTTTAGTGTTTATCTACATTCCATTAATTTCTAAGCCTGTATGGAGTCCAGTCGACTTGCTTCATACTCATTGGCAGAACTCAAAGCTGTAGGAGGTAAAGCCCAGCCTGAGTCCACTTGAAGTGAGAACACCATGACACGCCTGGGTCAATATTGAGGTGTGAGAAATATAATAACCATTGAAAGAGGATAAGGTATGACTTATAGACTACCAAAACTGTACACTTTACTCCCCTTTTCTCAACTCTTGCTCACGAACACAAGATAAAGATTCAGAAACTGGGCTGACCTAGTCCATTCTGTGACTTAGAGATGAACTGCAGTTCAAGCTCCATACATATTTTAAGGAACTCTCCATTAACAATCACTCTAAAGCAGATGACAGATCCTTAGAAATACTCTTCTCGAATTAACTCTTGAACGACCTTCCGGCGCTACAGCTGCACCCAGATACGTAATGATGAATACATGAAACTTACTCCAAATTCATCAAGCAAGGTATAGAGGCTGACTTGGCGTTCTCTTTTATGAGTCTAAGCATAAAAAAACGCATTTTTTTCAGATCAACAATTCGCTATTATTAGGACAAGATCACTTGTATAGATAGTCCCAAGATTCACACATATGAAAGTCATTGTGTATGTCATAGTGAATAGAAGTTTTTGCTGATCATTGCTTGATTATTCTATCTATTTGAATATAACGAAACAGCTCTTGTTTGAGTAACTTTAATAGATCAAACCTCTATTGTAAGTAAGAAGTATCGTAGATTCTAAACTAAAAACTTCTTTCGGAGGTAAGCCGAGGGCATGCTTCACGGGTATTTAAATAAAATATTAAGTTCAGAAAATTCATTGGGATCATTAGAAAATGAGCATTGGGGAGTCAATCTACATCTTGGCTATTGGGATGAGACTACTAATCCCGACTACTCTCCCATTGGGTTTTTTAACGCATCAAATCGCATGAATGAAATAGTACTACTGCACAGCGGTATTAAGAGTGGAGATACGGTTCTAGATGTTGGGTGCGGATTCGGTGGTACTATAAAGTTTCTAGATCAGATTTTGAATCCTCTAGAGTTAATTGGAGTAAATAATGACTTAAAACAGTTAGAAAGAGCAACCTGTCATGTTTTGACCGGGATGAGGAATAAATTTAACTTGATGCATGCATGTGCAAGTCACCTTCCTTTGCCTGATAATAGTGTCGATGTAGTTCTTGCCGTAGAATGTGTATTTCACTTTCCAGGACGGGATAAATTTTTAAGAGAGGCCTATCGCGTATTGAAAAAGGGTGGAAAACTCTTCATATCGGACTTTGTAAAGAAAAAAAGATTTAATCAAAGATGCTCTAAAATAATAAGAAATTCATTTTTTTTCAATGAGATCAGACCATTTCACCTAATATCCCATCATAGATATAGTAACCTATTTGATGACTCTCGACTTAGAGATATTCAAAAGATAAACATAACGAATCATATAAAGCTTAACTTCGATTATTTGATTAGAAATTCAGTAGACACAGCGAGTTTAGTTGAAAGTATTAAAATGGAAACCGTTTTTTCTAATTTTGATTATATGATTTTCACTGGGATTAAATAATATTAGAAAAAAATTCCGCAATGCAACTGAGACCAAGAGTAGTTGAAAAGACGCGCGGTTAGCCCCTAAAACTCTCCAACGTGCAAGATGAGTCACTCTGCGTTAACATAGCCCAAGAGGGGCGGAGGAGTGACCATGAAAAAGCGATTTACAAAAGAACAGATTATCCAGGCCTTGAAGCGACTGAAGGGTGGCGAGGATATGAAACAGCTTTGTCGTGAGCTGGGAGTTCATATGCAAACCATCTACGTATGGCGCAAGAAGTTCGACGGCATGGAGGTGTCCGACGCCAAGAAGTTGCGGCATCTCGAGGCTGAGAATCAGAAGCTAAAGCGCATGATGGCCGATGCAATGATGACCATCGACGATTTAAAGCTACTCAACTCAAAAAACTGGTAAGGCCCGAGCAGAAGCGACGAGCATTGGTGTGCCTCAGGGATGAGCACCACCGTTCGGTGTCTCGGGCATGTAAAAC
>Ga0255088_1000832_pt1 | contig 12975 bp, 13 predicted proteins | sample Colum_Miss_RepB__2_FD_188587 | JGI IMG/M metagenome (GOLD analysis project Ga0255088, IMG submission 188587) | Freshwater microbial communities from Columbia River, Oregon, United States - Colum_Miss_RepB_8d | ecosystem: Environmental > Aquatic > Freshwater > River | place: USA: Oregon...
AAAGTTTTAAATAGAAATAAAGTTACATCCTTAATTGCAGCTGCTGCAGTTGCAGGAGTATTTACCGGCTGCGGAAGTGCGCCAGCTACAGCTCCAATTGTTCCAGGAGTTGCTCCAAATGGTATTATTCCTGGACCAGGAGGAAACTGTATCACATTATCAGCCCCTATTGGTTTTATAGCAAATAACATTGCATTAAATACCAGTACTGTTAAAGCAGGCCCTATTCCAGCAGGATTTGATCTTTATCCCCAACTTGTAAGCGGAGCATCGGCTACCAGCATTACTCCCGGAAATCCAGCAGCAGGGTATATGTATAACTCCAGAGCTGGACACTTTGATGGAAGTATTGCCATGAACATCACTCCAACTAGTCTTTTCCCAGCTACGGGTGTAACTACAGCTAATGCTTCGGGTGTAATCACCATCAGTCAAAATAAATTACAGCTTGTTTATGCAAACGCAGCTGACCAAATTATACCTTGGCAGGTTAATCCGGTTCAACCTAGCATGCCTAACGTGAACTCCTTGTGTGTCAGCGATGTCAAGTTCTTCTTAGGCTATACTTCAAGTCGCGAACTTTACAGCGGATCAGTTTTTCTCTACTTGAATGGCACCCAGCGCGGCACTTACCTAAGATTTTAGTAGAGAGAAGAAACTCACAGACTTTGAAAGTGTAACAGCGATATTTGAGAGTCTACTGAACGTGTCTTGAGCATCGATCTGATCCGGTACGTCTAGTAGTAGTAGTTGTTGTAGTTGTTGTAGTAGTTGTAGTAGTTGTTGTAGTTGTAGTTGTAGTTGTAGTTGTAGTTGTTGTTGTTGTTGTTGTTGTTGTAACGGAACGATGAACTCAATGTCGATGTTAATCTCATCTTTCTCTGATTTAATTGGGGCAAAGAGAGAAGATGAGGTGCACCTAGGGGAGTCAGATTTATTCTGACTCCCCTTTTTTTATTGATGAATCCTCGTTCTATTGACCCAGATAAAAGCTAAAAACGCTAGAAGCTAATCTTTTACTATTTCTAAAAAGAATGGACGGTATAAACTCATTCTGTGATGACAAACTTTTCTCCTTCTCAACTCCACTTATTTCATCCACTGATTGAGGAATTCCTTGAATCACTAAAAATTGATCGTGGAGCCACTCTAGCAACACTACAATCTTATCGTTTGGACCTACTGCAGTACTTAAGATGGCTCCCTCCCTCTTTTTCTCTAGAACAATCAAGCCCAGATGAGATTACCCAGTTTATCTCTCAACTTCATAAAAATGGGTTAAAGCCTGCTTCTAGAGCTAGAAAGCTCAGCACACTCCGTCAGTTTTTTCAATTCTGCTGCAGAGAGAAGGGATTAAATCAAAACCCTACAGAAGACATCCACTCCCCTGCTCTTGAGCAACGCCTCCCTGAGTTTCTGAACATCAATGACGTACAAGCGCTCCTCACCAGTACAAATCAGGGTTTATCCTATGAAGCGCCTGAGGCGGAACATCTTAGAGCAAGAGACCAAGCTATGGTCTACTTACTTTATGCAACAGGACTCCGTGTTTCTGAGCTCCTCTCTCTTACACCCCATCATCTCGACCTATCTCTCTCTTACGCTCGAGTCTTTGGAAAAGGAGAAAAAGAGCGCATTGCCCCATTCACTTCATCCTGTGGAGTCTATCTCCACAATTACATGCTAGAGCACCGTATAGCGCTCAAACCCCAAACTGATCATCTTTTTGTCAACCATCGAGGAACTCAGTTATCAAGACAGGCATTTTGGAAAACCATCAAAGCACTAGCCTTAAAAGCGGGCTTAACTCAGAACATCTCCCCCCATACCCTAAGACACTCGTTTGCCACCCACCTCCTTCATTCGGGCATGGGTCTGAGATCCCTTCAGGTTCTCCTTGGGCATGCAGACTTAACAACGACTCAAATTTATACCCACCTCACACCCGAACATCTCAAGGAAGCTCACCAGAAGTATCACCCCTTAGGGGGAGACAGCGCTCAGCATTCCCTCAAAAAAAAGGAAGTTAAAAAGAAATCAGACTGACCTGCCATCAAAGTGAGTTCACAAAAGCACCAGATGGGCGCTGAGGTAATGTCCTTTACCTGAATGACCTGACCACCTCTATTAACCTACCTGCTCGCGCGAGAATTTCGCGTCATGAGACTCATTTCACCTAATGAAATAGTGTGTTAAAGAACTTCTATGGGATCTTTAGCAGAACGTATACAAGTGCTTTGCATACAATTTGTGCCGTTTATGATGGCTGTTGTGTTTCATGAGTTTGCCCACGGCTACGTGGCTCATAAATGGGGAGACCAGACAGCTAAAGTGAACGGCAGGCTCACCTTAAATCCAATCCCTCACATTGATGTTTTTGGGACCGTCCTTTTTCCGATCATCAATATGCTCACTGGGATGAACATTCTTTTTGGTTGGGCTAAGCCAGTTCCAATAAACCCCACCCGCTTTAGAAAATATCGTCTCGGATTATTTTGGGTATCCCTAGCAGGCCCAGGCATGAACTTTTTGCTCGCTATTTTATCCGCTTTTGCATTCTGCGCGCTACAAGCTTGGGTACCCCAATCTTTTTATCTGCACGAACCCCTCTCAGCTATGGCGTTTGTCTCAGTGACATTGAATTATTCTCTGGGAATTTTCAACCTGATCCCACTCCCACCACTGGATGGGAGTAAGATCGTAGAGTCATTTCTCTCTTATGAAGCCACTCGGAAGTATGAGGCCCTCGCTCAATACAGTTTTTATATCTTAATGGCTTTGCTCCTGAGCGGAGCACTCTCTATCCTGAGTTTTCCCATTCGATTCATGAGTAGATTAACTCTGGGCATAGTCGGCCAGCTTTTTGGAGTTTAAACCAATGACACAACCCTCACCAAATACTCGAAAGATCATGCTTTCTGCGGTTCAGCCTTCAAACCGACTGACCATTGGAAACTATCTAGGTGCCCTTAAAAACTGGGTACAGCTCCAAAAAGACTATGATTGTCTATTTTTTGCAGTAAACCTTCATACTATCACAGTACGCCAAGACCCCAAGGAGCTCCGTGAACAAACTTATAGAGCTATAGCAACTTATATTGCATCAGGCATTGATCCTGAATGTGCCACACTGTTTGTACAGTCTCAAGTTCCTGAGCATGCTGAGTTAGCCTGGGTACTAAACTGCTATGTTTACATGGGAGAAATGAGTCGAATGACTCAATTCAAGGACAAAAGCACGAAGCAGGGGCAAAACACGACTGTAGGTCTTTTCACGTACCCTGCACTCATGGCAGCAGACATCCTGCTCTATCAGACCAACCTTGTGCCTGTTGGAGACGATCAAAAGCAACATTTAGAGATCACTCGGGATATTGCACAAAGGATGAATCAACTTTATGGTAAGGACCTGTTTACCATTCCAGAGATTTATACCCCAAAAGTTGGAGCTCGCGTAATGAGCCTTCAAGACCCTTTAGCAAAGATGTCCAAGTCAGACCCTGACCCGATGAGTGCCATCTATTTATCAGACTCTGATGATCAAATTTTAAAAAAATGCAAAAGAGCTGTGACTGATTCAGGATCTGAGATCACAGATGATGATTCCAAACCTGGAGTAAAAAACCTCATTCATATTCAATCTGCTTTATCAGGCAAAAGCCCTCATGAGATTGTTCAATATTATGTAGGCAAGCAGTATGGACACCTTAAAATAGATACTGCACAATGGATGATCAGTGCAGTTGCTCCGATTCGGACTCGTGTTGAGGAACTCATGAAGGATCAGGCATATCTTGATGTACTGATTCGTCAAGGGTCCGAAAAAGCGAGGGAACGAGCACAAATGACTCTGAAAAAAGTCTATGAGCGTGTAGGATTTATTTAGACTCACAACAAAGAGGAGCAAGAACTTGGCTCATCGTGTACCAATTACCGTTCGTTTAGAGAGCTTTGAAGGTCCATTAGATCTACTCTTGTACCTCATTCAAAGCCACGAGCTCGACATCTCAAAAGTTGCTATTGGTAAAATTACCGATCAGTACTTAGCCTACGTCAAGGTAATGCAAGAGCTAAACTTTGATACGGCCAGTGAGTTTTTAGTTATGGCAGCCACTCTTCTTCACTGGAAGAGTCGGGCTTTACTTCCACAAGAAGATAAGACAAACGGCCAGGGAATTGATGGAGAAGACGGTCCTTTATCACCTGAAGAGTTAATCCGACAACTCCTTGAGCATCAAAGATTCTTAGAGGCTGGAGAAAAAATTTCTCAACTTCCTCATTTGGGCATTGATGTATTCACTCGCGCCAACAGTAAACCTCCTGTTGAAAAAATCTGGAAAGAGATGAATCTAAGCGATTTGACTCTCGCATTTCAGGAGATATTGGTCAGAGCTAGAAAGCGAACTCAGGTCTTAAGAAAAGAAACCGTGTCCATTACGGATAAAATCATGGAATTTGCAGACCGAATGACCCTCCATGAACTCACAGAGTTTAGAACGCTACTTTCACTAGCTCCATCAAAATCTGAGATAGTTGCTACCTTCTTAGCTGCTCTTGAGTTGGGCAGACTTAAAAAGATGCGTGTTTTCCAAGAGCAAGTTTATGAGGCAATTTACTTGGAGCTTATTGAAAGCCTACAAGGGTTTGACACTCACCTTGCCTCTGGGTTTGACGCAGTGAACGCTACTGCTCCTCAAGAGACCTCACCACAACCTTCTGTTGCAACCTAAGGATACTTTTCATGGGAAGAAAAAAGAAAAATCAGCCATCCTCATCAAACCAAACCTTATCTACCCTTGTTGAAAACCCTTTTGGAATCCACACACCCGAGATTTTAGAAGCACAAAATACACAAGAAGAACTCATTCTTGACGGTGAACTCCAGGATGAAGAGTTGAGAGAGGAACTTGAAGCTCAGCTTCAAGATTTGCTGGATCAGGAGGCTGAACTCGAGGAGCAAGATACTCAAGATCAAGACTCACTAGAAGATGATTCGGATGATTCACTCCTAGTGGACGAGGATCCCCTTCTAGAAGAAGACCAAGAAGAACAAGACGATCAGGACTCCCTGGATGAGGATCTTGATGACAACGAAGAGGAAGAGAATCCCGTTGAGCAAGACGATCCTTTTTCTGACAAAGATCATCTTTTAAAAGAAAAAAGAGGAGACTCTGAACACTCCGAACTCGAAGAACCTTCTGAGGAAGAGACTCAAGCTCAGCTGGCAAAAATAGCACTCGCTCTTTCGGAGCAAACATCTCAGAACTTGGAAGCCTTGACATCCCTCATTCCCGAATCTCAGGATCATATTCTTGAGGCACAGATTGCAGAGGACTTAGCTCTTCAACAAGTACAAGAGGAAGAGAGAATGAGTGAACAAGCTCATTACGATCTCGAATTCACCAAAGACGGATCCGCTTCAGAGATAGAGATGAATCAAGATGAACTTCAATCATGTATTGAAGCTTTATTATTTATTTCAGACAAGCCACTTTCTCGTGAAAAGCTCAAGACTTTACTAGGTCCCACTTACGAAATGGGACTTTTTGATCTTGCACTTGATGCTCTGCAGACTCGCTACCAGAGCACTCATCATGGGATTGAGTTGGTTCAAATTGGAGGGGGATACCAGTTTAGAACCAAGCCGGGTCGAGCTGATTTAGCACGAAAACTAGTGAGGACGCAAACTCAGCGGCTTTCTAGCGGCTGTATGGAGACTCTAGCTATTGTTGCTTATCGACAGCCCGTGATGAAAGAAGATATTGATCAAGTCAGAGGAGTGGACTCCTCATACTTTATTCGAGGGCTACTTGAGAAAAAACTTGTTCGCATCTCAGGGCGTTCTGAACTTCCAGGCCGACCTTTACTCTACGAAACTACACCAGATTTTTTAGAGCTTTTTAGTTTAAATGACCTCTCCTCTCTCCCTTCCCTCAGAGAGATTGAACAAATGATTCCAACCTCTCAATCTCAGAATCCAGATGATGACCCCAAAACTCGGGAGTTAAGAAGATTAGTTGGAGAAATGAAAGCAGATCAGAGTACTACGCTAGTCTATAACCCTAAGGAAGATGACAAAATCCTCAAGGAATTCAAGGATCAAATTAGTGCAATTCCCTCTTCTACGCCTTATTTAGAAGAGTTGAGGGCCGCAGAATTAGAAGCTAAGGAACAGGAAAAGCTTAAGAAATTAGGCCAAAACACAACTGAGCCACCCCTACTACATTCTGAAACTTTAGCTGCGGAGCAGTCTTTACCTCCAGAGCCTGCGGTGTAGGCTCGCATCGCATTGGGCATTTTTAGAAAACTGTGTTAAGGTACCTATCTTATGGCATCTGAACGTTTACAAAAAATCTTAGCACAGGCTGGAATTGCGTCTCGTCGAAAGGCAGAAGAACTCATTCTAGAGGGCCTGGTCACGGTGAATGGAAAAATTGCGCAAATCGGCGATAAAGCTGAATGGGGAAAAGATGCCATTAAGGTGAAGGGGAAGTTACTCCTTAAGCCTGAAACATTGACTTATATCGTGATGAATAAACCCAAAGGGGTCATCTCAACTTTGTCTGACCCTGAAGGTCGCCCTACCCTGACTACTTTTCTAAAAAATGTGAAAATCCGAGTATTCCCGATAGGCCGACTGGATTTCAACACAGAAGGTTTAGTTCTACTCACCAACGATGGAGCTTTTGCTGAGAAAGTTCAAAAACAAAAAGACTTGGTGCGCGTATATCTCGTTAAGGTAAAAGGTCACCCCAATGCTGACATGATTTCTCGATTACACAAGGGCGCTCGACTCGGCGATGAGCATCACTCCAAAGTGTATCACCTTGATCGTGTCAAAGTAGTCCAAGAACTTGAGAATAAGACATTGATTCAAGTTGCCATGATTGGACCAGGCTCATTTGACCTCAAGGCATTTTTTGAAACCAAAGGATTCCTTGTCGATAAGATCACCCGCTCTCACATTGGACATCTTGCCCTCAAATCATTAAAACCAGGCGAGTTAAGGTATCTCAAACCAAGCCAAGCTTATGCACTGATGGATCAGCCTGAACTTGGAATGAAGACTCTTGAACAGTCCTTTCCAGAGATGGCTAGAACTCCACAAGCAGAGTTTAAATCAGCACAAAACCTTCACCCTCGTAAGGCAAGAAAAGAGAAGTCTTCAGGTCCTCGTCAAGCCTCTGAAAAAGGACGCAAGAAGGTCATCATCGCTCCTGTTAAATCGCGCCGAAGCGAATCATATCGCTAATCGATTTAATCACAACGAGCGGGCACTCCTTTTGTGGCAGATGACCACAATCAGAGACTTCTCTCCAGATAGCTCCTCTGAGCTGATCGCGAAACTGCATTCCTAAAGAGAGAGGAATGATTTGATCTGCTTTACCCCAGAGTATCATCACAGGTGCTTTAATATCGTGAAGTCTTCCATCCAAATCGTCTTCTGAAGTTTGAGCTTGAACCATATCCGCAATAGGACTTTCCTTTGCTTGAGCTAGAACCTGCTTCCAGACCGAATCAGAAACTAGGGAAGGATTCGCATAGGCTTTTCGTTGGAACTCTTTTAGCGACTCAATCGTCGGTCGAGTCAACAAAGAAACAGTATCGAGTGAGCGCATCGACTTAATCCCTGCAGGAGAAAGCAGAACCAACCGAGAAACCCCCTGAGGCCAATCTAAAGCCAACCAAGAAGCAATCCACCCTCCCATACTATTTCCTACAAGTACCCACTGCGAACAATTCTGAGACAATACTGCTTGAATCTTTCGAGCAACCTTTCGAGCTTGGTATTCACTCGGATCAGAAGGAGCTACAGATAAACCACTCCCGGGCAAATCAAATGCAAATACCTTAATCTGATCCGTAACTCCCCACTTTTTCCAATCCTGCTCTGAGAGTAGAAGAATATTCTTCCATGTCATAGCCTCATCACCCAAACCATGAATCAAGGCAACACAGCTACAACCCCGAACGTCACTGAGCTGGCCTGAACTGGAAGATGAACACTGATCAAGGGAATATCCATGAAGAGTAGCCTCCCACTGCACAGATTGAATCCCACGAGCTTTAAACTGAATGTAAGTCTTCAGATGGTAAAGCCCCAGAGGAAAGAACAAAGCAAATAACCCCCAACCTGCCGCAAGGATAAAGAAGAAAAAGCTGACTGCCTGAATAAATCGAACTTTCTGTGTTTTTATCATTGACTCTCCTCGCTCTTAATCATAGATTAGCCAGACCTCGAGGCAATGCAAATCGCTTCATAAAGAGCAAAAAGCTCTTAAAATTTAATGACGCGGGGTGGAGCAGTCTGGTAGCTCGTTGGGCTCATAACCCAAAGGTCGTTGGTTCAAATCCAGCCCCCGCAACCAATTTAAACAATTAAAAAAAAGGGTAGTGAAAATCAAACTTCACTACCCTTTTTTAGTTCAAACTCTATTCTCATTGCAAAATCACAAAACAGGGGTTCATCGGTTCATCTCGGTTCGTAGTGGGCAATTCAAAAACACAATCAAGAACAAGCATTTATGAGTTGTAGCAAATAGTTATTGGGGTTTCGATAACCGTAAGCCCTTCTTTTTAAAAGAGAAGCTTTGCAGTTGAACCCTTCGAGTCGAGCATTTGTAAGGCCACTTTGAAAGTCATTCAAGATTTCTTCCTTCCATTGCAGTAAGGTTTTTCTCAATTTTCTGATTTCAGGCAAAAACGAAACACTCATATGGTCCATCATCTTTTTATAAGCGACATAAGCTCTTCCGTATCCCTTGATCCGATAGAATGAATGGAGTCTTTCTTTCCATTGATAAAGTTCGTGGAGTTTTGGATGATTCTTTAGGAACTGATGGAGAGCGAATCGTTCATTGTAGGTGAGATTTTTGTTACTCATGAGGAGAAGTTTCTTTGCTCTGGCATCAGTACGAGTCCCTGTGATTTCTTTACGGGCTTTGAAGAGGGCGGGAGTGAGTAATCTTAAAACATGAAAGACATCAGCAACTCTCTTGGCATTTGGGAAGTTTGTCTGGATGAAGTTTCTCTAGGGATCACACATATCCATGGTGACCCTCCTAACGTTTTCTCTTCCTGGGATGTGAGAGAGCTGAGTCTCAAGTTCTGCCTGAGACTTTCCTAAGACAGCTTGGAACATCTTTCCTTTATTGTGATTCACAATAGTAGTGACGAACTGAGTTTGACGAGTATACCTATTTTTGCCGTAAGAGTGCTCATCCATGCCAATAGCGGATGGCCAAATGGCATCTTGCTTCTCAGCCTGATTCAGTCTGAGGCGTTCATAATAAGCAAAGTAGATGAACTCATAAGAGACTTTGAATTCTCTTTTGACCTGGCTCAAGTCTGTGTATTTGCGGCATGCCTCCATGACGGCTAAACGAAAGCGCTGAGTGATTCTTCTGCCAGGTAGAATACCCGGAACGGGTTCAGTGAAGGTTTTAGCGCAGGGTTTACACCAGAAGCGTCGTTTGAGGATTTTAAAAGTAATTGCTTTATCTCGAATAGGGGCATCTCGAATCAGTACCCATCGATGATCATAGATTGACTGAGAGAGATTGGCACAGGAGGGGCATACCTCTGCATTAGAGACCTTCTCACAGACAAAGAAGCCAGGAGGTATGACTTGAATCAGTTTTAGCTCTGGAAGTAGGCAAAGTTTTGATATGTTTTCTAAGGGCGTAGTCACGGTGTTTCCTTTCGTAAAATGAAGCTTGAACAACTCAATTCTACGATAAGTACCTGACTATGCCTTTATATTATTTACCCACCATCAACCGTGAAGAGCCGGCATTTCACGATTTGGGCCCAACGTGGACTACCGAAAACTTTCAGCATTTTGAAAAAAAATTTCGTCACATTTTGCTGAACTTCCCGTTTCACCCCAGTGAAACGGAAGAGTGGCTTGGTGCGCCCAAAATTTATGGGTGACATAAACAGTGACCTGGACCGGTTTTACCCGGCCAGGTCACTGCTAAGCTTTTTAAAGACGTTGAACCTCGATTTCCTGTCAGTCAGGACCAATATTCCCGTTTTCCTGTTTTTGCCAAGCATAGTATCTCGCTCCCGGTGCCCACATTTCTTTCGGTCTTGAGCAGATCTTGGGCGATCATGAATGGAAGCTACATTTTGAATGATTCCACGCCGATCCTTCCGAGGAAACCGAGGGGTTATGCGTCTGCGAGATCTTGCCAGATATTTCTACAGGTAGCCCTCCAAGCCTTGTGTCCTTGTCAATATGATGATAAACTGATTCAATTTATACTGACTCCAATCCCTCCTCTTTGAGTCGGTGAGAAATAGCCTCAGGTGACCCCTTTTCACGAAGCTTCTCCTCAATTCTTTCACGTGTCTTGCCCCTCATCTTGCGCGGGAGCATGCGGTAGGATTGACGCTCCATTGCACGTCTTGTTGCTTGTCTAGGCCTATAGCCACGACTCCCACGATTACGATTGATCTCCCTTGAGATCATACTCTGATCAAAGTCAGTTTTGACTGCAATCTCAGACTGAGTTAAACCTAGATCTAGGCACGTCTTGATCACAAGATGATCCACGTGGGTCACCCGACGGTAATTCATCGTGCTCTCCTCTTCTTTGTAGCTAGAAAAGACGATAACACTAAACCGTCGGGACCCCCGTCTTTTCAACTCCTTATTGTCTCAGTTGCACTACGAACGTTTTTGCGGGAAGGATAGAATACTGTTCCCGTTGAATTTTATTTGATCTCAAAGTATAAATCATTCAATGAGTCAAAAAAATAAAATTGTGAGCTTAATGATCTTAGGAGTCATTTTTTTAAGGCTTTATTTAGACAAGTTAGAGAGTTTTTGTGATCTTGCTGTGTATTACGTGGCGGGCCAAAAAATCCTCTTGCATCATACAGTTTATGATGTGCCTGGGCATTTTCAATACAAGTATGCTCCTTGGATCTCACTTTTATTTGGATATTTGCTCACTCCTTTTGAATTTGATTCTCTAAAGTATACTTTTCATTTTTTGTCTCTCGTGGCATGGCTTTTCTACATCGTCTGGATGGCCAAGCAGGTTCAATCCAGAATTTCGGCTCCTTTTATTTTTTTGTTGTTTCTAATTAATCACCTCGCAACTGAACTTATTGTCGGACAGGTAAATCTTTGGGCATTGGCTTCATTTGCGGCAATGTACGTAATGTTAAATAAGAAAACGCTTTTAGGAGATTTCTGGGCTGGGTTCTTATTTTGTTTTGCTTTCTCTGTAAAATTGAGTCTATTGATTGCCATCCCTTACTTGATTTTTAGACGCCATTGGATGGTTTTAGTGAGCGCAAGTTTTGCTTATTTGCTTTTTGGAGTTGGAGTAGTTAGTCTGACTTCAGGAGTTGATTTTACAATAAGTGAACATTGGGCGTGGATAGCAAGTTTGACAAAGTCTAGTAGGGAGTTACTCGATTTTCATAATAACATTTCAATTCTAGGAATGCTGATGAAAGCTTCCATTTCATTTCAAGTTGCTAGTTTAATTTGGGGCGCATTCCTGGGCGCGTTTGTATTAATTCAATGGAAGTGGAGAAAAAGCACTCCACTTTTTCAATTAGGACTCCAGGGAGCTTCAATGGTTTTATTAAGTCCTATTGCTTGGCAAAATTGGGCCCTTTATTATTTTCCAGCACTTTTAATGCAGGCGGATACCTGGGTAGAGTATTTCATGAGGTCGAAAAGAACTCAGATTTTAGGTTTTTTAATTTTAGCAATAATGATTATCCTTTTTCAAAGTTTTTGGCATGTGCTTGATTACGGTCCACGAACCTTCTCATTTTTTCTTATTCTTTTGGGTTTAATTCTAAGTGAAAATAAAAAGCGGAGCGTGGTTGCTCGTTAAGTTATTTTGACCTTGATGGTTGTTAAGGAGTTCCGTCTTTGGGGAGAGGTTTTGAGTTTTGATGTTTCCATTGGTAAGAGAATACCTAGTTGATCATGGTAGTGACTCTTTTGTAGCCATAGCTTGGTCTTTGTTTTAAGACTTCCTTGATTTCAGTCAAGACAAGATTGTCCTGAAGGTTCTGATCAAACTTCATGGCAGGTTTAGCCTTTTTATAAAGAGACCGTAATCAAAACCTAAGTTTGGAATAATATAAGAAAAAACTAAGGAATTCATGTAACTAGCAGGTTGCTTAAGACCAAAGGAAACTACATGAATTCCAAGACAATCCAGATTTCAGATCGACTATGAAGTGTCGCCGAAAAAATGATTCCATCGCCCATTTATAAAAGCAAAGGAAGAGCTGGCGGCAGACCAGATAGTAATTTCAGACTGGTGCTGATAGGAATTTTCTATGTATTGACTACCGGCTGTTAATGGAGGCGACTCTCCCAAGAGTTTGAAGCAGTGAGCACAGTCTTTAGATATTTCAGAAAGTGGTTAAAAATATGGCTTTTTTGGGGCTATCTGGTGTGAAGCCCTTAAGATTTTTTATGACAAGAAGGGCATCGTGTGGAGTTGGCAATCCATTGATGGGTCAATAAAGAATTCTTACTTCGGAAAAGAGAAGATCGGATTTAATCCAAAAAATGTGAATCGCGGAGGTACCAAAATAATGGTTCTCAGTGACAAGAAGGGTATACCGCTGTCGGCAGTTCTAATTGAAGCCAACAGGCATAAGAGCCAACTTGTTGAAGAGACCCTTGGTAAAATTCGAATAGAGAGGTCTCATCCTTCTCTAGGTATTTAGCATCTTTGCGGTGATAAAGCCTATGACTTCATCTGGTTTAGAGAGAGTGCCTATGAATACGGCTGTAGTGAGCACTTTAAGTACAGAGGTGAAGATTCTCAAATTCAAATGGGGGTCACAAACAGAGTTTTAAATACTGGACTGCGCCCCTCAATTTGGACAGGTTGACCTAGTTTTTGTGTAGGGGCTGGCTGGTCTCCTGTTTGTTTTTCTTGATTTGCCACTCAAACTCCTCTGGCGTCAAGTAGCCAATGGCCGAGTGGA
>Ga0255088_1000834_pt1 | contig 12961 bp, 9 predicted proteins | sample Colum_Miss_RepB__2_FD_188587 | JGI IMG/M metagenome (GOLD analysis project Ga0255088, IMG submission 188587) | Freshwater microbial communities from Columbia River, Oregon, United States - Colum_Miss_RepB_8d | ecosystem: Environmental > Aquatic > Freshwater > River | place: USA: Oregon...
GCCGCCCGAACACATTGCTGCTTGTGTCTTTCTGGTCGTCCAGTTGCCGTCCCGCGCGGTTATTTGGGTTATTGGGGAGCTGATAATCCGCCCGTGCAGAGGGCATTTGCTGGGGCCTTCCGCTGTTTTTCGAGCGGAGGGCTTCGGCTTAGGACGGGGGAAGCGCTGTGGGCGGCGCGGTCGCGGCGCCTCCGGATCCCTCGTCATCGGCGTCGTCATCGGCGTTGGATTCCTCTGGGTCTTCGTCTTCGTCTGCTACGACGGTGGCCACTTCCGCCCCGATAAATCGCAGGAGTTCGAGTTTTCCAGCCCCGGTTTCGGACGACGATTCAAACATCGGGGCTGCCGAAATTCCCATTTCCTGAAATAGGGTCTCGAATTGTCCCCGCGTCTCGCGCAGCACGGCTGACTTGGTCTTGTCGACCTTGGTGAACACCAAGGCAAAATCGATGTCGGCCCCGATAAGCCACTGGACGAAATCCCGGTCGAGCTTCTGCATCGGCAGGCGGGAGTCGATGAGAACGAAGACGCGGATGAGCGATTCCCGCTGTTCGAGGTAATCAATGATCATCTCCTCGAAGCGCTCCCGAGCAGCTAAGTTCTTCTGGGCGAAGCCGTATCCAGGAAGGTCTACCAGGTGCCAATCCTTGTTGATGAGGTAGAAATTCAGCGTCTTGGTGTGTCCCGGCGTGGCCGAAACCTTGGCCAATCCGGTCTGTCCCGTGAGGCGGTTGATGAGCGACGATTTGCCCACATTGGAGCGCCCGATGAAGGCGAACTCCGGGACATCCGGGTCCGGGCAGCCATCCAGGCTGGTGGCGCTGATCACGAATTGGGCAGAGCGAATTTGCATGAAGGATCCTCAGACGAACGGCGTGCAAGGTATCGGGTTCCTGGCTCCATGGACATCTCGGATGCAGATTCCCGACAGCGGGGCTCGCCTCCCGATGCGTTGAGACTATTTTGTCCGGGTGATTCGGGCTCTGTTGCATCGGTGGACTTGGCGAATGGCCTGGCGGGAGTCTCGTACCTCTCGGGTTCGGTTGATTTGGTTTTCCCTGTCGATCTCGCTGGGAGTGGCGGCCTTGGCGGCGGTCGGATCGTTGTCAGCGACCTTGCGTGAGGCGATTGAAGTACAGGCCAAAACCTTGTTGGGTGCGGATCTGGTGTTGGCCTCGCGACAGCCCTTCTCACCGGAGGCGGAGGCGTTGGCTCGAACATTGCCCGCCTTGGAGAGGGCCCGCGAAACGAGCTTTTCCACCATGGCGGTATTTCCCGCGCTGACCAATGCCACCCGGTTGGTCAATGCGAGGGCGTTGGAAGGTGAGTTCCCGTTCTATGGTCAACTGGAGTGCGAACCGCCTTCAGCGCTGGAGGCATTGCGCCGGGGTGACGGAGTGATCCTAGATTCGAGCGTGTTGTTCCAATTTGGACTGAAGGTGGGCGATCCAGTTCATATTGGCCGTTGGAAGACCCGGATTCTTGGATCACTGGTGCGGGTGCCCGGAGACACGGTGGCGTTCTCCACGCTAGCACCTCGGGCTTACTTGCCGGCCTCCCGGTTGACGGAGACGGGGTTGTTGGGAGTGGCAAGTTTGGCGCGGTACCGGATGATGTTTCGTTGGCCCGATGCCGCTGCGGTGGAGCAATGGTTGGCCACTCATCGAACCGAGTTGCCCGGACTGCGTTTGGAGGCCGACACGGTCGATAAGCGCAAGCAGGACCTGGGTCGAACGCTTCAGAACCTGAACCGGTTTCTCAACCTGGTGGCGGCGGTTGCCTTGATCCTGGGTTCCATCGGGATTGCCAGCGCCCTTCAAGTGCATGTGGGATCCAAACTGGCGAATGCGGCCATCCTTCGATGTCTCGGGGCCGGGATCGATGCCACATCGGCCATTTACCTCGCCCAAGGTTTGGCTCTGACCACCTTGGGCACCGCGGTGGGCTTGGTCATGGGCGGACTGGTGCAACCGCTGATTCCCCGACTCCTTCAGGGTTGGCTTCCGGTCACCTTCGAGGCGCAGTTCCAGTTGCTGCCGGCGTTGGTCGCGGCCTTGGCGGGCTTCTCGGTGAGTCTAGCCTTCACGCTGTTGCCCTTGGGTGTCGTTCGATCGGTTTCACCATTGAGTGTGATCCGGGCCGACTATTCGCGAGGCGACACCTCCGATCGGCGCTGGAGGATTCGGATTGGTCTGGCCATTCTGGTGGGCCTGAGTCTCTTTGCCACCGTCCAAGCCCGTAAGCCGTGGGAAGGATTGGCCACGGTGGCCGGTTTGCTGGCGGCCTTTGGAGCCTTGGCTGGAGTGGCCCGAATGCTGACTTGGATGGTCCGGAAATGGACTCCTGCCTCCTGGCCTTTTGCCGTGCGTCAGGGCCTAGCCAGTCTACATCGCCCCGGCAATCGCACACTGCTGGTGCTAACTTCGGTGGGTCTGGGAACCTTCCTGCTCGTCACCCTCCAGTTGACCCGGGATGTGCTGTTGACCCAGTTGTTTCCCGCCGACCGCCTGCAGCAACCCAACGCCATCCTCTTCGACATCCAGGCCGATCAACGCGAGGACGTGATCGCGACAGTCCGAGCCGAGGGTTTCCCGGTGCTCGATACGGCTCCCATCGTGACGATGCGCATCGCCTCCTTGAAGGGTCGGAGAGTGGACAGTTTGCTGGCCGAGACCAATAGCCCCATCCCCGGATGGACCTTGCGACGGGAGTATCGGTCCACGTTCCGCTCCAAACTGGTGGAATCGGAACGCTTGATCGCCGGCCGTTTTGTGGCGAAGGCCTCCGAAGCCGAGGGCCCGGTGCCCATCACCGTGGAGTCGGTCATCGCCCGGGATCTGGGCCTGAGTGTCGGTGATGCGATCACCTTCGACGTTCAGGGAGTGCCCATGGAAACCCGTGTGGCGGGCCTTCGGGAGGTGGATTGGAAACAGGTTCGGCCCAATTTCTTCGTGGTGTTCCCAGAAGGCGTTTTAGAATCAGCCCCGGCCATGACCGTTTTGGCAACGCGGGTTGTGGATGCGGCCGCGTCGGCCCGACTTCAACGATCCCTGGTGGCCCGATTTCCCAATGTTTCCACGATTGATCTAACCCTCGTCTTGGAGACCCTGGATCGCGTGGTCACCCAAGCGGGATATGGCATCCGCTTCATGGCGCTCTTCACGGTGGTGACCGGCTTGGTGGTGATGGCCGGAGCGATCCTCACCGGCCGCTGGCAGCGAGTCCGCGAGATGGTCTTGCTACGGACCTTGGGAGCCAGCCGACGCCAGTTGCAGCAGGCGCTGCTGGCGGAGTACGCCTCTCTGGGAGTGATGGGGGCCTTGACCGGAACCCTGTTGGCCTGTGCCGCGGCCTGGGCCTTGGCTCGATTCGGCTTCCGCACCCCGTTCACCGCCTCCCCCATGATCCTTCTGGGCGCCGTGGTCATCGTGACCACCTTGACCGTGGTGGTGGGCTTGTTTTCCAGTCGCGGTATCACCCGGCAGTCGCCCTTGGAGGTCTTACGCAGTGAGTCGGTGTCGTGATTCGGTTTCGTGAGGGGTAGGGGGGCGTCAATCTCTCGTCATCCTTGGGTTTACAAGGCGGGGTTGCCCCGACCACAATGCCCACACGGTTGGCGATCTCGCTAACCGGCCTTGTATGACCGCCGATATCCGACACGACTGGAGCCTCGAGACCCTCCGCGAACTGTATGACACGCCGCTCTTGGAACTGGTGTTCCGGGCGGCCAGCGTGCATCGGAAGTTCCACGATCCGGCCGAGATGCAGGTCAGCAAACTCATCTCCATCAAAACCGGAGCCTGTCCCGAAGACTGTTCCTACTGCGCCCAGTCTTCTCGGTATTCCACCGGGGTCAGCCCGGAGCGCCTGATGGAAAAGGAAAAGGTGGTGGAAATAGCCCATCGCGCCAAGCAGGCCGGAGTCTCCCGCGTGTGCCTCGGAGCGGCGTGGCGCGAGGTGAAGGACAACGCCCAGTTCGACCGCGTTCTGGACATGGTCCGCGGGGTCACCGACCTCGGCATGGAGGTGTGCTGCACGCTCGGCATGCTCAGTGAGCATCAGGCCAAGCGCCTCGAAGAAGCCGGACTTTACGCCTACAACCACAACGTCGATTCGTCGGCCGAGTTCTACGAGACCATCATCACCACCCGCACTTATGCGGATCGGTTGAAGACGCTCGAAGAAGTCCGCAAGACCAACGTGACGCTGTGCTCGGGCGGCATCATCGGTCTGGGCGAGACGGTGGACGATCGGTTGAAGATGCTGCAGACGCTCCTCCAAATCGAGCCGCACCCGGAGTCGGTACCCATCAACATCCTGAGCAAGGTCGCCGGCACGCCCATGGCGGAGAACCCGGATGTGCCGGTTTGGGATGTGATTCGCATGATCGCCACGGCCCGCATCGTCCTGCCGCGCTCGGATGTGCGCCTGACCGCCGGTCGGGTGAAGCTCGACGACACGGCCCAAGCCCTGTGCTTCATGGCCGGAGCCAATTCCATCTTCAGCAGCGAGACCGAATTCATGCTTACCAAGGCCGTGCCGTCGCCGAGTTATGACCGGGATGCCGAGTTGCTCAAGGCGCTGGGCCTGCGCATGCGGGAACCTTTCAAGCACGGTCGGACGCACCCCGCTCAGGAGACCGGTTGCAGCGTGGCGGGTTGACTGGGGCCAAGAACCGGACTCTTTCCGGCGGGCGCGGTATTGGAGTCTTCTCGGTAGCCCACAACTGGGCCTCAAGCTTTGGGGCAGGGAAGCCGATACACCCCATTGGCCCTGCGGCCGATGCCCATGCCTGAAATTCGCGAACCGCTTTCTGCTGCCAAACCCGTTTCTGTCCGGACTGCGGAATCCCGTTCCGGACCCTACCCGGCTCCTCGCACTCGGTGGCAGCGGGTGATGTTTCGATGGGGGCTCTGGCCTCAGTTGCGCAATCCGTTGTCTTTCCGCTCGAGCCTCACGGTGGCGTTCCTCCTCTTCGCGCTCATGCCGACCCTGGTTTTCGGACCTTGGTTGGATCGCACTCTCCAAAACGCCTCGATCGAGAACGGTCGCGGTCGGGTGTGGTTGCTGGTGGCTTTGCTGGTTTTGGTGGCTGTCGCTTTGGCTTTGGCTTCCTGGTTGTCGGCCCGATGGGCTGGACCTCTCGATGCGCTGCCCCGTCGTCTGAGATCTCTCCATACCGAGGAGGGCGTGGATAGCGTTTTAACCCAAGACCGCTTGGCCCCGGATGAGTTGCGGGATATCCACGACTCGCTCCTGACTGTGCGCCGTCGGATCGTCCGCGACCTGGCCGATGTCGATGCGACCCACCAGCAGATGGACCAAACGACCTCGGATCTCGTCCGTGTGCGGCAGTCCGTTGAGAATCAGGTGTTGGAGCGCACGCAGGAATTGACCGAAAAGCTGCGGCGCGCTGAGAAATCGGAGAGATCCAAGGGGATGTTCTTGGCCCAGTTGAGCCACGAGATTCGCACCCCGCTGAATGGGGTGCTGGGAATGCTTCAGCTCCTGGAAAAGAGTCCGCTCAACGCCGAACAGCGCGACTGGTTGGACACTCTCCGGTCCAGCGCTGGAACCTTGCTCAATGTTCTCAACGACAGCCTCGACTATTCCAAGATCGAGTCAGGCAAGATGCGGTTGCTGTCCGAAGAGTTTGAACTGCGGGAAGCCTTGCAGCGCGTGGCCAAGCTCTTTGCCCCCTTGGCGGAGGAAAAGAAGTTGATGTTGGAGGTTCGGTTGGACCCTCAGTTGCCCGAACGGGTGAAAGGCGATGCCGACCGACTGGCTCAAGTGGTTTCCAATCTGGTCTCCAATGCCATCAAGTTTACGCACAAGGGGATGATCCAGGTGTCGGTGCAGCTGACCAGTCGTGATGTCTCCTTGGTCGGCGTGCGGATCGAAGTGGACGACACCGGGATCGGCATGGATTCCGAGACCCAAGAACGCCTGTTTCAGGCCTATTATCAGGCGGAAAACCAGAGCCAACGCCGGTTTTCGGGTGGCACCGGCCTCGGGTTGGCTATTTCCCGTCAGTTGATCCAGTTGATGGGGGGACAAATCGGGGTTCGCAGTCGTCCCGACCAGGGCACGCAAATCGCCATGGATCTCGTGTTCCCCACGGTGGAGGCGCGGCCCGGATCATCCGCGGGCGGGGGAATGGTTCCCCAGGCTCCGAAGCCCATTCGTGCGCTGCGGTTGCTGGTGGTGGACGATGATCCGACCAGCCAGAAGTTCATTCGCATCCTGCTCGCGCGCGCCGGGTACGAGGTCAAGACGGTCGATACGGCCGAGGCCATGCTGTCCGATTGGATTCTGGGGACTCGTTTCGATGCGGTCCTTCTCGATTTGCAATTGCCGAAAATGAGTGGCCTGGAATTGGCCTGCCGTCTGCGTGAATTGGAGGCCGCCTCGGTGGTGACTTCGGCTTCGGCTCGATCTGGAACAGCCCGGCCCGGTGCCCGCACCCACCTCATCGCCCTCACGGCCAGCGCCCTCGAAGAAGACCGTCGGCAGGCCATGCAAGCCGGCTTCGACCAGTTCTTGGCCAAACCGCTCCGCGTGTCGGAGTTGGAACGTGCCTTGGAACAAGTGGGCACACTGGGTTGATTCGGTGGGGTAGTTCCCCAGGTGAATCCGAAGGACGCTGTTTGGTGTCGTTGTCGGCGGGGTTCCCTCGACAGCGCTCGTTCCGTGAGTGTACATTTCGGATCACTCTTTCCCCAAAATGATCCCCACCTCTCGCACTGGATCCCGTCTGGCCGTGATGGCCGGAGTTCTCGCTGCCACCGCTACGCTCGCGCTGCAGGCCCTCGAAGTGTCCGGGCCAGGACGCCGCATTCTCGCTGCCGATGATTCCACCCGGCGATTGGCCATCATCGCTCCCGATGGTTCCTTTGAGTGGGAAATTCCGGTGACCGCCATCCACGATGCGCACGTGCTGCCCAACGGCAACGTGCTCCTTCAGCAGGGCTGGACCAAGGTTCAGGAGGTCAATCGCGACAAGAAGGTGGTCTGGGAATACGACGCGGCGAAGGCCAACCCCGGCAAACCGGTTGAGGTGCATGCCTTTCAGCGGGTGGAAAACGGCCTGACGATGATCGCTGAGTCCGGCCCGGCCCGGATCATTGAAGTGGATCGCAACGGCAAGGTTCAACGCGAGGTGAAGCTGCAAGTCGATCACCCGAATGCGCACTCCGATACACGCCGCGTCCGCAAGATCGCCAATGGTAATTACCTGGTGGCCCACGAGGCCGATGGTCGCATCCGGGAATACGATGCGAAGGGCAAGATCGTCTGGCAGTATGACATCCCCCTCTTCGGCAAGGAGCGCAAGGGCGGCCACGGTCCCGAGGCTTGGGGCAATCAGGCCTACAGCGCCATTCGTCTGTCCAATGGCAACACCCTCATCGGCGGCGGCAACAACCACAGCGTTCTCGAGGTGGATCGCGCCGGTAAGATCGTGTGGCAGGTCAACCAGAACGACCTCCACGGCATCACGCTGGCTTGGATCACTTGTGTGGATCGTTTGCCCAATGGCAACACGCTCATCGGCAACTGCCACGCCGGCCCGGAGAATCCCCAGTTCATTGAGGTGACTCGCGACAAGAAGGTGGTCTGGACCTGGAAGGACTTCACCCGCTTCGGCAACTCCACGCCGGTCGTGGCCGTGTTGCCGCCGCGCAAGTGAGCCGGGTTTCCATGGCCTGGCTGCTGTCGACTTCGAGCTGGATGAGGGCCCGCGCTGCCGCGCTGACGCTGAGTCTCGCGGCGACGCTCACCTGCGGTGCCGCAGAGGCGGGGACCACAGCTTCGGCCGGGTCTTCGAACACCGTTCCGACGCGGGATCCCAGGCGCTCGCATTGGGCCTTTCAGGCCATACGAAAGCAGGTGCCCCCGGTTCAGCTCTCTGCCGATCGGAGCGAAGCCTCGTCGAATCCCATCGACGCATTCATTGCTCAGCGGTTGCGTGACAAGGGGCTGCCGCTTCCTCAAGTAGCCAACCGACGAGCGTTGATCCGGCGAGTGACCTACGACCTCACGGGGTTGCCGCCGACGCCTGAGCAAGTCGAGGCCTTCGTGCACGATGTATCGCCGCAAGCCTGGGAGCATCTGATCGATCGCCTGCTCGAGTCGCCCCATTACGGAGAGAAGTGGGGACGGCATTGGCTCGATCTGGTGCGCTTCGCCGAGACCAATAGCTACGAGACCGATGAGGCCAAGCCCCACGCCTGGCGGTACCGCGACTACGTCATCCGCGCCTTCAACGCCGACAAACCCTACGACCGGTTCATTCGGGAACAATTGGCTGGCGACGAACTGCCCGACGGTGGTGCCGACGGTTTGATCGCCACCGGTTATTACCGTCTGGGGATTTGGGACAACGATCCGGCCGACCGGGAACTCGCGCTCTACGACCAACTGGATGATCTGGTCGCCACCACGGGCCAAGTCTTCCTCGGGCTGACCGTCGATTGCGCCCGCTGCCACGACCACAAGATCGATCCCATCTCTCAGCGGGATTACTACGCGCTGCTGTCGTTTTTCAGGAACATCCACCCGTACCGCAACGGCGGGGCGACCGACGAGGTGCCGTTGCCCGGTGAGAAACAACCCAAAGCCCTGGCCGTGACCGAGCCCGGGACCGTCGCTCCGGTCACTCACCTCCTGCGACGCGGCAATCCCGCCAGCCCGGGCGAGGCGGTGGAGCCAGGCTTCCTTTCGGTGTTGGGCTCTTCGGTCATCACACCGCCGGCTTCTGGGCGTTCCTCCGGCCGTCGTCGGGCCTTGGCTGATTGGATTGCTGCGCCCGACAACCCGCTGACTGCCCGAGTCATCGTCAACCGGGTTTTCCAGCATCACTTCGGCCGCGGGTTGGTGCGCACGCCGAGCGACTTCGGACTCCAAGGAAGCCTTCCCACGCATCCTGAACTGCTCGATTGGTTGGCCGGGCATTTCGTTCAGGACGGCTGGAGTCTCAAGCGGTTGCACCGGTTGATCCTGACCTCGCAGTCCTACCAAGCCTCCGCCACGCCCACGGCCGAAGCCCTGAAAGCGGATCCCTCCAACGACTTGTTCTCCCGATTCGAAATGCGCCGATTGACCGCCGAAGAAATCCGGGACTCGGTGCTGTGGGTGGGCGGCTCGGGCAATCCGAGGATGTACGGGCCCGGGATGTATGTGGCCTTGCCCAAGGAAGTGCTCGCGAGCCAATCCGTGCCCGGAAAGGGGTGGGGCGATTCTCCCAAAGTGGAACAGGCGCGTCGGAGCATTTACATCCATGTGAAGCGCTCGCTGCTCTCACCGGTGTTGCTGTCGTTCGATTTGGCGGAGACCGACCGATCGACTCCGGTGCGATTCGCCACGACCCAGCCGACCCAAGCGCTGGGAATGCTCAATGGAGCCTTCTTCAACGACCAGGCTCGTACTTTAGCCGATCGCATTCGCGCCGAGATGGGGAGCCAGCCCCGGGAGCAAGTGCGACGGGTTTTGCACCGGGTTACATCGCGGCCACCTTCCGACCGGGAGATTTCGCAGGGCGTGGCCTTGCTCCAATCCCTGACTTCGGAAGAAGGACTGGGCGCGACGGCAGCGCTGGATGCGTTTTGTCTGCTGGCCTTCAACCTCAACGAATTCCTTTACCTCGAATGACGCCGCTTTCATCGAATCCCTCAGGAAAATCGGGGTCATTTTGTCGGCGCACCCGGCGTGAATTCCTCTGGCAAGCGGGCGCGGGTTTCACGGGCACGGCCTTGGCTGGCTTGATGGCGTTGGAGGGGTCCAAGCTTCAGGCCAGTTCCGGTGCTTCAACGGGGAAGGATACCAATCCCCTGAAGCCCCGGCGCCCGCATTATCCGGCCAAGGCCAAGAGCGTCATCTTTCTCTTCATGTATGGCGGCCCGAGCCATATCGACACCTTCGACCACAAGCCGAAGCTCAACGCCCTGGACGGCAAGACCATCGCGGTGAAGACCTTCGGCCGCGGCGGCAAGCGCAACGAGGGGCGCGTGGTGGGTACGAAGTGGGACTTCAAGCGGTACGGGCAAAGTGGAAAATGGGTGAGCGATCTGTTCCCGCACATCGGTGGCTGCGTCGACGACATCGCCTTCCTGCACTCGCTGACAGCCGACTCGCCCATCCATGGTTCGGCGATGCTGCAGATGAACACGGGCAAGATCCTTTCGGGCAGCCCGTGCTTGGGTTCTTGGGTGAACTATGGACTGGGCAGCGCGAGCGAGAACTTGCCGGGCTTCGCCGTGATGCTCGATCCCATCGGTGGACCGATCTCCGGGGCCAAGAACTGGGCCAGCGGCTACATGCCGGCGACTTATCAAGGGACGGTGCTGCGTTCGGCGGGAGATCCCATCCTGGACCTCCAACGCCCGACCGGGATGGGGGCGGGCACTCAGCGCCGGGTGCTGGATGCGTTGCGTGATTTCAATGCCGACCATGCTGCTCTGCATCCGGAGAACTCCAACCTCGCCGCACGCATCGCGAGCTATGAGCTGGCCTTCAACATGCAGCGCCATGCGCCCGAGGCGGTGGATCTGACCCGTGAGACTGCGGCCACCCGTCGCCTCTACGGCCTCGACGACCCGCGCACCGAGGAGTTCGGCCGTCGCTGCCTCTTGGCGCGCCGGTTGGTCGAGCGGGGGGTGCGCTTCATTCAGCTCTATGCCGGCGGGGCTCACAACGACGACAACTGGGACGCCCACACCGACATCGAGAAGAATCACAATTTCCACGCCGGTCGAACGGACAAGCCTATTGCTGGGTTGATTCAAGACCTCAAGCAACGGGGCATGCTCGAGGAGACTCTGATCGTGTGGGGCGGTGAATTTGGTCGGCAGCCCACGGCGGAATACGAGAAGGGCACCGGGCGTGACCACAATGCCTACGGCTTCACCATGTGGATGGCCGGCGGGGGTGTGAAGGGCGGGGTGAGCCACGGTCAGACCGACGACATCGGGGCCAACGCGGTCGAGCATCCGCTACACGTGAAGGATCTCCACGCGACGGTCCTGCACCTCATGGGCCTCGACCCCAACCACCTGAGCTTCTTCCACGGCGGACTCGACCAGAAGCTCGTCGGCGTTGAAGAGGTCCAGCCCATCCGGGCCATCTTGTAGGGCTCGCGCGGTGTTGGGAGTGTGATGGATCCCATGAGCTGGCGATTGACGCTCGTCTCAGTTGAGACTACCCATAGACTCAGATGGGAACTTCTGACACCCAACTCAAATCAAAGGCTGCCGCTCCAAGTGAGATCGTCCGCCGTAAACCTCGACCTGCGGCTGCCTCCAGGCTGTCCGGTGAGGGCGTGGTCCAATTCTGTGTTCAAGGACACACCGCTTCATCCACGGCGATGAAATTCACACCTTCGAAGCTGGTTGAGGTCCTTCAGGTGGGTCTGCCGTTCGGGGAACTTCAGGATTTGCAAACCCGTCTCGCCGTGGTGTCCGAGAGACTGGCTCCGATGTTGGGCATTTCCAAAGCCACCTTCCACCGTCGAAAGGGCGATTCCAGAAAACTATCGCCCGCTGTTTCCGATCGTGTGGTTCGTTACGCCAGACTCTTGGGATTTGCTCTGAAGGTCTTCGGCAATCTCGGGGATGCCAAACAATGGCTCAATGCTCCCCAGTTCGGCCTCGGTGGGGCTGTGCCGCTGGAGTATGCAAAGACAGAGATCGGAGCTCGCGAGGTTGAAAATCTCCTCGGGCGCATTGAATACGGGGTTTATTCCTGATGACGCGGGCTTGGCGCATCGTGCGGGAAGACCATGGCTCCACTGCCTTTGATGGCGAAGGAGCTTGGCGTTTTGGTGGCCGGTGGAACTCGCGTGGGACGCGCACGGTTTACACGAGCGCCACCCTTTCTCTCGCGGCCCTCGAAACACTGGTTCACCTCAATCCACCCGTGGCTTTCAAGTATGTGGCCATCCCGATCGAGTTCGACGAGGCGTTGGTTGAGACGTTCGCCACCAGTGACCTGCCTGCCGACTGGAACGAGGAGCCTCCCCCGCCTTCCACAGCCGAAATTGGCGATCGTTGGGTGAAGGAGTCGCGCTCTGCGGTGCTGGAACTGCCCAGCGTTATCATCCCCGCAGAGCCTAACTACCTGCTCAACCCGGCGCATTCCGATTTCAAGAGGATCCGCATCGGCAAGCCTACGCCGTTCTCCTTCGATCCCCGTTTGATCTGATCTCTCTCCCTCCATCCGAAATGGGGGAGTGCGTGGCTGATTTCTGGTCCCGATTTGTTTGAGCAGCGGGTCCTCTTTTGTGGGGCCCTTACTGCGCCAGCTCGCGGGCGGCGCGGCGGCGGATGGCGTAGCGTTTGACCAGTTCATCGGCAATCACGCCCGCTAGGATCACTGCGCCGATGATGGCGAACTCGATATTGCTGTGGTTGGTCACCAGCGTGACCACGTTGCGCAGTACAAGGATGAGGGCCGTGCCGATGATCACTCCCAGAATAGAACCTTCGCCGCCGCGCAGGCTGCAGCCGCCGAGCACGGCCGCGGCGATGGCGTAGAGTTCGTAGAAATTGCCGAAATCCACGGGCTGGGCTGAATTCACATCCAGCACAAAGAGCACGCCCCCGAGCCCCGCCAGCGTGGAGCAAAGCACATAGGCCAGCACGATCATGCGCGAGGTGTTGATGCCACTGTAGCGCGCCGCGTTCTCGTTGTTGCCCAGGGCCAGCAAGTAGCGGCCGTAAATGGTTCGATTGAGAAACACCGCCGCAGCAAGGGCCACGACGACCAACACTGCCCAAGGCGCCGGGATTTCGAAGCCCTGAATGCCCGGCACCGGAATCTTGCCGGTGGCCAGCACGCGCAGGCCCTTGTAGCCATCGGCGAAGCCCACGGTCTGGTCGGCCGTGAACCCGCGGGTGACGCCGCGATAGAGCATCAGACCGCACAGGGTGACGATGAAGGGCTGCAGGCGCAGTCGGGTGATCAGGAG
>Ga0255088_1000835_pt1 | contig 12945 bp, 14 predicted proteins | sample Colum_Miss_RepB__2_FD_188587 | JGI IMG/M metagenome (GOLD analysis project Ga0255088, IMG submission 188587) | Freshwater microbial communities from Columbia River, Oregon, United States - Colum_Miss_RepB_8d | ecosystem: Environmental > Aquatic > Freshwater > River | place: USA: Oregon...
GTTTTATTTCTTCATTTATATCATAATAAAACAGTTGTTTATTTTCTTTTGATACAATATTTGTTATAAATTTATAACTTTCAGCTATATCTTGTATATATTTACCTCCAGTTATAATAATACTACCGGATCGAAATATAAGTAGACTAATTTGTTTTCCTTTTTCCATACTGCTGGGATATTTCAAATTTATTCCTGGATACCTACTGAGAGCACTAAAGGTTGCTGAATACCCTAAATCAACTAAAATATTTTTAAGAAGTTCTTGTTTTAAACACCAACCATCTGAGTCTTCTTTAATCGGTTTTATTTTAAAATCACTACATATCATTTGTATTTTTATATTTTCAGCGGCAAGACCTGGTATAACCTCAACCATTTGGATAGTTTCAATAAGTTCTTCTATCATAATATTTATTGTATTTATAGTTCGAATACCTGCTGCTTTTACTTTTCCATTGGGAAATATAAAAATACTAACATTTGAGAATACCATTGGTTCAACCGTTCTATCCACAAATGTTAGTTTTATGTCAAAACTATTGTAAAAAGAATCGGTTCCTTTCTTTTTCTTTTCTTTTGATTTCCGAGAACCTGGTTTATAACTTACTGGTATTTTATCACACAAAGTATCTTTTAAAAGTTGTAGATTAATGTGTTGATTAAAAGTAAAACAAACTGTCATTGTCGATATATTCACTGATGTGTATTTAACCATTTCATTTGTTTGACCTTGACAATCTCTTTTTAATATACCTTCGAAATTTTTCCATGTTTTTTCACACTCACATAAAAAATTGATTTTACAACAATGTTCACAATTTAAACTTTCCATGATGTCGACGTTTATTTTCTTTAAGTCTTTATTTCTTTAAGTAAAAAATATTTTGTAAAAAAATAAATTAATATCGACTGTATCCTATAACTGCACAAGCAATACGGTTCCCTGCATTACCTGTTATTAAGCTCTCTGCTTTTGCATCACCTGTTCCCAATCCACAGTCATCTCTATCTTCATGAATAATAAGCATCCTTCCAATAATACAACATGGATCACCAGGAATAAGTGTTATCATATTATCCATAAAACTGTACTTTGCATTCCCAAAAAGATCTGTGCGGATATTTCCAAGATCACCAACGTGTCTCACTGATGAACCTGGACACCCATGAGTAGAACCAAATGGATTAAAATGTGCACATGCACTTTTACATCCTTCTGTAAGATCTCCAAAGGTATGGACATGGAATCCATGTTCTGAATTTGGTTTTAAACCCGATATATCTAAAATGATACGTCTATTAATTCCATGATCAATAAAATACACAGTTCCTTTTATATTTCCTGTAAAAACCGCAACTGCAGAATGACTCATATACTATTTTGTTTTATTTTTTTAAGTAAACTATATCCGCATTGATACTTTTTATCTTTTTCGATTTCCCAAAACTAACGGGTTGTTGTTTACAACCACTCTCACCAAAAGCGTAACGTTTTTTCTTTGAACGGATGTTTTGTGCAAAAATGGCACGACGGCGTGTTTTTAAACTTTTGCTCTTTTTCGCTTTGTTAATACAAGCAGTGGTTACCTTGTTGTATCCATGTCGTTTACACCATCTTGTGAAAGATCCAACAGTTCCTTTTCGTCTTGAACGTCTATTTGCTTCTTCGATGAAGTTCGTTGACTTTTTTCCAAAACGACTCACTGGTGCATTATAGAATTTTGACATACACCCATTCGCGCTTTTTGTGTAATTTTGACTATTAGCGGTTCCATTTTTATAAAAAACATCAAGATTTGAACTTGTTGGTCCAAGATTGTAGCCAAACGAATTAATGTTCACACATTTTTGTAATTCCATGTCAAATTTTTGACCATCAGGACAAACTGCTTGTTTTATGTTGTTGTACGCTTCTTTTGAGGTATTTTTAAGCTCATTGATAGCTTCTTTATTTTTATTGTATGCTTCTTTACCTTTTTTTATGTTTTTTGTTACAATGTTTCCTTGTTTTTTAATAAGGCTACTTGCTTTTGTAATAGTACCCAATAAACCTCCAAATTGTGGGTTGTTTAAACTCACACATTTTTGTAATTCCATATCAAATTTTTGACCATCAGGACAAACTGCTTGTTTTATGTTGTTGTAAGCTTCTTTTGATGTGTTTTTAAGCTCATTGATAGCTTCTTTATTTTTATTGTATGCTTCTTTACCTTTTTTTATGTTTTTTGTTAAGGTGTTTCCTTGTTTTTTAATAAGTTTGCTTGCTTTTGTAATAGTACCCAATAAACCTCCAAATCTTCTCCGACCTATTCCGCAACTCTGAAGGTCTTTATTCATTGTATAACTTCCAAAATTATTTTTTTTCCCAGAAGAAACTTTTCCAAGTTTTTTATAAGGATTTTTTTGTTTACGTCCACACATCTTTTTTAAGGTTGAACGCGAAAGTTCACGTACTGTTTTGGGTGTATATTTATTTACACGTTTTGATGGACGACAATATGGATACCCCTTCCTTGAACTTTTGGAACGACCGCACTTCCGGTAATTCCCATGTATGTCCCTCTTACATACATTAACCCATTTTTCTTTGAACCATCTGTCCAGACTTCCAAACTTGCACTTGTATTTTCCTCCTTTTGATTTATATTCACGCACAAGTTGGCCCGAGGCATAGGCACTGGGCCATACCTTTGATCTCGTTTTGACCTTTTGTTTAACGGTGGCGTAAAGCTTTTTATTAACTGGTACTGATTTTTTTCCATGTGGACACTTACCCATTTAAGGAAAAGAAAGAAATAATTTTAACGAATAAAACAATAATTTATTCTGTTTTATGGAAATTCTCAAGGTAATGAGTGTAGACATTGGTATCTTAAATTTAGGTTATGTTTATGCTGAAATCATAATCCAACCACAAACTTTTTCTTATAAAAAGAAGGCAAAACGAGAAAATGAACTATACAATTCTTTACCAAAAAACGTAACTGTTATGGATTGTAACAGGGTTAACATAACCCATATGCGTCATGATCGTGTTTGTCGCGAGAACTGTCAGTTGCGCCATGAAAGATGTATGCCGGACTACATTGATCATTTTGTTCAAGAAACACCATATTTTGAAGAATGTGATATCTTGTTACTGGAACAACAACCACCCCAGGGTATACAAACAGTTCAAGATCTTTTATTTGTAAAATTTCGACACAAGGTCAGGTTACTTTCCCCGGCGAGTATGCATGTGTACTTTCAATTGCCTAAACTAGAATACGAGCTTAGGAAACAAAAATCCGAAAAGATATCACAGATTTATCTTTCCGATTTTTCTACATTTACCAATAACACAAGAAAACATGACATTTCCGATGCACTGTTAATGGTACTTTATTTTTATAAATTAAAGGTTGATTATCTGATCGAACACACCAAACCCGAACGGGGACTCGTTGATTTCGAACAATTTCGATTTATTTCCTGATAAAATCGTAATTTTTTAAAAACCATTCAACAGTTTCTTGTATTCCTTGTGTTAATGGAGTAAACTCAAAGCAGACCAGTGTCTTAAGTTTTAGAGTATCAACTGTTTTTTTATATTGCCCATCTGCAAATTCTTGATTGGTAACTAATCCGGTTTTCATTTCAAATTGATCATAAATCAGTTTAGCTGCCTCATAAATTGTATGTTCTTGATCAGGTGAAATAATTATATTTTCATTTACATTAGATTTTAGTAATTCGAGAATTATAGCAGCTAGATCAAGACTATATACAAATTGGCGAAGTGGTTTTCCAGATCCTCGAATTTCAAAAGGTTGATTCAATTTTTTCGCAATGTAACATTTATGGATAAGGGCAGGGATAACATGTGCATCTTCCAGATGAAAATTATCATGAGGTCCGTATATATTTGTTGGAATAATACAAAAATATCTTCTATTAAACATTTCACGATACACCTTACAGTGAGTATCCATAACTCTTTTAGAGTATGCATATCCTTCATTGGAAGAGTGTGGAGGTCCATTATGAAGCGATTTTTCATTTAAAACAATTTCAACGTCAGGAAAAACACACGTGCTTAAACAGGCAATAACAGTTTGAATATTGCTTTCATGTGCAGCTTTTATGACATGTGTATTTATAAGAAGATTGTCTTCAAGCATTTTTACCTTTTGAGACATATTTTTGTACAAACCTCCCACGCATGCTGCAAGATGAATAATAGCGTATGGATTTATTTCTTTAAAAACCAACAAGGTTTCGTCGTAGTTTCTAAGATCACACATTTTTGAGTCTAAAAATATCATAAAGTAATCATTTTTTATTTGTTTTAAGGCTCTTCCAACGAGGCCGCTTCCTCCTGTCACAACGATTGTTTTAATTGACATTCGTATTCTTTGTTTAGTTATTTTATTTTTTAATGATATAATGAAACGAGTTGCCTTAATAACAGGTATTACAGGTCAAGACGGATCATATTTGGCTGAGTTTCTTTTACGAAAAGATTACACTGTTTTTGGAATGATCAGAAGAAGTTCAAGTATTAACACCAAACGAATTGACCCTATTTATTCCCAATTGATTCTTAGGTATGGAGATCTTTCCGAAAACCCAACAAAAATTTTAAACGAAATCAAAGAACTTAAACCAGGTGTGCTTGAAATTTATAATCTTGGCGCAATGTCTCACGTGGCTGTTTCATTTACCTGTCCAGAATACACAGGAAATGTTGATGGATTAGGTGTATTACGTATCCTTGATACAATCGTTTCTTTGAATATGAAAGAATATACAAAGTTTTACCAAGCCTCTACATCTGAGCTTTATGGAAAAGTTCAACAGATACCTCAAACAGAAAGTACACCTTTTTACCCTCGAAGTCCATATGGAATTGCCAAGCTGTATGCATTTTGGATAACCAAAAATTACCGTGAAAGTTATAATCTTTTTGCTTGTAACGGAATCTTGTTTAACCATGAATCACCTCGCCGTGGAGAAACCTTTGTCACCAGAAAAATAACCCGTGCACTTAATAATATTTATAATGGAACCCAGGAATACCTCGTCTTGGGAAATCTAGACGCGAAGCGTGATTGGGGACATTCAAAAGACTATATCGAAGGAATGTGGTTGATGCTTCAGCATGACTTCCCTGAAGACTTTGTATTAGCAACCAATGAGATGCATTCAGTAAGAGAATTTGTCGAAAAGGCATTTGCTATTCGAGGCTACTTAATCAAATGGAGAGGAAAGGGACTTGATGAAGTTGGATATGACTCTCTCACAACACGTGTTCTTATTAAGGTTGATAAAAAATATTTTAGACCAGCTGAGGTAGATCTGTTGTTAGGTGATGCATCCAAGGCCAAATTTGAACTTGGATGGGAACCTAAGATTTCCTTTGATGAACTTATTGAAGAAATGGTTCTAAGCGAAGCTTAGAACCTCGAACCAAAACATAGTTTTGGTTCTTTTTGGTATTGTCCGAAGGACAATCGGTAAACGAAGTTTAATCGGTAAGCAGAGATTAAATTGCTTTCTTTAGGAGTTCTCGATTACAATTTGGTAAATTACCTTCGTTGTCATCGTCGTTAAGTGTGCCTAAGTCACTTCTGTTTTGATCGAAAAACGTAGTTGTCGGTACACATACAGGATACCCTTTCTGTTTGATAAAAGCCACGATGTTATTGTCGAGGTTGTCATTCATAGGGTACATACTATCGATAAGTTCGGGAAGGTATTTTACTTTATAACATATTGCATGACAACAAAATAATTGTTTGTCTGGTACATCTACTAATTTAAGTTTATCAACGGTAAAGGGTTGTTGACAATTCATCCAACAATATCCCATATAAAAGAAAATATAATTAGATCTTTTAAAATCTGAAATGCTATCCATAAGTGTTGACATGTCAACTTTTACGGTTATGTCATCTTCAAAAACAATGATAGTTTTATATGCTTTTTTAATTGCATCAAGATAACACATTGTAAAAGAAAGCTGTAAAGGAAGTCTTGTCGGGTGTTTATATAACTTTGATTTTGGATCGTTGGTTGTACTGAGTGAGTCGTAATCTGATTGCGTAATGTCTTTTGGCGTAATTGCATTGAAAAAGGTGTAATTGATTTTCATGGAACCTAGTACACCCTTCATGTACTCCTTTCGTTGAGGCATAACAATACAGTAAATATGGTCAACCACTCCAAGGTCTTGAAACTCATTGAATGGTTCAAATCGATTTTGAAATTTTACATACATTTCCTTAAGAATTTTTATTGTCTTGTTTTCGGAAGTAAAGTTTGATCTACTAATAAAATAAATAAGTAAAACAAGAAAGATTATGGAACCCCATAAAAGAAAATCCATTGTCTTGTTTTAAAAACAACAAATAAATTAATTTTGTTTTATTTGTTTTATCATATTTCCATACCCACCACCTGTTGTTATAAAATGTTTAACGTAATAACACATAATAAGATCTTCATCAGGAGATTGTCCTAAACGGTAACTTACAACAAGTCCATTTTTTTCCAAAAAGCGTTTTCGGTCTTCAAGATAATCGGTAGATTCTTTTAGACATTTATTCTTATGAGAACCTGAAACAATAACCACTTTTGAAATATTGTTTTTACGGATATAATCAATAATGTTATTCCACCAAACTCGATCACCAACCTTTGAATAATAGAGCGGCCCATTTACTTTGTTTATCCATTCATTGTCTTTTACACAGAGTACATCACCTACACGTATATGTAAAAAGAGTGTATCTGGGTAAATAGAACGGTCCTTCACACGTTTTTCAATTATTTCCCTAAGAAGTTTTTCATTTGTACCTAAAAGAGTATTCTTGTTGATGTATTCATTGGCGATTGTTCCTGGATACATTGTTTTATGGTACAATATATTCTCGTAGTATCCAGGGTCGTACATACGATCGTTTTTACTTAAAAGATAAACATCACCAAGTCTATAATTTGCCCATACATCTCCGTTATAAAGTTTAAACGTACTCTTTCGATAAAAATAAAAAACAATGAGTACAGCGACAACCAAAACAATGATAATAATCATGTTGTTTTAACTTTATAATTATTTTAAATTACACGTCTTAAAAAATTCAGGATCATCACGACTTTCATTTAAAGACTTCACCGTTTCCCTGTTTTGTTTAAAGTACACAGTTCGTGGAATACAAACATTTATTTTATTGAGTATATAAAAATTTCGAAATTGTTCATCTGAATTAAATTTCATTGGGAAACAATAATCAATAAGCTGAGGTAAAAACCACGTCTTTATACATAAACTATGACAACAAAGTATATTACGGTCGGTCAATTCTACTAAATGCTCATAACCATTGTTACGTACATTACCACAATTTGCAAAACAATACCCCATATAAAAAATATCACATTTGCTATTAAGAAATTCTTGAACACCTTCATCAATTGAAGAAGTTTCGATAACAAGATCATCTTCAAAAATCATTATGTTTTTGTATCCTTTCACCAAAGAATCCATAAAACACATAATAAAAGAAAGAAGCACAGCAAGCCTTGTGTATTTCTTATAAATTTGTGTACCTGGCTTATTCACTGTACTCAGTGCGTCTTGGTCTTGAGTACCTAGATCACCGGGTTTAATTGCATTGAAATACACACATTTCACACCAAGTTTTTTCATCTGCTCGGAAATGTATTGTTTACGTTGAGGCATGGTAATAACATAAATAGCATCAATTCCATGAATGTCTTTTCCAAAAAAGGTATTACCTGTTTCAAATCGATTTTTAAACCGATTATACACCGGGTTTAGTAAATCACCCTTGGTTATACCTGGAACACTGACAACTTCTGAAAAGGTACTTTTTTGACACGCGAAATAAATCAAAACAACGACAATTAAAACAACAGCAATAATAACGTTTCTTTTCATTTACTTTAACAAATTTTTTATTTACTCTATCAAATTTTTTATTCCTTCTTCAAATGGAATTGTAATTTTCCATCCAAGAGCTTTTAGTTTATCATTCGATATAAAGTACCTTGAATCATTAAAAGGACGATCAGCAATAAATCGAACATAACTTTCAAAGGACTCTGTCTTTTTTATTAAGCGCACAAGTGTCTTTGCAACTTCAAGAACGGTAAATTCATCTTGATGATCTGCTCCGATATTATAGATTTCGCCGATTATCCCTTTTAAAAGTATACATTGAAAAGCCGAACAAGTATCCAAAACATGGAGAAAGGACCTTCGAGCAGATCCATCACCTTGAATAGTAACTTGTTGATTGTTTTGAAGTTGTTGAATAAACCGTGGTATTAATTTTTCAGGGTACTGATTAGGTCCATATACATTGTTTCCACGAGTAATAACAATAGGAAGGTTATAACTCTTAATGTAACTCATAGCAATCATTTCTGCAGCTGCCTTAGTGGCTGCATATGGATTTGTTGGAACTAATAAAGTTGTTTCATCAAATTGTTCATTTCCGGATTCTCCATACACTTCATCTGTTGATACATGGATAATTTTTTTAATATTTCCCCACTTTCTACAACATTCCAAGAGGGTATGGGTTCCTACAATATTGTCTTGAGTATAATTGAGGCTGTCCTCGAAAGAGTTCTGTACATGTGATTGAGCAGCAAAGTGAATAACACAAGTGATATGGTGTTCTTCAAGAACATGGGAGACAAGATCTGCAGAACATAAATTGCCTTTTACAAAGAAGTATTTTTCGCTTGCTCGAATTTCGGGAAGTATATTTTCTTTGTTTGCACAATAATACAGTGCATCGAAATTAACAAGTCTGTTGATAAGACCTGGATGAATATAATTAATAAAATTTGAACCTATAAATCCACACCCACCAGTAACAAGAAGATTCATGGTCCAGTTTTTATTAATTAGAAACGTTTTTTTAAACAACTTTAAACGTTTAAAAACTGACTTTTAATTTTTGATAAATAAGGTTATTTAATATGTATCCTTTTTTATGCCCAAAACGTTCCATAAGCCAAGAAGTATATCTTTCTTTATGAATTGGGTCAGAATCCATCCACTGTTCAAGAAATTGTTTTAAACAACCAAATATTTTTGTATTTTCAAGAAGACCAATATAGATATATACTAAACATTCATATAAATAATGATCATTTCCAATGTATTTTGTATAAAATCTTGAACTTGAACCACTTATTTCACCAATAAGTGCATATGCAGAAAGAATACAAATAAGTTGTTTATTTCGACAAAGCCCCCAATTGAGTAAAGTATCAGCAAAAAATCTGACACGTTCAATAGAACTGCCAGGTAGATTTTCAAGAATATATTTTTCACACTGTTTTACTTTTGGAGAAACATCATTGACAAGATAAAGTAGGTCAATAAAATTACCTCCAAGTATACAACTCAAAACCTTTTTATTGAAGGTTACATCACCAGTTTTACATACAATTCCACAGTCGTACATTATTATTCTCATTTTGCCTAAATAATTTTCAACTTTCCAATTTCCTGTATGGAGATCTCCATGAATGAAATCATGGATTAATAAAGATTCCATAACTACAAAATTCATAATGATACTTGCCCTTGTTTTATCATTTTCTGAAAGATCATTGTAATTGGTTCCTTCATGATAACTCATAACAATGAAATCATTTGAGTAATTATAAATTTCTGGTATAACAATCATGTCATTATTTTTCCATTTTTCTTTTAAAATGATTGTATTTTTAGCTTCTTGAGTATAATCAAGTTGAATTTTAATGTTTTCAAGGTATTCTGTAATAATAGTATTGTACTTGGTTTTAAATATCCAAAGCAATATTTTTATCGTTTTTGAAAAGGTGTGTATGGAATTTTCAATACCCGGATGTTTTACTTTGATTGCAACTTCGAAGAGATCTCTTTTAGAATACGCTAAATAAACTTGTCCAATACTTCCAGAAGCTATAACACGGTCAATAAGATACTCTTCTTGAATTGATGTAATGATTGATTTTGTTGATTCGAAAGTATGGATATCACAATTTTCAAATGTAAATTCAAGTTGGCTGTCTTGTATAATTTCTCTCATCAAAAGAAACTGAATTAATTTTATAGCCAATGGCCCACATCGTTTTGTGTATTTTACTAATCTATTTGGTTTCTCTTTCGAAAATTGATACATCGAAAAGAAAAACCTTGCAAGATGATATATATCCATAACAAACATCTACACCGTTTCTTTTGGCTTTTATAAATTTACTTTTTTTTTAACGAATCAGTGACAATTAAACTTTAAAGATAACCCGTAAAGTATTGTTATATAGTCCCAGATAACTTTTTTATTATTTTCACTAAAGGTTTTCCATTGAGTTTTTAATTTTCTAAAAAGAGAATATTGATGACTTGATTGATCCCACTTTACTTTATCAAAAATACTAAGATCGCGCGTTTCAATTTCAACAGCAACTGGCGAAAGTGTTTTATAAAAGGTATCTATAATTTCGTTGTCTTCGTCGTCAACTATTGCCAAGTTTATGGAAGTTGTAATTATCTGAAGTTCATCGTCGCTTTCGGGAAACACAACAACAAGTTCCTTTAAAAAGGATTTTAAATTAATGTAAAAAAGTTTACGCTCCATTTATTTTAATATATTTCTTTTTTTAAATAAAATAACGAATAAGATTATTATGTCTGAAAGAACAAGATACGAACCTTATACAGGGGGTGTATTCACAAGTAAAAATAAACAAGTAGCAGGATCAGAATATGCAGTTGATAATACAACCCAAACTGTTCTTTATGGACCAGGTGAAAATACACGGATTTATGATAAAATAAAACAACATTACCCAGATGTCGAACCTGGTACATACAATAAAGTCTCTAAAAGGATGAGTCCTAAAACACTTTATTTTGTTTTTTACGATGATCCAATAACTGAAGGATATACACCAAGTATTTCAGGTGAAATTGATCATTCTAATCCTAATATGTATCCTGTTTTTTCGTTCATACCAGATAAAGCTTTCAATGATGGTAAAAAACATACTTGTCTAGGTGTCATGTACAACGGAAAACGTTTGAAGATTAAATTCCAGGGTTTAAATCCTGGAACAGCTTTGCCCTTTTTTTATGTTGAAGAACCTGTTTTTCAAAAAACAAAAGGTACATGGAATGCAGAACAAACAAAGTGGTATGGAACTTTTGTTGATATGACACCTGTAAATACTTCGTTTGGAAAAAAGAGAAAACGCATGAAAACCAACCATTTAACTCAAATAAAAAAAGAAATCAATTATCTTATTAAATTACGTTAAGTTCATTTCTAGCAATAAACGTTCCGTTCACTAAATCATGGATAACTCCATTTGCAATAAAAAGAATACCTAACCCAGTTTTTAAAGTTTGTCCAAAATTAATAACTAAACCTGTATTGATTGAATAATGATTCATATAATTCTTTATTTGAATAATTGCATCATTATTCAGGCTATTTACGGCTTTTAATTCTATAATAAGATCTTCTAACTTAAGATCAACCCGTCCATGTCCAATATTATGACCTTTATAAAAAACTGGTGTAACAACTTCAGTTTCATAAATAATTGAGTTCAATCTCAAAGCAACTTCAAATGCTCGGTGATAAATAACTTCATTGTATCCAGGTCCCAATGAGGTATAAATATCAGTTGCCAAAAAAACTATAGTTTTTATGCGCTCCATTGGTACTTACTTATTAATGTGTTATTTGCTTAAATAAATTTATTGGTTGTATGTTAAATGAACATTTATAGTTTGTATATTTCACGAAGTAAATTTGAACTCAATTATTTTTACAGAATAATTCATATGTTACAGTTTACCGATCTCAAAACAACAACCGTTCAAATAGTACATATTGATTTTAAGAGTAATCAAATTGTTCCTAATATTAAGTTTCAAAATACTGAAATGACTGCATTTGTATATACCTTTGAACCTGGTAACCGTCAACGTCGTCAAACAACCATTTATAACCTTGACAACCTTGTAGATGTTTACACTTATCTCCCTGGAACAAATGTCTTTGTTTATTCAGGTCATTCCGATGGAATGTACTTTGTGAAGAAAAAGATCCGTATTCTCCGAATCGAAGACTTTTGTGAATTGGTATACCGTGTAAATAACAGACAAAAAGCAGATCTCATGATATTTGATTGTTGTTGTTGTGCAAATATCGGAACGTTGTACACCGCTTACAATTTTACAAAGTATCTGATGGCCTCAACAAGTTACCAAAGTTACCTCAGTGTATTAGAAACACAAAGTATGTACAAAGGTGCTACTGGTGGTATTCCGAAATTTGCTGAAGGTCTGATTAAAGAACTCGGAAGTTTAGAAAAGATAGACCCCAATGCCTATGATTCTGCATTTTGTTTATATCATCTCAATGAAGCTGTCCTTCAACTTGTTGAGTTGACACTTTTAAATAAAGACCGTTTTAATTATCGCAAAAGTTATACAATAGATTCAAATAAATACAAAGACCTTGAATGTTCATTTATGGAACTTGGTATTGATATCAAACCTTTGTTAAATAAAATTGTGGAATATACAAGATACACCAAAACAGATTGCAGAAATCGTAAAATTTCAAAAAAGAAAGAAACATCAACAGGTTCAAATTTAACTATTATACTTAAAAGACATATACGTACTAAATTAACAACAACGGCTGATATATTTTTTAAAAAGAAATTTTCAAAAACGTAATACGTCTTTGAAAAAAACCTTGCGATTTTTTCTAACGCCCCCGCCAGGTAACGCTCCTGGGTTTTCGAATGACAATTATGTGCTTTTTACCACACAGAAACTAACAGTTCGACAGTTTACTTTTAACTTACAGGGGCCTTGTCACCCTTTTACAGGTGACAATAAATACTAAAATCAAATCTTTA
>Ga0255088_1000839_pt1 | contig 12898 bp, 2 predicted proteins | sample Colum_Miss_RepB__2_FD_188587 | JGI IMG/M metagenome (GOLD analysis project Ga0255088, IMG submission 188587) | Freshwater microbial communities from Columbia River, Oregon, United States - Colum_Miss_RepB_8d | ecosystem: Environmental > Aquatic > Freshwater > River | place: USA: Oregon...
TTAACAAACAATTAACTTTATGGAAAACAATTATTTTTCGCGAACGGGAGGCTTTTTTAAGGCTTTGTTTGCAAAAAATGTCCTCCTTTTAGCGCTGACGCTGTTAGCTGCTTTAGGGATGGAGGCGCAGACGACTGTAACCATTGGTTCTGGAACAAATGTTGGGAATAGAATTCCAATTGCTCCTTACTATGTTTTCAGTTATTCGCAACAAGTTGTTCTGAAATCGGAGATTAATACCAGTGGTATTATCACAAAACTCCGGTTTTACAGTAATGGTACAGCCATAACAAATGGTAACAATTGGACCATTTATTTAGGGCATACTACTAAAACCGCTTTTACATCAAACACAGATTGGATTCAGTCGAGTGCGATGACTCAAGTGTTTAGTGGTACGGTCTCGGCAACACCTACAGCTGGTTGGTATGAGATTGACATCGCAGATGTCTTTCTTTACAACAACACCGACAATTTAGTAGTAGCTGTTGATGAAAATGCAGCTAGTTACACAGGTGCTTCGAATGCTAATTATTTTAGGATTTGGACAACTCCAGTAACAAATCGTGGGATTTGTTACTTTAGTGATTCTACTAATCCAAATCCTTCATCAATTTCTCTGACTGGAACAAGAACATCTTACATAGCTCAAATGCAATTTGATATTGCAGCAGCAGCAGGATGTACTACACCGTCGGCACAGCCTACGGCTTTAGCGTTTTCAAGTGTAACAGGTACTTCATTGAGTGGTTCTTTTACAGCGCCTTCGCCAGCCCCAACAGGTTATATGGTGGTGCGAAGTACCAGTTCAACTGCACCAACCGCACCAACAAATGGAACGGCACTTGCGGTCGGTTCCACAGCTTTAGGAGCAGGGACATCTGTAGTAGCAAATGCAACTACAGGATCTTTTACAGATGCTGGTTTGTCAGCTAACACACAATATTATTATTATATTTATTCTTATAATTCAGGGTGTTCGGGAGCTCCAGCTTATTTAACTACAACACCTTTAACAGGGAATGTAGTTACTTGTATGCCAACACCTACATCATCAGCAGCTACATCGTTAGCTACTTCTGGCTTTACAGCGAATTGGACGGGAGCAGCTTCTGATGCAGGGTATGAATTAGAAGTTTCTACTAGTAGTACATTTGCAACTATTTTAGCAGGATATCCTGTTACGATTCCTAATAATGGTACAGGTATTGCTTCTTATAATGTAACAGGTTTATCTGCAGCAACAACTTATTATTACAGAGTGAGAGCTACAGGGGCAACTTGTAACAGTGCTAATAGTACTTCTCAAACGGTAGTTACAAGTTGTGGGGTAGATACAGTACCAACTGTAGCGCAAACATTTGCAACTTATGTACCAGTATGTTGGACAGAAGCCACGGGTGCTTTAGGGGCAACACTTACTTCGGGAAGTAGTACATGGTTTGCTACACCAATAGGTATGGGTAACGTTGGTACAAATAAAGCAGCAAAAATTAATTTGTATGGTACTTTAAATGATTGGTTAATTTCACAATCTATTAATTTAGGTGCAGGTGGAAATTATGCAGTTAATTTTGATATGGCGGTTACTAGTTATAATGGTACCACAACTCAATCAACTTTAGGTTCTCATATAGTTAGAGTAATTGTTTCAACTGATAACGGTGCAACATGGTCTCTAGCAAATGTAGTAAGAACATATACAGGCGCAGCAACTTACAGTAATACAGGTGCAGCACAAACTATTAGCTTGGCAGGTTATTCTGGTATTGTAAAAGTAGGCTTCTTAGCAACTACTACTTCTACATCACCAGATATCGATTTACATATCGATAACTTCCAAGTAGTAGCAGTGCCACCAGTAGTTACTAGTTTTTTACCAGCAGGGGCTTGTGTAGATAGCGGTGCTTCAGTTATTATTACAGGAGCTAACTTAGCCAATGCTACAGGAGTTACTGTAAATGGTACAGCAGCTACAATTACAGCAAACACAAGTACATCTTTAACTTTTACAATGCCAAATGGAGCTTCTACAGGTGTAGTAGCGGTCACTACTGCTCAAGGATCAGGAGCTAGTACTGCTAACTTTGTAGTAAATGCATATCCAGTTTTGGAAGATATTGTAGGAGGAGGAGTTTCATTGTGTAAAGGCGAAAAGGTTACGTTGTCAAATACCACTTCAGGAGGTGTTTGGACAAGTTCGAATACAGCAATTGCATCAGTAGATGCTGCAGGACAAGTAACAGCTGTTTCAGAAGGAACAGTTACGATTACTTATACTGTAACAGTAAGTGGTTGTGCTACGGCAGAGACTGCTTCAATTACAGTAAACAATCCTCCAGTAATCATGGATCAAGCTAACAATCAAATTGTGTTAGATGGAGCTGATGCTGCTTATACAATTACAGCAACAGGTACAGGAATTTCTTACCAATGGCAAGTAAGCACTGACAATGGAGCTACATGGAACAACATTGTGGGGGCTATCAATGCTACTTATACAGTAGTAGGAGCTTCTTCAGCAGACAATGGAAAACAATTCCAATGTGTGGTTTCAGGAACAGCACCTTGTACACCAGCTACTTCAAGTGTAGTATCTTTAACAGTAGGTTCAGTAAGTATTACAGCACAACCAACCAATCAAACGGTTTGTTCAAATGCGGGTGCTACTTTTACTGTGGGTACTTCTGGAGAAGTAACTTCTTACCAATGGCAAGTAAGCACAAACGGTACAACTTGGACTTCTATTGAAGGAGCTAATGCAGCTTCTTTAGTTTTGTCAGGTTTAACGTCTGCAAATACAGGATATAAATACTTGTGTTTAATTAACGGAGGTATTGCTAATGGTGGTATTAATTCAGATCCTGCTACTTTAACAGTATTTGATGCAGTAGCAATTGGAACACAACCAGCTAATCAAACGTTATGTTCTAATGCAACTTCTGTAACTTTTACAAGTGCAGCAACAGGTTCAGGATTGTCATACCAATGGCAAATGAGTACTAACGGTACAGATTGGTCAAATGTAACTGGAGCAACTGCAACTTTAGCTGCTTACACAATCAATACACCAAGCGTTAGTTTAAATAATAACCAATACCGTGTAGTAGTATCAGGAACAGCACCTTGTAGTGCAGTAACTTCAGATGTAGCAACATTAACAGTTAATCAAGTGGTAGCTATTACAACGCAACCAGTTGCTGTTAATCAATGTTCTACAGTAAGTTCAGCTTCATTCAGTGTAGCAGCTACAGGTACAGGATTAACCTATCAATGGGAATTCTCTACTAATGGTACAACTTGGAACCCTTATGTAGGTGCATCAGCTACTTCAAATGCATTAACAGTTGATTCACCAGCTACGTATGCTGGAAATTCTTTCCGTTGTGTAGTAAGTGGAACAGCTCCTTGTACTTTTGTAACATCAAATGCAGTAACGCTTTCTGTTTCTCAAATTTTAGGAGGAACATATACAGTAGGTACTGGTGGAAACTATGCTACTTTAACAGCAGCAGTTGCGGCATATAACAATGCACTTTGTTTCTCTGATAACGTAGTATTTACACTTACAGATGCTACTTATTCTACAGCAGAAACATTCCCAATTGTTATGAATGAAAATGCAAATGCAGGACTTTATACAGTAATGGTTAAACCAGCAGCTGGTGTAACAGCAGCAATTACAGGTTCTTCAGCTTCAGCAATTATTAAATTGAATGGTGCAGATAACGTAACAATTGATGGTTCAAATAGTGGTGCTTCTGATAAGAGTTTAACTATTGAAAATACAAATGCAGCAACAACCAATACATCTTCAACAGTTTTATGGATTGGTAGTGCATCAACAACAAATGGTGCTACTAACAATACTATTAAAAACACTATTGTAAAAGGTGGAAGTTCTTCTGCATTAGCAGCTATTATGTCTAGTAGTGGAACAACTGCTGGCGGTGTTGCAGAAGCATCTAATACTAACTTAACAATTCAGAACAATTCTGTAATGAAAGCTTATTACGGTATTGGTGTAGCAGGAAATTCAACTTATCAAACAGGTTTATCTATTATAGGTAACACGATTGGTTCTGAAACTGCAGCTGAAAAAATTGGAGCTGTTGGTATTTTTGTATCAAACAATGATAATCCAAATATTAGCAACAACTACATTTTTAATATTACAGTTTCAACTTCATTAAATGTCTCAGGTATTCAAATAGCTGCAGGGGTTATTAATGGTACTGTAAATTCAAATAGAATTAGCAATATTAAAAGTACTTCAACTAGTGGTTATGGTGCTTACGGTATTAACTTCGCATCAGCTACGGGTACTACAGGTACTTTAGTAGCTAATAACATGATTAGTAATATTGAAACTGCTAATTATAGTACAACTTCTCTTACTTGGAATGCTTTTGGTATTCGTGTAGGAGCAGCTGTTCCAAACTTGAAATTCTACAACAATACTGTCAATATGTATGGTAATGTTGGAGCAGGTTTTAATCCAGGTATGTCCGCTAATTTTGTAACTACAGCAGCGGCTGCTAACATTGACATGAGAAACAACATTTTTAGAAATGTACAATCATTCGCAATTAGTGGTTCATCGGCTTACAATGTTTATTTAACTACAGGTACTACATTTACAGATATCAATTATAACAATTATGTGGGTGCTACATCAACAAACACAACTTACAGATTAGGTTATAATGGTACTGCTAACGTAGCTGATTTAGCAGCATGGAAAACGTTTACTACTAAAGATTTGAATTCAGTAGCGATTGCACCAAATTTTGTGTCTAACACAGATTTACACTTAGCAACGGGTACTAATACAACTTTAGATAATATAGGAACACCTATCGCTGCGGTAACTACCGATTTTGATGGTAATGCACGTTCAGCTACTCCAGATATGGGAGCGGATGAGTTTTCTACATTATATTGTGGCGAGCCAGCAGTTGCAGGTACAGTAACCGCTACGCCAGCTTCATTATGTACTTCAGGTTCTGCATCTATTGCAGCAGCGGGTTATATGATTGGAGTAGGAACAACTTACGAGTGGGAATCATCAGTTGATGCTGAGTTTACTACACCAGTAAGTATGGGAGCTGCTTCAGCTAATTATGCAAATGTTTCTACTGGAAACATTACAGCTACAATGTACTACCGTTTAAAAGTAACTTGTTTAACTGGAACACCTGTATACAGTACTCCAATTGCGGTAGCAGTAAATACGCCAGCGGTTACTACAGTTTCTCCAGCAATTACAATTTGTACAGGAGAAAGTACTGAGTTAACAGCAGCAGGAGGTGTAACGTATGCTTGGTCGCCAGCTACTGGATTATCTGCAACAGCAGGTGAATCAGTTACAGCTACGCCAACGCAAACAACTACTTATACAGTTACAGGTACGGATGCTAACGGTTGTACAACAACTGCTACAGTAACAGTATCAGTAAGTCTATATCCAAGTAATATTACGGTTGTGCAAGGTTTACCTTCTGTTTGTACAGATGGAGTAATGTCTTTAACAGCTAATGGAGGTACAATTACGTTGCCTTCAAATGCTTCCGCATATACAATGAATGCATCAGCTGCTACTTATACTCCTTTAGCTGGAGGTACTACTGTGGCTATTAATTCTGATGATACAATTTCAAGTGCAATACCATTAGGATTTACGTTTAGTTATGCAGGAAATGGTTATACTAATGTATATGCAAGTTCAAATGGATTCATTAGTTTTAATGCCGGTGCTGCAAATTCAGCTGGAAATAATATGACAACTCCAGCAACATCAATGTTGCCATTAATTGCACCTTTATGGGATGATTTAGATGGTACAGTAGCTGGTTCTGCTTCATATTCTACTACAGGAACTGCAGGTTCAAGAGTGTTTACTTTCCAATGGTCAAATTGGGTACTACACAGCAGATGTTGCTGTAATTTCATTTCAAGTGAAATTATACGAAGCAGATGGTAAAATTGAATTTATTTACAGTCCAATAGCATCACCTCTTAATTCACCTTCAGCATCTGTTGGTTTAGTAGGAACAACTGTTGGAAATTTCTTGTCATTGAATAGTTTAGGTACTAACCCTACAACTAGTTCTACTACAGAAACAGCAACTATTGCAGCAAATCCAGTTAATGGACAAATGTATTCGTTCGCAAGACCAATGCAAGCTACCACTATGGCATGGGAGCCAGTAACTGATTTATATACAGATGCTGCAGCAACTATTCCATATTCAGGTCAAAATGTAAATGTGGTTTATGTAAAACCAACTGTAGAAACAGAATACTTTGTTACAGCTAGTAATGGAGAGTGTACAAATGTTGGTTCAACAATTGTAACACCGTTGCCATTACCAGAGGTAGTAGCATCAGAATCAGTTTCAATTTGTAATGGAAATGCTACTGAATTAAGTGTTTCTGGAGCAAATACATATGTATGGTCTCCAGCTACTGGATTATCAGCTTCTACTGGAAATACAGTAACAGCTAATCCTACGGTAACTACTACTTATACAGTAACAGGAACAGGAGCTAATGGATGTCAATCTTCAGATACGGTAACCGTTACAGTGAATAATCCTGTGGTTATTACCTATTTATCACCAGAACAAGGTGTTTTACCTGGTCAAACAGCTACAATTTCAGTAACTGCAACAGGTACAGTTTCAGGATATCAATGGATGATGAGTGATGACGAAGGGGCTACATTTGTGGCGCTTGAAGCAGACGAAATTTTTGAAGGAGTTACTTCAAATACATTATCAATTAATAACGTTGACTTTGATTTCGCTGGTTTACAATTCCAATGTAAAGTTTTAGGTACAACACCATGTGGTGATGCTACTTCTGCACCTTATATTTTAAAAGTAAACAATGTAGGTATTCAAACTAATCCATCGAGTGTAAGTATTTGTGAAGCAGGTTCAACATCGTTCACAACGATTGCAACTTCACCTGATGAAACAGTTGAAATTACTTACCAATGGGAAATGAATACAGGATGCTTCAGGATTAACATTTGATGGTGTAACAGCAAGTACATTAAATGTTTCAGGAATTACGTTAGCAAATAACGGAATCGTATTCCGTTCTAAAGTAAATGAATTCCTTAATTCTTTTACAGCAACTTTAGCAGTAAATAATCCAGTAGTAGTTACTACCTCTCCAGCAAATCAATCGGTTTGTGTTAACGGAGGTACTGCTACTTTTGAAGCTACTGCAACAGGAGATAATTTATCTTATCAGTGGCAAATGAGCACAAACGGTTCTACTTGGTCACCAATTTCAGGAGCTACAGCAGCTACTTTAACAGTAACAAATCCTACAGTAAGTATGAATGGTTACCAATATCAAGTAGTAGTAAGTGGTGCAGCAAATTGTACAAGTGTAACTTCTAGTGCAGCTACATTAAGTATTAATAATCCTACGATTACTTCACAACCTACAGCTACAGCTGTATTAAGAGGTAATATTGCTACATTTACAGTGGCAGCTTCGGCAGCTTCTAGTTACCAATGGCAGTTCTCTACAAATGGAACTTCAGGTTGGGCAAATGTGGATGCATTGCCAACAGGGGTAACATACAATGGAGCAGATTCTGCTACATTGTCTGTATTTACATCTGCAACTACTGCAACAGGTGGTGCTAAATTCTACCGTTGTATAGTAGACAATAATGCATGTTCAGTTACTTCTGCAGCAGCTTTATTAACAGTTAACTGGTTTTGTACACCTGCACCTTCTTCAGTAGATGGTATTGGTATTACAAATGTTACTATGGGAACTATTAATAACACTACAGTTGCAGAAACAGGTAATTATGGTAATTATACCGCGCAAAGTACAACTACGACACAATTGTCAACAGTTAACTTTGCAATTACATATGAAACAGATTTTTATCAGTATGGAACTAATATTTGGATCGACTTTAACGATAACGGATTGTTTACCGATGCTGGTGAAAATGTATATTTCGGTTTATCTGCAAGTGCAGATCCTGCAATATTATCTGGAAGTTTCAATATTCCTTTAACAGCACCATTAGGCGCTCACAGAATGAGAATTGGAGGATCTGATAATGATTTAGGAGTAGCTCCATGTTATACAGGATCTTGGGCTTCTTTTGAAGATTATACGATTAACATTACACCTGCGCCTACTTGTGATAGTACACCAGTAGCAGGTACTGCAACTGCAGGAAATGATTATGTGTGTACAGGTGCAGCAACTAATGTAGCTGTAACAGGTCAAACAAGTGGTGTGTTAGGTATTTCATACCAATGGTATACTTCAACAAATAACGTTGACTTTACTCCAGTAGCAACTGCAACAGCAGCTACTTTAGCAACAGCAGCGTTAACAGAAGGAACTTATTTCTATTGTACATTAACTTGTGCAACTAGTGGTTTAAGTGCTAACTCTAACACTGTTTTTGTGGAGGTTTACAATCCTGCAATTACGGCTACTACAGATGCAGCACGTTGTGGAACGGGTACAGTAACTTTAGGTGCAGCGGCTAACGCGTCAGCTACTATCAATTGGTATGCTGCTGCAACAGGCGGTGCATCATTAGGTACAGGTACAGCGTTCACTACACCAAGTATTGCAACTACTACTACTTTCTATGCAGAAGCATTTAGAGGTGGTGCAGTTGAAAATGTAGGTAATCAAGATACTGCAGAAGGAGCATTTACTACTTCTTCATCTGATGCAGGTATTGTATTTACTACATCTAAACCAAATGTTACGGTTAAAAAAGCATATGTTTATGTAACAGGTACAGGTACATTAACCTTTACATTGAGAAATGCAGCAGGTACATCTATTGCAACGCATACTGAAAACGTAACAAATGCAAATTCAAGTACTGCCGTAGAAGTTTCGTTACCATCTACTTTCAGCGCTGCTACAGCTGCTGCAGGTTATAGATTAACGATGACTAAAACAGGAGTTACTTGGTATTATTTTACAGGTAGTTATCCATACACTTCTAGTGCTGTTAACATCACTAGCGGATGGGGATGGGGAGCAGCTTATTCAGAAGTAAGAGGTATTCATAATATTGATGTTGAATCAGGTTGTACTTCAGCTAGAACAGCAGTTGTAGCAACAGTTGGTGCTCAACCAACAGCTTCAATCAGTTATGCAACGCCTTTCTGTAGTTCAGCTACTAATGGAAATGTAACATTAACAGGAACTAACGATTACCTAAATGGTTCATTCGCAGGTTCTGAAGGATTAATTATTGACAGTGTAACAGGTGCTATTAATGTAGCCGCTACAGCAGCAGGTACATATACAGTAGTATATACTATGTTACCAACTACTTATTGTGAGGCACAAACTGCTACAGCAACAGTAGTAATTAATCAAGCATTAACTTCAGATTTCTCTTATGATGCAGCAGCATATTGTACATCAGCTACTACTATTACTCCAGCAGTAACAGGTGCAGCAGGTACATTTACAGCTACGCCATCAGGATTATCAATCAATGCTACAACAGGAGCTATTAACTTAGCTACTTCTGCAGCAGGTACATATACTGTTACTAATACAGTAAGTGTTCCAGGTTGTGCTAACAGTGTATCAACAGCAGTTGTTACTGTAAACACAGCAGTGGCAATTACTTCACAGCCAGGAAATAGTTCTGTATTACCAGGAGCAGATGTTAACTTCGCAGTTACTGCAACAGGAACAGGAGTTTCTTATCAATGGCAAGTAAGCACAGACAATGGAGCTTCATGGAACAACATTGAAGGAGCTACAGCAGCTACATTAAGCTTAACAGCAGTAGCAGCAAGCGCTCAATATCAAGTGGTTGTTACAGGTGCAGCACCTTGTGCAGTTGTAACTAGTAATGTTGCAACATTAACAGTAAATTCTGCAGCTATTGCACAAAACCCAGTGAACTTCACAGCTTGTAACGAAGGAGCTAACACAGCTACTTTCTCAGTTACAACTACTGGAGAGGTTACAGGATATCAATGGCAAGTAAATGAAGGTTCAGGTTGGTCAAATATCACAAATGGTGGTATTTATGCTGACGCAACTTCAGCTACTTTATCATTGTCAGGTGTAGCTTTAGCAAATAATGGATGGCAATTCCGTTGTGTGGTGAATGAGTCAGTGGTTTCTAACCCAGCTTCATTAAGCATTAACACAGCAGTTGCTATTTCTACACAGCCAGAAAATGCTACAGCATGTTCTAATGGTTCAGCTACTTTTACAGCAGCAGCAACAGGAACTGGAGTAGCTTATCAATGGCAAATGAGTACTAACGGTACAGACTGGTCAAATGTAGGTGGAGCAACAAGTGCTACTTTAACACTTAATGCTATTACGCCATCAATGAACGGTAACCAATACCAAGTGATAGTTTCAGGTACTGCACCATGTAGTCCAGTAACTTCAAGTGCAGCTACATTAAACGTAAATACAGCAGTAGCAATCGCAACACAACCAGTAGGAGCTACTGTTTGTATCGATGGTTCAGCTACATTTACAGTAGCAGCAACAGGTACAGGTTTAGCGTACCAATGGGAAATGAGTACAAACGGTACTTCATGGTCACCAGTGGCTGATGCAACTGCAACTTCATTAACGGTTTCAGGAGCGCAGTTAACTATGAATGGTTACAAATTCCGTGCAGTTGTTTCTGGAGCTACAGCTTGTAGCGCAGTAACTTCTAACGCAGTAACTTTAGTAGTAGATCAACCAGCAGCACCAATCTTTACACCATCTTCGGCAACTATTTGTGAAGGTAATGTACAAACATTATCGGTAGCTTCTAGTTCATTACCACAAAACGGTGTAATTGGAACTGGTTCAGTTTTTAATACAGGTAATACACCATTTAAAGGGTATTGGGGTGGAAATAAAGTTCAATACTTATATACGGCAGCAGAATTACAAGCATTAGGGTATACTAATGGTACAGTAATTACTTCTTTAGGTATGGATATTACAGCTTTCTCTAGTCCATTTACATTCAATGGTTTCACAGTAAGTATGAAAAATACAGCTTCACCTGTATTAACTTCTACTCTTGAAACAGGTGTAACGACTGTGAAAAATACATCTAATTATGTATTATCAGGTACAGCTCCGTTTACAGTAACTTTACCATTAGATTACCAGTTCACTTGGAATGGTACTTCTAATTTATTAGTAGAGTTCTGTTTTAATAATAATAATAATGGTGGTTCAACAAATAATTCAGCAAACGTTAAGTCTTCGACTACTGCGACTAATCTGACAACATATTTTTCTTCAGATAGTACGCCTACAGTTTGTTCAGCACCAGGTTTCGCAACTACTTCAACAACAAGAGCAAATATGCGTTTTGGAGTAAATGGTGGTACTTTAGTATGGAGTCCAACTACAGATTTATATACGAATGCAGCTGCGACTACACCTTATACAGGAGGTCACGCTAGCACAGTATATGCTAAACCAAGTACTACAACACAGTATACGGTTACAGCTACAAATAATAATGGATGTTCGAATGTTTCAACAGTTAATGTTACTGTAAACCCTAAACCAACATTAGCTTCAGTAGCGCAAGCAGCTGCAGTTTGTGAAGGATCAACGGCTACAATTAACTTAACAGGTTTAATTGCAAATAGTACATTCTCATTTGGTTATAAAATTGGTACTGGAGCAACAGTAAACGTACCAAGTTTAACAGCTGATGCTTCAGGAAACGCAAGTTTCGATATCAACGTGGTAGCAGCAAACAATAGCCAAACATTAACTATTACTGCAATTCAAAGTGCAGGTTGTACACAGTTATTAACTGTTAATAATACTACTACTTTGAATGTATTACAAAATGTTACGTATTATGCTGATGCAGACGCTGATGGTTTTGGAGACGCTACTTCTACAGTAGTATCTTGTCAAGGAGCACCAACAGGTTATGTATCAAACAATACTGATTGTAATGATGCTAACCCATCAGTTAATACAACTGCAACTTTCTATGTAGATGCAGATGGTGACGGTTATGGTTCTACAACGGCTGCACAATTATGTGAGGCAATTGCACCAGTAGGGTATGCTTCAAACAATACAGATTGTAATGATAGCGATACGTTTGTATGGCAATCAGCAGTATTGTATGTAGATGCAGACCAAGACGGTTATGACAATGGTTCAGCTACAGTTTGTTATGGTGCATCAGTACCAGCTGGTTATGCAACTTCAACAAGTGGTGCTGATTGTAATGATGCTTTAGCTAGTATTCATACAGCAGTTACATACTATGTAGATGCAGACCAAGATGGTTATGGTTCAACAACAACAGTTTCATTATGTGTTGCTACAGCGCCAGAAGGTTATGCTGTAAACAATACAGATTGTGATGATACCAACAGTCAAGTATGGCAAACAGGTAGTTTCTATGTAGATGCAGATGCAGATACATACGGAGCAGGTCAAGTTGTTTCATTATGTTATGGAGCTACTACACCAGCAGGTTATGCTGTAAGCAATACAGATTGTGATGATGCAAATGCATTAGCATGGCAAACAGGTAGTTTCTATGTAGATGCAGATGCAGATACATACGGAACAGGAGAATTAGTTTCAATATGTTATGGAGCTAATACACCAGCAGGTTATGCAGCTAACAATACAGATTGTAATGATGCTAACGTAGATATTTGGAGAAGCGCTACATTCTATGTAGATGCAGATTCAGATGGATATGACAATGGATCAGCTTCAGTTTGTTATGGAGCTAGTACACCAGCAGGTTATGCTACAACAACTAATGGTTCAGATTGTAATGATGCAAATGCTTCAGTATGGCAATCAGGTAGTTTCTATGTAGATGCAGATGCAGATACATACGGAACAGGAGAATTAGTTT
>Ga0255088_1000852_pt1 | contig 12750 bp, 9 predicted proteins | sample Colum_Miss_RepB__2_FD_188587 | JGI IMG/M metagenome (GOLD analysis project Ga0255088, IMG submission 188587) | Freshwater microbial communities from Columbia River, Oregon, United States - Colum_Miss_RepB_8d | ecosystem: Environmental > Aquatic > Freshwater > River | place: USA: Oregon...
GCGCCGGTTCACGCGTTGCAGCACCTCCAACGCCGGAGTCGGGTCCACCACAGCGCCAGCGGCCGCAAGGATCTTCAAAGCTCGCGGCGTCGGCAGCCACGCACGCCCGCGCAGACCACGCGCGCGCCGCAGACCATTCGTCAGGTCGCGCTCATCCAACACCACATCGTGCGCTGCGACGAGGCTGCCCAACAGCTTGGGCGCTTGCGCCTGCACAATCGCGCGCAAGTGCTGTGTGGGTTGCCAACCGCGCGGAGCCTCCAGCTCATGCTCCGCATCCAGGTTCAGCACCCACGCTACGGGTGTGTTGTCGCTCACGATGCAGGTCGCGGGGACGGGGCCTTGGCCGGAGCCACGGCGGCCAAGGCATCCAAGAAGCGCGCATCCAAGCCTGCTTGTGTTCGCGCCGTGCGGTTCAAAGGCTCGCCGCGGAACAAGGCCGGCGTCAACGGGGGCGGCAACGCGCGGCTCCAGAGTTCAAAGTCCAATGCGGCGCCGCTGAAGCGTTCGAACCAATGGCGCGCAAAGGCCACATGGCCGACTTCATCGCGTTCAACCAGCTCGAGGATCCGCGCACCTGCTTCGTCGCCCACGGCCTTGAAGCGCAAGGCCCAGCGTGCGCTGTGTTCGAGGTTCGCACCCTCGAGCCCGAGCCCTTGCAGGGCGACAAAGCTCAAGGGATCGGGGCACGCGGCCACGCGCGCCCAGAACCAATCGCGCACCGGCAGAGCACCGAACTCCACGCCCAGCGTGCGCATGTGCCCAAGGTAGTGCGTCAGATGTGTCAACTCTTCTAGACACAGCCGCAACAGGCCGGCCTTGAAGACGCGCGGCGCTTCTGGATAGGCCAGAATGGCCCACGCGAACAGCTCCGCTGCCTGTAGCTCATGGTGCGCAAAGGTGTGCAGCATCCGCGCGCGCTCGGCGGCGCTCTTCAAGGCTTGCGCGCCCTTGGTGCGTTCGCCGCGCACCGTGGTGCGCAGTTCCGCAGGCCGCCCTGGCGCTGCTACGCGCCGCGCGAGCCCATCGTCGCACCACGAACTTTCCAGGCGCGGATTGGGTGGTGCCGGCGGTGCAATCTTGACTGCAAGGTCGGTGGTCGTGATGAACTCCAGCGCCCATGACTCCACTGTGCCGCTGCGAGGAGCGCTGGGCGCAGTTGTCGATGCGGGCGGCGAGTCGATCACGCAGCCGAAGGTACCGCTTTCGAATAGGGGAGACGAGGCCCTGCTGCGTGGGATCTCTACTTCTCGCTTGTTCGTTGCATTGCGTTAAGTCCTTTATCTGTAATCGCTAAGTGTCTTTACAAACTTTCCCATCTTGACCAAAGGTGGGGTGTTCCTTCGCAGCCTCTTTACGAAACGCACCTATCGTCTTAGCCCATCGGACCCCCGCCGTGAGCCAGTTCCAGCCCCTCCTCGCCGCACCGCTCTGTCTTTTGGCCGGCACGCCCTATGTGCTTGGTGCGACGGGTGCACCCGCCGTTGTGGCCACGAGGCAAGAGGGAGTTGCGGCCACGGGAACGCTGCGCGGACAGATCCTCGACCGCGACTTTGAAGCTCCGCTGGCGGACGCGCAGGTCTTGTTGGTCGAGACCGGCCAGCGTGTCCAGACGAATGACTCGGGTAACTACTCGCTGAGCGAGGTTCCTGCGGGCCGCTACACGGTCGTCGTTGCCAAAGAGGGCTATGTGCGCCAAGTGCGTACAGAAGTGGCCATCGTAGGCGGCCAGCTGACCGATCTGAACTTGGCCCTGTCGGGTGACTACACCGACATGGAGGAGTTCGTGGTGCAGGACATCGTGTCGGCTCCTGCCGGCACGGAAAGTGCGCTGCTCCAATTGCGCGTGGAGGCACCCGCGTTGATGGACTCGGTGGGTGCCGAGCTGATGAGCAAGGCTGGTGCGAGCGACGCGGCCAGCGCCTTGCGCCTTGTGTCGGGCGCGACGGTGCAAGACGGCAAGTTCGCGGTCGTGCGCGGTTTGCCGGACCGCTATGTGTCCTCGCAGCTCAACGGCGTGCGCATGCCGAGCGCCGATGAAGACAAGCGCGCGGTCGAGCTCGACCAGTTCCCCGCGGTTGTTATTGAGAGCATTCAGGTCTCGAAGACCTTCACGCCGGATCAGCAAGGCGATGCCTCTGGTGGCGCGGTCAACATCGTTCTCAAGTCGATCCCCGATGAGACCGTTGTTTCCTTCAAGGGACAAGTTGGATTCAACTCGCAGGTCAAGGGTAGTGACTTCCTTACCTATGAGGGTGGAGGTGTGGGTACTTGGGGTCGCGATGATGGTGGACGCGACATTCAGGATTACAAACCGCCTCAGAACTGGGACGGAGCGTCTGGTGCGACCAGCGGTGAGGAACCGTTTGATTCCAAGTGGTCGATTGCCGGTGGCGGCAAGCTCGAGCTCAGCAAAGATGTCAAGTTTGGTGGACTGCTGAGTTTCTTCTACGAGCGCGACAGCTCGTACCAAACCGGCTTTGAGGATGAGCTGTGGCGCAAGTCGCCGGGTGCGCCGATGACTCCGGCTCAAGGCCAAGTCCAGGGCGATACCGACTTCAAGACATCGCTCTTTGACATCACGCAAGCATCGCAATCGGTGCAGTGGGGTGGTCTAGCCACCACCGGCATCGAGACCGAGAATCACCGCATTGGTTTGACGTTCCTGTACACGCACACTGCCGAAGACACCACGACTGTCGCGACGGACACGCGTGGCAAGCGCTTCTTCTTTGGCGAGGACTACGATCAGTACGACACCTCGCATCCCGGCAACCAGCCTGATGCGTTGGCAACGGCGCCGTACATCCGCACGGACACACTCGAGTACAACGAGCGCACCACCGGCACGCTGCAGCTCACAGGCAAGCACTCGCTCGTCGATCAAAAGGGTTGGTTCGGCGGACCGTGGGAATGGGGCGTCCCCGAAGTCGATTGGACTGTGTCGTCAAGCTTTGCCGACATGGATCAGCCGGACAAGCGCCAATTCGGTGCTCAATGGACGCCGGAAGTCGAGCTGATTCCTGGTCTGACCATCCCGAGCACGTGGACCCCTTACAAGCCCGCGGCGAACTTCAACCTCGGCAACTTCCAGCGCATCTGGAAGACCATCGAGGAAGACAGCGTGCAGCTGTCGACCAACCTGCGCGTTCCGTTCAAGACGACGAGCGATGACCGCGGTTATGTGAAGACCGGCATCTTTGCCGACCGCGTCGATCGCCAGTTCACGCAAGAGAGCTTCTCGAACTTTGGTGATGGTGGCGCCACCTATGCGGCACCTTGGGAAGAACCGTGGAGTGCGGTGTTCTCCGAGGAAGACCATCCAATCTCGGCCTCGGACTACGACGTTGATTACCGCGGTGCGATCGACATCAGCGCGTGGTACGCGATGGTCGACTATCCGTTCAATGCCGAATGGAAGGCCGTTGGTGGTGCGCGCGTCGAGCAGACAAGCATCGAGGTCATCAACGAGCCTGAAGGCTTGGCGCTGTGGTATCCCAACGGCACGACCGCTCCGGTGGTGTTGAACCCCGGAGATGCCGATGTCGACATCGACCAAACCGATGTGCTGCCCTCGCTGGGTGTCGAATGGCAAGCGTCCAAGCAGTGGATCTTCCGCGGCGCGGTCAGCGGCACGCTTGCGCGTCAGACCTTCAAAGAGTTGACGCCGATCCTCCAGCAGGAGTACTTGGGTGGCCCGATCTTCATCGGCAACCCCGAGCTGGACACCAGCTCGTTGGTGAACTTTGACTTGCGTGCTGACTGGACGCCGCGCGATTCGACCTTTGTGTCGGCGTCGATCTTCCACAAGGAAGTGCAAGACGCGATCGAGTATGTGCAGCGCGTTGGCGACTTCACCTACACCACGCCGGTCAACTATCCCAAGGGTCACTTGACGGGCCTCGAGCTTGAAGCGCGTCAAAAACTAGGCGACATGTGGAAGTCGATGGAGCGCTTCTCCGTCGGCGGCAACGCCACCTTCATCGCATCGGAAGTGACGCTACCGGATGACGAAGCTGCCTTGTTCGAGCAGCCGAACATTCAAGCCCCGATGCCGACGCGCGACATGACGAACGCGCCGGAGCATCTCTACAACCTCTACATCACTTGGGATGACGAGGACCTGGGCACGCAAGTCGCGCTGTTCTGGACAGTGCAGGGTGACACCCTCGTTGCGGGCGCGGCTGAAGATGACGGCAACTTTGTGCCCAACATCTATGCCAAGGAGTACGACACGCTGAACCTCAGCTTGTCGCAACAGATGGGCATCCTGCGCTGGCAGCTGCAGGTCAAGAACATCACGAATCCGGAGATCCAAGAGGTCTATCGGTCCAAGTACATCGGGCCAGATGTGCCCAAGTCCTCGTACACGAAGGGCATCGAGTACTCGCTCGGTTTCTCTCTGAGTTTCTAAGCGAGCGCCTGCAGGCCAGAACACATGCATATGAAGCAATCCACACTGATCCGATCCGCAGCAGTAGGTCTGGCCTTGGCCAGCAGTGCTTGGTTGGTGTCCCGTGCAGATGCGGGGGACGGCGCCAAGATCGATGAGGCACGCGGGGCTTTGGAGCGCTGGGTCGAAACGCGCAAGATCATCTCCAAAGAAGAGCGAGACTTCGCTCTCAGCAAGGAGATCCTGCAGGACCGCATTGCCCTGGTGAAGCGCGACATTGAAAGCGTCAAGGTCAAGATCGCGGAAGCGCAAACCACGATCGCCGAGACGGACAAGAAGAAGGCCGAGCTGGCAGCTGAGAACGATGTGCTCAAGCAAGAGTCAGCCAAACTCTCCGCGACCATCGCGGATTTGGAGAAGGCTACTGCGGCGCTGCTTGTGCGTGCGCCGGACCCGGTGCGCGAGCGCGTGAAGCCACTGAGTCAGCGCTTCCCCGAGAAGCCCGAGGAAACGAAGCTTTCGCTGTCCGAGCGTTGGCAAAACGTGATCGGCGTCCTGAACGAGATGGCCAAGTTCCATCGCGAGTTGGTGCTCGCCAGCGAAGTGCGGACACTTCCGGATGGCAGCTCGGTGGAAGTCACCACGCTCTACCTTGGCCTCGCTCAAGCGTACTACGTGAACGCGGCAGGAACTGTGGGCGCGATTGGCACAAGCACCGCGCAAGGTTGGAGCTGGAAGCCCGCCAACGAGGTCGCACCCTTGATCGCACAGACCATTGGCATCCTCAAGGGTGAAAAGGTTGCCGCCTTCGTACAACTCCCGGTGCAGGTGCAGTGAGGAGCATGACCATGGTAAAGCAAACTGTACACGCGCTGCTTCTGGCTTGTGTGTTGGGCTGGATGCCGAATCTGGCTTGGGCCCAAGATGCCACCCCTGACACAGCCCAAGATCCGAGCGCAGGCTTCACAGGCGCCGCTGCAGACCTGCAGAAGCGGTTGGAGGATAGCCTGGCCGAGTTGGCGGCGCTGCGCGCCAAGATTGCAGAAGAGACCCTGCCGCTCTCGCGTGAGTTGCGCGACGCGGAGGCTCAACTCGCGGCCTTGCGCGCGGATTACCAGAAGATCTCGCGCAGTCTCGACACGGGCACGCAAGGGATCGTGAACACCCGTGCGGAGATCAAGTCGCGCCAGGATGAGGCTGCGTATCTCTCGAACCTCGTTGCCGAGTACAACCGCAACTTCGAGTCGCGTCTGCACATCGCGGAGTTGCAGCGCTACAAGAAGGCTATCGAAGATGCGCGCCTAGCGCTGGAGAACAGCCAGCTGACAGCAGGCCAAGTCTTTGACGCCCAAGTGTCGATGGTCAAGACCTCGATCACGCGCTTGGATGAAGCGTTGGGCGGCGTACGTTTCGAAGGTAAGGCTGTCGATGCCGATGGCAATGTGGATCTCGGTACCTACTTGATGCTGGGACCGGTCGCGATCTTCCGTTCGGCTGATGGCCAGGAGATCGGCACAGCCGAACAGCGCATGGGCTCGTTGGAGCCTGCAGTTGTGCGCTTCCAGAACCCCTTGGACGTAGAGGCCGGTTCGTTGGTGGTGCTCGGTGTCGGTGGCGCGTTCCCGTTGGATGCATCCCTCGGCAACGCACACAAGGTCCAGGCTCTCGAAGAGACGCTGTGGGAACACATCAAGAAGGGCGGCCCCGTCATGTGGCCGATCTTCGTGGTTGCCGGGGCTGCCCTCTTGGTCGCGCTCTGGAAGTGGATCTCGATGATGCTGCTCGCGAGCCCGAAGAAGAAGCAGTTGGATGCTCTGTTCGCAGCTGTCGCGAGTGGCAATGCCGTCCTCGCCAAGGACAAGGCTGAATCACTCAAGGGCCCCGTGGGACGCATGCTCGTTGCCGGCGTCGAGCACATGAACGAACCCAAGGAACTGATGGATGAGGTCATGTATGAGCATGTGCTCACCACACGACTGAAGGCCAACGGCCTCTTGCCGTTCATTGCTATCTCGGCAACCTCTGCTCCGTTGCTCGGTCTGCTCGGTACGGTCACCGGCATCATGAATACCTTCACGCTCATGACCGTGTTCGGCACGGGTGACGTGAAGACGCTGTCGAGTGGTATCTCCGAGGCCTTGATCACTACCGAATATGGCCTGATCGTGGCAATCCCGTCCTTGCTGATCCACTCCTTCCTGAGCCGCAAGGCCAAGAGCATCACGGATGAGATGGACAAGGCTGCGATCGTCTTCGGCAACGAAGTGGCTCGCATGAAGCTCAAGTCAACGAGCAAGGCTGCCTGAGGCACTGGCGTCGCGATGGACACGCAACAGCTCTACGAGCAAGGTCAAGAACTCTGGACGCGCGCTGTCGCCATTTGGGTGGCGGGCGGCTGGGGTATGGCCGCGATTGCGTTCAATGCCATGGTCACCTTTGGATTGGCCACGCGTGTCGCCTTGAACTTGATGAGCAAGGGGTTCAGCGTCCGCGAGTCCACCTGGCGCAGTTGGGTCGAAGACCCGTCCAAGGCTCGCGGCCATGTGGGCTCGATCATCACCCGCGCGATGTCGCAGCCGGACTACACCCTGACCGCGCAAGTGTTCGAGGGGCTGCGTGCCACGGAGAGTGCGCCGTTCGTGCGCGACCTGCGCGTGTTGAAGGTCACCGTCGGCACAGCGCCCCTTTTGGGCTTGTTCGGTACGGTGACGGGCATGTTGGCCACATTCAGCGCGCTGGCGACAGGCAGTGGTGGCGAGAAGACCATGGCTCAGATCGCGCAAGGCATTTCGGAGGCTTTGATCACGACGGAAACCGGCTTGATCGTCGCGCTGCCGGGACTCTTCGTGCACTACCTGTTGGCTCGTAGCCACGAGCGCTACAAGGCCTTCCTCGCCCGCCTAGAAACCGTCTGCAACCAAACGCAATGGCGTCGTGCCCAAGCACGCCGCGCCGCCTAAAGAGGATCGATACACATGGGACGTTTTCGCGATAGCGGTGATGATGGCGGTGGTGATACCGGCATCGACATGTCGGCCATGATCGACATGGTCTTCATCCTGTTGATCTTCTTCATCGTGACCACCACCTTCGTTGAGGAAACCGGCGTTGAGGTGGACAAGCCTCAGGCCGCTTCCGCGGTGCAGCTTGAGAAGACCAGCATCCTCATCGCCATCACCACGAAGGGTGAGGTTGTCTACGGCGGCCGTGAAATCGGACTCGGAGGCGTGCAGCCCTTGGTGCGCCGCATGTTGTCCAAGGAAGAAGTCCCGGTCGTGATCCAGGCGGATCAAGCCGTGCCCTCAGGCTTGTTGGTGCGCGTGATTGATGCGGCCAAGCTAGGTGGTGCAGTCAAGGTCAGCATCGCCACCTCTGCCAAGCGGAGTTGACACATGTTGCGCACGATCGTTCATGGAGTGTGTGTGGTACTGGGCGGGTTCGGCATGGCGCTGTTCCTGTTCTTGCTGCTGCCATTCGTGCAAGCGATCACGGAACCGCCGAGCAAGGATCTTGAGCTGCGCACTGTGGACACAGCGGATGTACCTCCACCTCCTCCGCCTCCGGAGGAGGAGGAAGAGGAAAAGCCCAGCGAGCCTGATGAGGTCAAGCCGCCGGAGCTGACGGATGCAGCGCCGCCGTTGGATCTCTCGCAGCTGGAACTGGCCCTCAATCCTGGTATGGGCGGTGGCGAAGGCATGGCCGGTGACTTTGCCGTCAAGCTGCCGACTGCTGCGAGCACCAAGACCAACGAAACTGCAACAGAAGAGCTGTTCGCACTCTCGGATCTCGATCAAAAGCCGCGTGTCATCTACCAACCGGGTCCCGTCTTGGATGCCGAGTTGCGCAAGAAGGCCCCCGGTACTGTGCACATCCTCTTTGTGGTGGGCATCGACGGTCGCGTGGAAGAACCGCGCGTCCAGAAGTCCACCGATCCCATCTTTGAGCGACCGGCGCTCGCTGCTGTGAAGCAGTGGAAGTTCGAACCAGGCAAGCGCAAGGGCGCTGCCGTGCGCTTCCGGATGCGCGTTCCGATCACCTTCCCCGCAGGACAATGACCATGAAGTTCCCCCTCGTTGCTGGCTCTCTTGTTGCGCTGCTCCTTGCAGCTGTTGCACCCGTGTTCGCAGGCCGCCAGGCCGAGCAAACGCGCACGCTGAGTGAAGGCGAGTTGTCGTTGTGGAACGACCCGCGCTTCCGCAAGCAACTGGCCGAAAGCTACATGGCCGAGACGGAGATCGAGCCCAAGATCACGCAGGTAGAGCGTGAGCAGTTGCAGCCGGTGTTCAACTTCATCGCTGCGGATCAGATTGATCAAGCGATCACGGCGCTACAGCCGCTGACGACACCTCTGGTGAGCGCGGTGTACGACTTCACGCTGGCGAACTTGTACTTCCAGAAGGAGCAACTCGCCGAAGCGGTTCCGCACTACAAGGCGGCCACGGACAAGCATCCTAAGTTTCGCCGCGCGTGGAAGAACTTGGCCATCATCCATGTGCGCCAGACGCAGTGGAAGGAAGCGCAAGTTGCCTTGACGCGCGTCATCGAGCTCGGTGGAGGCGATGCGACGGTGTACGGGCTTTTGGGCTACACCTACTCGAACCTCGAGGTGTACATGTCGGCCGAGTCCGCCTACCGCATGGCGAACCTGCTCGATCCTCAGACACTCGACTGGAAGATGGGCCTCGCCCGTTCCTTCTTCAAGCAGAAGCGCTATGCCGACGCAGCCGCTCTGTTCGGCAACCTCCTGGCTGAGAGCCCTGAGCGCGCGGACTTGTGGCTCTTGCAAGCCAACGCCTTCATCGGACTTGAACAGCCTATGCGCGCTGCCGAGAACTATGAGGTCGTTGACCGGTTGGGCAAGTCCACCGTCGAGAGCTTGAACACTCTGGGCGACATCTATGTGAACAGCGAGCTGTTTGCCCAAGCGACGAAGTGCTATGTGAAGGCGCTCGCTATGAATCCTGCGGTAAAGGCCGAACGTCCTATTCGCGCCGCGAAGGCTCTCGCCGCGCGCGGTGCGAATGCCCAAGCCAAGCCGCTGATCGCACGCATCGCGGAGTTGCGCGGAACAAACATCACACCCGAAGAGAAGAAGGACCTCCTCAAGCTGCGCGCGCGCATCGCGTTGGCTGAAGGAGCCGGTGCAGATGAAGTCGCGGTGTTGAAGGAGATCGTGGACCTCGATCCGCTCGACGGCGATGCGTTGATCCTGCTTGGGCAGCACTCGGTGCGCACGGGTGACGCGGTGCAAGCGGTGTTCTACTTTGAGCGCGCAGCGTCTCTGGAAGACTTCGAAGCAGATGCCAAGGTGCGCCACGCACAGCTTCTCGTCAGCCAGTCCAAGTACGCCGAGGCCTTGCCGCTCCTGCGTCGTGCGCAACAGGTCAAGCCGCGTGAGAACATTCAGCAGTACCTCGAGCAGGTAGAGCGCATCTCCCAAGCGCGCTGAGGCGCTTGATGAAGGCTGCGTTAAGAACGCGCCGCAGAGGAGGGTCGTTTTGAGGCCTCCGATGCGGCGCGTTTTTGTCAAGAAAGCCCGTTGTTTTTCGCAAGTTTGCGCCATTTTTGGAGCGTCATGTTCGTGCACGAGGCGCTCGACTCGTTTGAGCAGACTTTCGTCTGGTCTTAATGAGAACCCAACCAAGTCGGTGGATCCTTAGGTCGCTTTCAAGGCAGACCTACACCCCCAAAGAACCACCATGATCAACATCAACATCAAGAGCTTCCTCGCGGTGGCCGCCCTGGCGGCTGGCGCGAATGCCGCTGAAATCCTCGTCTCCGCGGACATCTCCACGTCGACGACCTGGACCGCCAACAACACCTACAACCTCCAGACCCAGATCTACGTGTTGCCGGGCGCGACGCTGACGATCGAGCCGGGCACGGTCATCGCTTCGACGCCGACCACCAACGGTGGTGGTTCGATCGCCGTCTGCAAGGGCGCGCAGATCATCGCCAACGGCACGCGCACGCAGCCGATCATCTTCACCTCGACCGCCGACGTGGCCACTTGGGTCAACGGTGATCCGAAGACCGGCACCTGGCGCGCGATTGCCAACGAGTGGGGCAACCTGACGATCATGGGTGACGCGTACATCTCCGAGAACGCGATCGCCACCAACACCGCCACGCCGAACGCCAGCAACTACGCGAACATGGAAGGTCTGACGGCTGCGTCGGCCACCGACACGCGCGTGCGCTACGGCGGCGGCAATGACGACGACGATAGCGGTTCGCTCAAGTACGTCTCGATCCGCTACGCCGGTCGCGTCGTCGGCTTGAACAACGAGCTGAACGGTCTGTCCCTCGGTGGCATCGGTCGCAACACCGAGATCAGCCACATCGAGATCATGAACAACGTCGACGACGGCATCGAGATCTGGGGTGGCACGGTCAACCTCAAGAACTTCGCCGTTTGGAACATCGGTGACGACAGCCTCGACATCGACCAAGGCTACCGCGGCAAGATCCAGTACGGCTTGATCGTTCAGGGCTACAGCGCTCTGGCCGCTCAGGGCTCGGGCATCGGCGACAACGCGATCGAAGTGGACGGCGCCGAGCAGGCCGACTTCCAGCCGGTCACCACGACCACGATGTACAACATGACCGTCATCGGTCAGCCGGTGTCGGGCGACCACGGCGTGGCCTACCGCGACAATGCTCGCGTCCAAGTGCGCAACTCGATCTTCATGGATCTGGGTGAGCGCGCGGTGGCCATCGACAACGTCGACGGCGACGGTGGCTTGGGCTACGGCTACAACGGCACGCTCGCTTGGGCGACGACCTGGACGACCCCGTACAACACCTTCTCGACCGTCAACGCCCCGGTTAACCCGGCCGCGTTCTACACAGTGCAGAGCTCGGGCTTCTTGAACGAGATCACCGACTCGGTGTACTTCCGCAACCTGAACGCTGCCGCGTACACGGAAGCCAACAACCGCGCCGTGTTCGCCGCTGGCAACAACAACGTGCAAATCGCGGGCTCGGCCGCCGGTGATGCGCCGATCGCGTCGATCACTCGTGGTCCGAACGCCATCTTCGGCACGCTCGTGATGCAGCCGGTGACGGCCCTCGACCCGCGCCCGCGCAACGCTGCTCTGACGAGCGTGAACGCAGCTCCGGCTGACGGCTTCTTCACCCCGGCCCAGTACCGCGGCGCGTTCGCCCCGACCGAGTCGTGGTTGGGCCAGTGGACGGCGAGCTTCGCCTTCGGCTTCACGCCGAACGACAGCGTCGGCACCGCGTTCTGCTTCGGTGACGGCAGCGGCACTGCTTGCCCCTGCGCCAACGCTGGCACCGCCGGCAACGGCTGCGCCAACAGCGTCAACGCTGCGGGTGCGAACCTCGCCGCCACGGGCGTGGCGAGCCTGACCGAAGACAGCGTGAGCCTGCGCGGTTCGGGTATGCCGAACAGCGCTGCTCTGTACTTCCAGGGCACGACGCAAGGCGGAGCTGGTCTCGGCACCGTGTTCGGTGACGGCCTGCGCTGCGCCGCTGGTTCGGTGGTGCGCTTGGGCACGGCGACCAACGCCGCTGGTGGCTCGGCCTATCCGTTCGGTACCTTCCCGAGCGTGTCGGTCAAGGGCTTGATCACGGCTCCGGGTACGCGCACCTACCAGGTGTGGTACCGCAACGCCGCGGCCTTCTGCACCGCGTCGACCTTCAACCTCTCGAACGGCGTCAGCATCGTCTGGCACCTCTGATTCGTAGAGCCTGAATGATGGAGCCGTCCGTGGGCCACGCGCCTACGGGCGGCTCTGCTTTTTGTGCTACCAGCCGTACACTGATCGCCTCACGCTATGCGCACACTCACAGTCCTAGGTGTTGCTTCACTCGTGGTCTTTGGTCTCGTGGCCTGCAAGGAAGAGCAGCTGCCCGCGAAGGCACAGGTCAGCACCGCACCTGCCGCACCGTGGACCTTTGAGTTGGTAGATACGGCTTTTCAAGCGAGTTTGCGCATGCCTGAGGTGCCGCACGCCAAGAACCGCTCCAAGGTGCAAGAGCAGTTGGCTCTTGCGTGCTTGGAGCTAGGTGGGCTCGAGCAAGCGCAGGCGTACAGCAAGTCCATCGTCGTTCCGTGGCGTCGCGGCTGTGTCTTGGCCCAACTGGCCTGTGAACAGGCGGAACGCGGCCTGGAATCGGAGGCCAAGGCTTCGATCGTGGCCGCCGAACGCGCGGTCGAGCAGAGCAACGACGAGGACACACAGGATTGGCAACGGGGTCGTGTGCGCGGCAAGTTGGCGCGCGCGTGGCTGATGTTGGGCAATGAGGCGGCCGCGGCCAGCTACTCGACCAATCTGGACCCGGCCGAGGCGAAAGCCGTTGCCGATCAACGCGTGCGTCAAGCGGCCTTGACG
>Ga0255088_1000860_pt1 | contig 12683 bp, 6 predicted proteins | sample Colum_Miss_RepB__2_FD_188587 | JGI IMG/M metagenome (GOLD analysis project Ga0255088, IMG submission 188587) | Freshwater microbial communities from Columbia River, Oregon, United States - Colum_Miss_RepB_8d | ecosystem: Environmental > Aquatic > Freshwater > River | place: USA: Oregon...
ATCCAGCGAGTGACTCCTCGCCATGGGTGGAGGCAAGGTCGTATAGCAACCGATAGCAGTTGGCATCGAGGCGTTGGGCTTCGGCTACACGCAGCTCTTCCAACCGCGCGTAGAGGCGCGTGCTCAACTCGGTGGCCGACTCGGATTCCTCTGCTGTCGGCTCGATAAGTGCTTCCGCTTCGCGCGCCAGCACATCCACATAGACCGGTTCGGCCTCCGCCGGATTGGCGCTCGACTCCTCGAAGCGCACGCGCACGGTTCCACCACTTTGCGCCAGTGCTTGCAACACTTCGCTCGGGTCAGTGCGCATGCGCCGGCGCAGCTCGAGTTCCTCGAGCAAAGTCCAGCGAATCTCTTCGCCCTCCAGAGCCAAGGCGCGCGCACGATGTAGCAGCTCCACGGCGCGGTCCGGTTGAGCGAGCGCGGCATGCACGCGTGCCTCACCACGCAACAAGCGGTGCAAGCGACCGCGCATGGATGCTTGGCGATCGGTTGGTAGCGACTCCAACAGTGCTCGCGCTTCTTCGAACAGCGCACGCGCTTGTTCGTTGCGTCCCATTTTGGACAAGGCTTCCGCGCGTCCGTCGAGCAACTGCGCCAACTCGAGCGCTCGTTCCGCGCGTTCGGCGGCTGATGCGCTAGCTGCCACCAAGGCCGTGCGCGCGCGACCGACTAGCGCATCCCAATCGAAAATGGTCTGCACATGGGTGTGGGAGACTACGACCAGCGCCCCAGCCAAGGGCAGCACATTGCCGGCTGCTTGTCGATCCGGCCATACGGCTTCGAGCAGCGTTTCACCCGTTGCCAAGTCCAGTTCCACACGCCCCTCGCGCAGCGGCCAGACCACACGACCACGCGCCAAAGACGCACGGCCGGTGAAGGGATCTTCCTCTTCACTCGGTTCCCGGCGCCAGCGCAAACGCATAGGCCCGCGTACCGAGACACCTTGCGGTGCATCCATGGCAGCCAGCATCTCGCCACCGAGCACAATGGTGGTGCGATCCGCACCCACGAGCACGTTGAGCTGGCTCATGGCGCCCGCTGCACGGTTGATGGTGGCGTGCGCCAGACTCCACAACAACGCACCGCTCTCGAGATCCACGGCCACTAGCTCGCGCGAGTCGAAAGGGGTGGCGATGACGCAGTCATCCGCGATGACCGGCGGGGCGTTACGCCATTGAGTGCGGAAAGCTGGCGCGCGGAAATCTTGGGTACGCGGCAACTCGATGCGCTCGTACAGCGTCTCCCACAGAATCTCGCCGGTGTGCAGATCCAGCGCAGCGATTGCACCCAGCTGCGTCAACGCAATCACTTTGCCATCGTGCACCACCAGCGGACACGCACTGAACTCATGTTCAGCTCGCCCGAACATGTTGAGCTCGCGCTGACCGCTGACCAGATTGGTAGACCAAAGCGTCGAACCGTCACGCGCATCGACGCACACCACGTGGTAGTCGATGCGTCCTTGCATGCGCACCACCGGCACCAGCACACGATGACCGATGGCCACGGGCGGTGCCGCCACCGAACCACGCTCGACCAAGCTGCCGCTCTCACCATCCCACCCCGGCGCGGGCTCATGACTCCACAGCGGGCGCCCCGTGGCAAGCTCATACCCAAACAGCCGCCGCTCGGGCAGTGGGGTCGTGATGTTGATGTTGTTGAACTTCTGTTGCGGCAAGCGCGTGTAGGGCAACTGCAGCGGAGCCACGGCCACGCCGTCAGCGACGCAGGCCCCCAACATCAAGTTCTGACGGTCCACTCCCAAGAAACAATCCTCGCGGCGCTTGGGGGAGAGGGACTCCCAACCGCGCGTTTCCTTGGAGTCCCAGAGCACATCGCCAGTCCACGACGACAAGGCCAGCAAACGCAGGCCCGTGTTGATCAGCAAGCTGTCGCCAGCGACTGTCGGCCACAAGGCATCGTTGCGCGTGGCGCGTACCAGCGGATCGCTTTGTGCTGAAGCGATGCGGCGTGCAGCACCTGCGCCACCTGCATCGGCGCTAGGTGTAGGACCCAGCGCCTTGCCTTCGCCTACCAAAGCCGCACCGCGTGCGGGCCAATCATCGTCGGTGTAGGCGCCGAGCCATGTGATGATCACCGCACAACGCGCTTGCAAACCGGCTTGGCTCTCTGCCATTTGGCTGGCGATGCGCCAATCATCCGCTGTACGCGGGCCACGCGTAGTCAAGTTGAGTAGACCGACCGCGCGCGACCACGCATCGTGGGCGCTGGTGAGATCACCGCGTTCCCAGGCCAGATCACCGGCCGCGAAAGCTGCTTGCACCGCGGACTTGCACAGCGGCCAGCGCGCAGCAACGGTCAAAAGACCAGCTTCATCCTGTGCAGCCAGCGCACCGGCATACAGGCGTGCAGCCTGAGGCTCGTAGCGCAACTGATAGGCATCACGAGCAGACTTTGGCAGTGCCAGCAACTTGGCGCGCGCGGAAGGAGCCGCGCCAGCGTGCACCAGCTGCTGGGATTCAGAGCCGCGCGCGTCGCGAATGAGTGCACCGGCCAGCACCGTAGCACTTTCCTGCTCTACCATGCGCTGCCACAAGGCCACGGCATCACTCCAGCGACCCGCTGTCGCGTGTGCTTCCGCGGCAGCCCAGTCAGCCTGGACCGCACGCACATCGGGAATGGAGAAGCTGCGTGTGACGAACTCTTGTTCTTGCGCCGGATCTTGGCCTGTCAAGTTGTCTTGACGGGCTTCTGTGCTGCTGCTGAGCGCATGCGCCAGCACTACAGAGGTTAGCAGCAGATGATGCAGCGTCGAGTGCACGGGGAGCTCCTAGACCAAGTCCGAGCGTTTGCGCAGGATCCACTCTGCGCCTAGGAACAGTAGGGCCAGCACCAGCGTCCACACGCTGTCCCATGCGTCTTCCAATTCGGCGGACAGAGCCTCGCGGCGTTCTTCACCGCCGGGGAACTCACTCGCTAGGTCCGCCGCCTGTGCAGCGGCCACATGCCGGCCACCGCTGTCGCGCGACAGCATCTGCAATGCTGCAGGATCCGGCGTGGGATCCTGATTCTCGCGCGAGGGGATGCGCACCTCGAACTCCGTCGAGGCCGTGCGGCGGCCTTCTTCTTCCATCCAAACGGAATGCAAGCCGGGTTGCTCGGGCTCGAAGGAAGCACGGAACACACCGGGGCGTCCGTCCACCTTGGGCAGGTCCAAATCCACCACAGAGCCATCGGGCCGCTGCATGCGCGCGCTGGTCTTGGCGGCCTCACTAGGACGGAAGTCGGCGTCCAAGACCCGCGCTTCCACCACGGCGCGTTCGTCGAGATCGAAGCTCGACTCCAACGCATCCAACTGCACGCGTCGATCACCCGACTTGAGGCGGCCGAGAGCAACCCAACGGATCGCGTTGCGCCAGAAGCGCTCGTGGAAGCGATCGCCAAAGCGGAAGCGCCAACCCCAGGTCGAGTCCACGGCCAAGAACAGCGTGCGTCCGGCGGGGAAATGGCCTGCAATCACCAAGGGCAAGCGTCCATCGCGATTCGCAGCGGTCGGGTGGCGCAGCACGACTTCGCTACCCGGTTTGGCGCGCACCACCGGCGAGTACCAGTAGAAGCCGCGCAAACCGCCTTCGTCTTCCCACAGCGCACGGTTCTGTTCGGCATCGGGCAAGAGCCGTGCGATCGGGTGTGGCGCCAGCGGATCCTCCAGACGCGGCCGGAACTCGACGCTGCCATCGCCATCGAACTGCGTAGCACCGGTGGGATCCACAACAACGGGCAGCAGCTCTTCCAGTGCAGTGCCCGCATACGCACGCGGCGCATCATTCTCACCGGCCTGCAAGATCAAGCCACCGCCGCGCTCGACGAACTCGCGCAACGAGCTGAGGAACTCTTCACAGCGCGCCGGGTCAGCAGAGATCTCGTAAGGGTTCACATCGCCCAAGATGACGACGTCATAGCCTTCCATCAGCTCGCGGCGTGAGGTCGGCACCGTCTTCAACGGCGGGACACCGCGCGTGCTTTCCTGCGGGAAATCGCTGGTGGCCGACATCAACCAACACTGCACCACTAGGTTGGCATCGCTGCGCAACAACAGGTTCTTGAGGTAGCGATACTCCCAGCGCGGGTACGCATCGATGTACAGCACGCGCAGCTTCTCCGGAGCGACGCGCACTCCAATTGCTACTGCATTGTCATCACGCAGTGTCTCTTTCGGCAGAGGGGCCACAGAAGCGCGGAAGCGACGCTCGCGGCGCTGGCTGTCACCTTCGGTTGACGGCGCAATCAACGTGGTGCGCACGCCGGAGTCCGAAGCCATGGCCTTCTCCTCGTAGACGACGCGCGCGCCTTCCTTGTCTAGTTCTTCCAGTACCACGCGCACTTCACGCGGTTCGCGCGCCCCAGCCAGACGCACACGCACGACGATGCCCACCTCGTCGCCTTCGAGCACACTAGAGGGGGCCTCGACGAGTTGCAGCACGAGGTTCTCTTCCACGCGCGCATCACCCATCACCACGGTGTGGACCGGGATGTTGAGTTGCTTGGCTGCGCGTGCGACTTCGCTGACCGCCGCACCACCGTTGGAGCGACCATCCGACAGCACCACGATGTCGGTCACATGGCGACCGCGGTGTGTGCTCAGTGCTTGTTGCACTGCATCGCCCAGGTGCGTCGCACGACCACGCCCATCCAGCGCGTCACGGTTGGCTAACGGTTCCAGTCCTTCGGCGAAGCGGAACTCACGCAGTGCGTAATCACCTTGTGCCAGCAGCGGCTGCAACTCTTGCGTCAGTACGCCGCGCGCCACCGCAGTCCGCGTAGTGGCGGTCCCAGCGTACTTGGCCAAACGCGCACGGTTGGCGCCTTCGCCGCTGACGCCGTCTTCGCGCCGCATGGAGGCCGAGTCATCGACCAGCACGAGGACTTCGGCTTGGCGCACATCTTCGCGGCGCTCGACCCACACAGGGCGCGCGAGTACCGCGGCCAGCAAGAGCAAGGCCGCTGCTCGCAGCGCGGCCAAGGTGATGCGGCGTGCACGCGATAACGGAGCGCGTGCATACCCGATCCACGCGACGAGCGCGACCAACGGCAGGACCACGAGCACGGTCACCCAAGCCGGCGGCAAGTCCAGCAACTTGAACTCAGCGCGCACCGCTTCAGGGGCTGCTTGTACGCACAGTGCGAGCCACAGCATCATGTGTCCCACCTCATGCGCTTCTCCTGTGTCCAATCCATGCGGCCCACAACGACTCGATGACCAAGGCCGCTAGCACGGCCAGCGCGAAGGCTCGCCACAACTCACCTTGACGCGTGGTGTCGTTGTCGTTGTCGTCGTCGGCACGCGGTGCTTGCGCGGATTGCAAGACCGGGTGCAAGGCGGTCAAGGCGGCGCTGTCGATGCGCCGCAGATCGCTTTCGCGCGGGTCCAAACCGATCGCGAACGCCAATGGGGCTTGGCCTTCGATCTCGATGCGGTAGGCACCGGCCCGATCGGTGAGTGAGGTGGGAATAGGTGGCAAGCTCCAGCGGCCACCTTGTTGGATCGCTTCGCCATCCAGCGGTTTGCGCGCCCCTGTAGGCGTGATCACAAGTGCTTGGCGCGGATACTGTGCGGTCGTGCCACGCCAGACGCTGTTCGGTGGCAAGGACAAGGGTGCAGGTGCCGGCGAACCTGCATCGCGCAACCACTCCCACGCTAGGGGCACCAGCGTGGCAGGGGACTCGGGCAAGCGCGTCCACGCGGGGCCGATGGTCGTGGCCCACCACCACACGCGTCCGCGTCCATGTTCGCGCTCGACGAATAACGGTGCAGCGCGGTCGTCATCCAAAGATGCCAGCACGCGCGCGCCATCCAGCGGTTTGGACGCGATCCAGCCGTAAACCGGGATCTCGGCAAACAAAGGCGCAAAGCGCTCGTCGGCAAAGAACGCGAGGGCCGGATGGCGTGCATCAAAGCTGCGCGGGCGTGACCAACGGCCTTCACGAGTACGCAGGCCATCGAACTCCAACAGCTCGACAGGCAAGAGCTTGCGACCCGCCTCGCCCATGCGCTGGTTCCAAGCGCGCGGATCCACACGGTCACCGGCGGAGAGGATCAACGACACACCGTTGGTGACAGCCTTGTCCAACTTTTCCGCGACGCTGGGTGCCGGCGCTTCGCAATCGGCGAGCCAGATCACATCATGCTTTGTCAAATCTACTTCACTGGAGCCCAGATCCGCAGGTGTGATTTCCACGACCTCGAAAGGGGCCTGTAGAGCCAGCGCCCCGTCCTCGACTGCAGGCACCAACACCGTGCGCAAGTAACCGAGTTCGTCTTCCTCGATGCGCGTAGCTTGGTTGCCATTCACCAAGAGCACGCGCACAGCGGCCGGCACATCGACCACGATGGCGCGTTCATCATCGCGCGGCAGGCGATCGCCAGCCTCGAGCTTGGCTTCGACCACATGCAGGCCGCCGCTGCCAAAGGACAACACAAAGACCGCTTCGGCACTGCTGCGTGCAGGCACATCGATGGTCTGCAGCGGCCGGCGCTGACCGTCCACCGACAACGCCACCCGCACACCGCGTGCATCACGATCGCCATCGTTGCGCACCGTGGCGCGCAACTCTACGGGCGCATCGGGCGCCGACGGGCGTTCCAACGGTTCGAGTGCGGCCAAGCTGACATTCGGTGGCACAGGCTCCACGCCAGCCATGTCCTCGACAATGACTTTGACCTTGAGCTCTTTCAGGCCGTCCAGAACTTCATACAAGCTGCGCTCGCCCGGTGCGGCTTGCGCGTTGGCAGCGGTGCGCTCCTCCGCTTCAGCACCGCGCAAGTAGACGCTCTCTTGCAGGTCCGTCAACACATGCACGTCCAGCTGTGCGCCTGCATTGGAGGCATCGTTGCGGGCGTGCTCCAGCACGTCATACAGCGCCGCAGCCAAGTCGATGACCTCATCCGTGGGCTCGGCCAGGCTGTCGAGCAAGCTGCGTGCTTGTTCGGGAGTGGTGGTCGACAGCAAGCGCGGTGTGGCCGCAGCGGCGATCAAACGCACGCGGTCGCCGCGCGCAGGATCCGCTTCGCGGGCCAAGGCGCGCGCACGCTCGAGTGCCGCTTCCCACGCTGTACGAGTCCCGGCCGCTTGGCCCATGGAAGCCGAGCTGTCCACCACGATGACCAACTCGCGCCGCGCTTCCGTCAAGCCAGCCAGCGGACTGGCTTCACCCGTGAACGGGCGTGCGAGGGCAAAGGCCAAGAATCCCACGGCGAGAGCGCGCAAGAGCAACAACAACCACTCTTCGAACTGCACACGCCGGCGTGTCTTGCGCCAGGCTGCTTCCACAAAGCGCATCGCAGCCCATGGAAGGGGACGATGGTTGCGGCGATTCAACAAGTGGATCGCGATGGGGACCGCTGCTGCCAGCAAGCCAAACAACAGCGCGGGGTTGGCAAAGCCGCCGAAGAGGTTCATCGTCCACGACCTCCGCTGCGGATGCGCGCTGTGCGAGCGGCGAGCCAGGCTGACAGCACCACCTCGACACCACGGTCGGTGCGTAGTTGCACCACTTCGGCACGCAAAGCGCGCGCCTCGCGCGCCAGAGCTTCTCCATGAGCCTTCACTTCCGCGAGGTAGGCATCACGCAGCGCGCGCGGATCGACCTTCACACGACCTGCACCTTCCAAACCATCCAGCCGCAACAAGCCGTCGAACTGGAAGTCCAGTTCGCGTGGATCGACCACTTGGAACAGGATCAGGTCGTGGCCTCCGGCCGCCAAGCGTCGCAAGCCGGCTCCAATCTGCGCGGGATCATCGTAGAAGTCGGAGAACACGCACACGACTCCTTTGCCCTTCTGGCGCAGCTTGGGCGCGATCCACTCGAGGACCGTGCCAATCTTCGTGCCACCACCTGCGGCGGAACGCTCCAGTGTGTTCCAGATCGAGGCGCGCTGACCGGCACCACTCTTGGGCGCGATCTTGTCGTGCGCTGCTTCATCGAACAGCACCAAACCGGCGACGTCGCCTTGCAAAAGAACCAGGTGCGCCAAAGAGGCCGCACACCAGCGCGCGTAGTCGTACTTGGTCCAGGCTTGCGAGCCATAGACCATCGACTCACTGCGATCGACCAGCACATGACAGGCCAGTTCGGTCTCTTCCACGAACTGCTTGACGACGAGGCGATCGTTGCGCGCATAGACCTTCCAGTCCACGCGGCGCAGCTCGTCGCCCAGCACATACGGACGGTGCTGCGCGAACTCGACTGACGAGCCCAAGCGTCCCGAACGGTGGCCGCCAGTCATGAAACCGTCCACGACCGAGCGCGCCACGAGCTCAAGGCTCGACAAGCGATCGAGTACTGCGGGATCTAGGCTCTGGAGGCCTTGGGCCATATGGATGGTGTCAGCTTTGCTTGACGCCCGGCACGCCCAGACCGACCTTGCCGCCAGCATCGATCTCTTGCAGCAAGCGATCGATGACGATGTCGGAGGTGATGCCTTCGGCTTGTGCGGAGTAGTTCGTCACGATGCGGTGACGCAGCACGGGGTGTACAACGGCCTTGACATCTTCGATGGCCACATGTGTGCGACCAGCCAGCGCAGCGTGCGCCTTGGCGCCCAAGATCAGGAACTGGCTGGCACGCGGGCCCGCGCCCCAGCTGACCCACTGCTGCACGAAGGGCAGAGGTTGCGTGCCGCCGACGCGCGTGCCGCGTGACAGAGCCAGCACATAGTCGTAGACATGATCCGCGACCGGGATAGCGCGGATCGCATCTTGCAGCTCCTTGAGCTCGGCCGCACCTACCACCGCACGCGGTGTCTCCATCGCGCCGCCTGTGGTGCGGCGCAGAATCTCGCGTTCCTCATCCAAGGTGGGGTAGCCCACTTGGATCAAGAACATGAAGCGGTCGAGCTGCGCTTCGGGCAGCGGATAGGTGCCTTCCTGCTCGATCGGGTTCTGCGTCGCGAGCACGAAGAACGGATCCGGCAGTTCATGGCGCACACCTGCGCTGGTGACTTGGCGCTCGACCATCGCCTCGAGCAGCGCCGCCTGTGTCTTCGGCGGGGTGCGGTTGATTTCATCGGCCAGCACCACATTGGCGAACAGCGGGCCCGGCACGAAGCGGAACTCACGCGCCCCCGTGGTGCCATCGATCTGCAGGATCTCGGTGCCCGTGATGTCGGAGGGCATCAAGTCAGGCGTGAACTGGATGCGCGCGAAGCGCAAGTCCAGCGTTTTTGACAGGCTCGAGATGAGCAGGGTCTTCGCAAGTCCGGGTACACCCACCAGCAAGGCATGGCCACGCGTCAAGATGGCCAGCAGGATCTGATCGATCACCTGGTCTTGACCGACGATGGCACGGTGCAGTTCAGTCTTCATCTGCGCGTGGACTTCGCGCAGGCGCTGGAGGGATGCTTCGCTCATGGGCTATCGATCGGGGCTGTCGTTCGGGGACTGTCGTTCGGGGGTAGTCGAGGATCGCAGCGGCCGCGTTCGACCGTGCTGGTGTATTGAATCCCTTGGGCGACCGAGGCGGGGGATTTACCGCGCAAACCCGTGCAAGGGTTGTGCGAAGCAGCACGTCTCCCCAATCCTAGTCCCTGAAACGCCTTGCGGAAGCGTTAGCGTGCGATCCGGAGCAGGCTTTGCGAGCGCAACAGCCAACTGGCGCGCGCGCCATTGGTCCAACCTAGGTCCAGTTGGCTGGGTTGCGTCCCGGCGGGGTCGGCGGGCAGGTCCAGAACGCTCTGGCGGGCCAGCCCTTGCCGGGCATCCAGCACCACGATGCGGTCCGAGCTGGCGCACAGCAGCGTAGAGCCCACGCTGGTAACCAGCGGCTCCCGGCCCACAGCCTTGCCCATGCGGGTGGAGGACGCGCTGCCGTCGTGCGTGAGCACGCGGAATTCGGTGCTGGACGGGAAGTCCAGACGCCAGGCGAGGCCCTCACCTGCCGGTTGGGTGCGTCGCTTGAGCACAGCCAGATCGCCCAGCGCGAGTTCGACCACCTCGCTAGCGCCTAGTGCTCCAAAGCCGGTGTCGTACACCAAACGCGTCGCCTCCAGACGCGCCCCCAAGGGCGGTGAGGGCGGCGGGGCGGCCTCGACCGGTTGCACATCATTGGGCAGGCGCACTTGCGAGCGGCTGATGGCACCGGTGGCGATGCGCCGTGCGGAGCGCAGCTGGCCGTCATGCAAGGACAGTTCCAAAAGCCACGCTTCGGTGCGCGTTTCGTCCACACTGCCGCGCCACACGCGCGCCAGATTCCAAACGGTAGCGCCGCTGCACAGGGGCGTGGCGCTGTGCTCCAGCACGCTGCCCGCCAGTTCGCTAGGCCAAGGGTTCAGCGTGCCATCGGCAGAGAGCAGCCCGGCCGGGCCCGCGCTCCACACACAGCGTGGCGTACCACTCGACAGGTCGAGTGCCACCAGTGCATTGCCTGTGCTGGCGCGTGCGCGTCCCACCGCGGCAACCAAGCGTTCGGCAGTGCCTGCACACTGTGTGAAGGCCGGTGCGGTGCGCGCACCATGTGCGGGCAAGGCCGGTTCGTCCACGCCCAGTCGAGTCAGCTCAGCCGCACAGCGGCGTGCCAACGGGGTCTCGGTCAGTGTCCAGTTCTCTTGACGCTCGACCGCGTGCAGCAGCCAATCGCCGTGTTGCACCAGCACGGATCCGTTGGGCAATTCAAGGCCTGCGCCGCCTTGCCACGCAGGACCTCGCGCGGTGCGCTCCAGCACGGCAGTCAGCTGCCATAGCGCAGTGGAGTTTGTTGTGGCGGTTGTCTGAGGGGCAAACCACTGAGCGCGCGTGCGCATGCGTTCAGGACTGGCACCATGCACCTGCGCGCGTTCCAGCCAGCTGCGCGCGCGTTGCGTGTCGCCACTTTCGAAGGCCACATCGGCTAGCAGGAACGCTGCACGCACCGCAGCCTCTGTCGCTGGATACAGCTGTTCGATTGCGCTCCACGCGCTCACTGCCTGGCCGGCGCTGGCGACGCGCATGGCTGCAGCAGCTTGAGCACGCTCAGCCCACACGGCGCGCGCGTCTGCCGGCCATTGGGCCAGCCATTCGGCTGCGACTACCTGTGCAGCAGCGGAGTGTCCGCGTGTCAAATCTACTTCACTACCCTGCGCCATGCGTGCCAACAACAGGTCGCAGGCTGTGGTGGAGTCACCGCGCTGCAAAGCAGCTGCAACGTTTGCAAAGCCTAACGGCGTTGTGTCGTTGGTAGGCGCACCCGCCAACAAGCACGAGAGATAGCCGGCCTGCAAGCGAGGTGCGAGGCGCTGCAGTACCAATGTGCGCTCAACGCGCAGCCTGATCACTGATTGGAGTATCCAAATCTTGGGGCCGGTACTGCGCGCGCAAGCGACGCTGGCGCTCCAGATAGATCTCATCGTGGCGCGCATCGAGATGCGCCTTGACCAGTGCGCTCTCCGAACGGGCGGCTTCCTCACGCACGGCCAACACGGCGGCTGCGTCATCCAAGCGCTCGGCTTCTGACAACGACGGACGCAAGCCGCGCCACGCCACATGCGCAAAGAGCACCATCGGGATCCACACCGGCGCCCAATAGGCCACGCGCTTCCAACCCTCGCGCATCGGATGCACAGGGGTGGAGCTGGTCGCCTCTGCGGGAGCTGCGCTACTCGTCGTGACGTCGTCCATGCCTGCCTGCAAGATGCACATCTGGCGCAGCAGACTCAAGAGTCCACCGCGCCAGATTTGCCGAGTTCCGCCTCGAGCTACTACGCGCCTACTGGGCCACTCTTCGTACGCCCATAGACCGCATGCGCTCCGAGTTCCTCTTCGATGCGCAGCAGGCGGTTGTACTTGGCGACACGGTCGGTGCGGCACGGCGCGCCGGTCTTGATCTGGCCGCAGTTGGTAGCCACCGCCAAGTCGGCGATCGTTGTGTCTTCCGTCTCGCCCGAACGGTGGGACGACACTGCGCGCAAGCCCGCGTTGTGCGCCATGGCGATGGCGGCCAAGGTCTCGGTCAAGGTGCCGATCTGGTTGACCTTCACCAGCAGCGCGTTCGCCGCACCTTCGCGAATGCCGCGCGCCAAGCGCTCGACATTGGTGACGAAGAGGTCATCGCCCACCAATTGGCACTTGGAGCCGATGGCTTGCGTCAACGACTTCCAGCCCTGCCAGTCCTCTTGATCGAAGCCATCTTCGATCGAGCAGATGGGGTAGCGCGCGGCCAGATCCACCCAGTACTGCACCATCTGGTCGGTGCTCAGGGTCTTGCCTTCGATGGTGTACTTGCCGTTGTGGAAGAACTCAGAAGCGGCGGCATCCAACGCGATGCGCACATCCTTGCCCGCCTTCAAGCCCACCTTGTCCACGGCTTCGAGCAACAGCTCGATGGCCGCGGCGTTCGAGGGCAGGTTCGGCGCGATCCCACCTTCATCGCCAACCGCGGTCGCCAGGCCCTTCTGCTTGGCGATCTTCTTCAAGGCGTGGAAGATCTCCGCGCCCTGGCGCAAGCCTTCCGAGAAGCTCGACGCGCCAATCGGCATGACCATGAACTCCTGCACATCGACATTGGTGTCGGCGTGCTTGCCACCGTTGAGCACATTCATCATGGGGGCCGGCAGCACATGGGCCGCGGCACCACCGAGGTAGCGATAGAGCGGCAGGCCACTTTCAGCCGCGGCAGCATGCGCGGTCGCCAACGAGACACCTAGAATGGCATTCGCACCCAAGCGCGACTTGTTCGGCGTGCCATCG
>Ga0255088_1000861_pt1 | contig 12680 bp, 9 predicted proteins | sample Colum_Miss_RepB__2_FD_188587 | JGI IMG/M metagenome (GOLD analysis project Ga0255088, IMG submission 188587) | Freshwater microbial communities from Columbia River, Oregon, United States - Colum_Miss_RepB_8d | ecosystem: Environmental > Aquatic > Freshwater > River | place: USA: Oregon...
CTGCTGCCGACGACGTGGTAATACCATTCCCATGCCTCCGGATTTATGGGTTCGCCCACGCTGCCGAGTATGCGCAAGCTCTGGCGCGACGTGCGGAGTACTGGTTCGGTGCCGAGTGCCATCAGGGCGCGGATCACGGTGGGCGCTGTATAGAACTGATTGACCTTGTATTTGTCGATCACCTGCCAGCACCGCGACGCGTCCGGATAGGTCGGTACGCCTTCGAACATCAGTGTGGTGGCGCCGTTCGCGAGCGGCCCATAGACGATATAGGTGTGGCCGGTGACCCAACCCACATCGGCGGCACACCAGTAAATGTCGCCATCGTGGTAGTCGAATACGTATTTATGGGTCATTGCCGCATGTAGCAGGTACCCGCCAGTGGTGTGCAGCACTCCTTTGGGTTTGCCGGTGGAACCGGAGGTGTACAACACAAACAATGGGTCTTCGCTGTCCATTACTTCAGCTGCGCACTGTGTAGGGTGCGCTGCCGTGGCTTCGTGGTACCAGAGATCGCGTCCATGTACCCACGCCACTGCATTGCCTGTGCGTTTGACCACTACCACGGTGTTTACTCCCGGGCAGCGTTCCACCGCGCTGTCTGTGTTGGCCTTCAGCGGAATCAGCTTGCCGCCACGCACGCCTTCATCGGCAGTGATTACCACATGGCAATCGCAATCAAGGATGCGGTCTTTCAGGGATTCCGGTGAGAATCCACCGAATACAACGGAATGAATGGCACCGATGCGGGCGCAAGCCAGCATGGCGAATGCTGCTTCCGGAATCATCGGCAGGTAGATGCATACGCGATCACCTTTCTTTACTCCGCGTGCGCGCAGTAAGTTGGCCAGTTGACACACGTTGTCGTGCAGTTGCTGGTAAGTGACAGAGCGTTGCTGGCCGGGTTCGTCGCCTTCCCACAGGATCGCCACTTGATTGGCACGGGCTGGCAGATGACGGTCGATACAGTTGAGTGCGGCATTCAATTTGCCGCCGATGAACCAATGGACTTCGCCCTTTGCCATGTCACCTTCGTGTAGTCGGGTGAAAGGGCTCAACCATTGCAGAAACTCGTTTGCCATACGTGGCCAGAAGATGTCCGGCGAATTTATCGATTCGGCGTAGAGTGCTTCATAACTGGTTTTGTTCAGGTGGGTCTTCCCCCAGAGGGCGGAGGTGACTGGATACAGTTTGCTGTCGGACACGGAGGCAATCCCGGCTGCTTGAAAGTTGCCGAGTTTGCTTGCCTTTACAGGGGCGTGCAAGACACAGGGGTGTGCAAGCCAGAGGCGCAGAGGAAAGAAGAGTGCAAGACGGCGGACCGCCTTGCGGAGAATGCTCAGGCGGCCTGTACTGGTATTGTGTTGCTGGTGCGCACGACATGGTTGTTGTCGTCGAGATACAGCAACTTCGGTTTGTGGTTCAGCAGTTCAACATCACTGTAACCGGCATAAGCGGCAATGATCACTCGATCACCGACAGCGGCCTTGTGGGCAGCAGCACCATTGACTGAAATGATGCGCGATCCGGCTTCGGCGCGGATGGCATAAGTGGTAAAGCGTTCGCCATTGCTTACGTTGTATATCTGGATCTGCTCGTACTCGCGGATGCCGGAGGCATCGAGCAAGTTGCTGTCGATAGCGCAAGAACCATCGTAGTCAAGCTCGGAATGAGTAACACAGGCACGATGCAGTTTGGCTTTCAACATCTGGGTTTGCATGGGATGGCCCTCGACGACAGGGCGCGCATTATCACAGCAAGCGCCGCGGTGGGCAAACCGGCTGAAGGGGCAGGTCAGAGCCATGCAGCTGGACCTGCAGATTGTCGATCAGGCGGGTGTTGCCGGCATGGGCGGCAACCAACAGCACCAACGCGCGGCTGTCGGCAGAAGCTGGCAGCAGCGTGGTGGCGTCGACAATATGGAAATAATCGGGCCTTAAGCCTGCCGCCTGCAGACTCTCCAGTGCCTGCCGCTCCAGTGCAGGGAAGTCCCGCTCGCCGGCCCGCAGGCACCCCCCAATATGTTGCAGTGTTGCATGAATCCCGCTTGCTGGTTTGAGCTGCTCTGGTGACAGAAAGCCGTTGCGCGAGCTCATTGCAAGTCCAGATGCTTCTCTCACAGTTGGAAGGCCCACCAAGCGTATGGGCAACTGCAAATCCGCCACCATGCGATTGATCAGGAAGAATTGCTGGAAGTCCTTGAGTCCGAAAAATGCGGTATCAGCCATCGTCATATTGAACAGTTTGCAGACGATGGTGCAGACCCCATCGAAATGCCCCGGGCGGAATTTGCCACAGTAGAGAGTGGACAGCTGCGGCACACTGATGCGTGTTTGCCGGTCAAGTCCTTGCGGGTACAGTTCCTCGATTGATGGCGTGAAGACAGCATCGCATCCAGCCTGTGTCAGCAAGTCAATATCGGCTGCGAGCGTGCGAGGATAGCGGCTGAAGTCTTCGTTCGGGCCAAACTGCATAGGGTTGACGAAGATGGTAGTCAGCACGTAATCGGCTTGTGCCTTCGCGGCAGACACCAGCGACAGATGACCAGCATGCAGGTTGCCCATCGTCGGTACGAGTCCGATCGACTTGCCGGCAGCTTTCATTGTGGCAATCGAGGTTTTGAGTAGGGACTGTGTATTGAAGTGCAGCATTGCGGAATTTTTGTGTGTTACTTGTAGCAGTGTTCAGCGCCCGGGAAGCTGCGCTGTTTGACAGCAGCGACATAAGCGGCGATCGCGCCTTGTATGCCGGATGTTGATTCTGCAAGAAAGTTTTTGACGAAGCGTGGCGTGATTGGCGAAATCCCGAGAACATCATGCAACACCATGATCTGACCGTCGACATCCTGGCCGGCGCCTATGCCGATCACCGGTATCGACACACTTTCACTGACGGTACGGGCAAGTGATGCAGGTATGCATTCGAGCAAGAGCATGTTGGCTCCATACTCTTCGAGCAGTTTGGCTTCTTCAATGATGGTATAGGCTGCCGCTGGATCGCGTCCTTGCACACGGAATCCGCCGATGCGATTCACCGATTGCGGCGTGAGACCCATATGTGCGCACACCGGGATGCCACGCTCGGTCAGCAGTCGGGTTGATTCGGCGATCCATGCGCCACCTTCGAGTTTGACTATCTGGGCACCAGCCCGCATCAGTCGGGCCGAGTTGTCCAGCGTCTGTGTTGGCGATGAATAGGCCATGAATGGCAGGTCAGCCATCAGCAGTGCGCCCTGGTTGCCTCGTTTCACGCACTGCATGTGGTAGACCATGTCCTCCATCGTCACTGGCAGGGTTGAATCGTGTCCCTGTAACACCATGCCAAGGGAATCACCTACCAGTAAAACTTCCACTCCAGCCTTGCTGCAAAGTCCGGCGAACAGGGCGTCGTAGGACGTCATACAGACGAATTTTTCGCCGCGCCGTTTCATGTCCTGCAGGCTGTACAGAGTATGGACTGGACTCACGACGTTCACCGTGTGAAGAGTGTAGGCAACGATTATAGCGGGGAAGGGCGGCCGGGTATCGACTGGCGTAAATGAAGCAAATTACAGCAGGCTTGGCCGCGGATTGAAGTAGTTGCGGGTGCCGGTCCGCATGCCGCGGATATGCCGCAGCAGCAACTCATAATCTTCGTCGCTGCGGACGAAATTGACGTCGGTGCTATTGACTACCAGCAGTGTGCTCTTTTCGAAATAATGGAAGAACTCGGTGTAAATATTCACCAGATTCGCCAGATACTCTCCACTGATCATCTGTTCGGACGCAATGCCGCGCTTGTGTATGCGCTGCAGCAGGATTTCGACTGGTGCCTGCAGGTAGATCACCAGATCCGGCTTTGGCGCATCTATTGTCAGATGGTCGTAAACGTTTTCATACAGCCGGTATTCATCAACGTCGAGATTGAGTTTGGCGAACAGGCGGTCTTTCTCGATCAGGAAATCCGCAACCCGCACCGGCTCGAACAGATCGTTCTGCCGCAACTGCTGTAGCTGTTGAGCGCGCTGGAACAAAAAGAACAGCTGGGTGGCGAGCGCGTGCTGCCGCGGGTTGTGATAGAAACGGTCGAGGAAAGGGTTTTCCTCGGCTTTCTCCAGCAAAGTCTCGTAGTTGAAGCTGTGTGCGAGCCGCTTGGCCAACGATGTCTTGCCGACGCCGATGGGACCTTCCACCACGATATAGCGAGGCATGTTGGTGGCTGCTTCTGTCACGGTTTTCGTTGCCGGTCTCAGGTGGCTGGGGCTTTCGGTCTGCGTGATTTTGCTTTGCGCCTGCGGCTTTTGACATGAGCGGGAGCCGTGGTCTGCAATGCCTGCTGCAAGCTGCTGCGCTGTTCGGGATCGGCCTGTTGGAAGGAGTCCCACCACTGACCAAGTCCTTGCAGGTCCTCGCCGGCTTGTTCACGCAACAGCAGAAAATCGAAAGCCGCACGGAAGCGCTTGTGGGTTAGCAGGCCTTCTGCGCGCTTGCCACGGCGTTCAGTGAAGCGGAACTGCAATTCCCAGATTTCCCGCACAGGAAAACTGATGCGCTTGGGAATGGCTATTCGCTGCAGTTGGCGGTCAATGGCTATCTGGCCTGCATCCTGCAACTGCGCGATTGAATGTGGTACTGCAGGCCCACTCGATGTCTGTGTGTCGACGGGTTCTTGTAACTGTAGACACACGGACGGCCACAGTAATACCGCCAAGAGGAAAACCGGCGTTACGGTTTTGCCCTCTGCCAGCCTGCCGTCAGTGCTGGCAAATGCTGCTTCGAGCAGCTTGCCATAGTGTTCGGGATCGGCGTCCAGCGCGTCAGCACTGTCAGGGAACAGATGCCGGAATACATCGTAGTGCTGCAGTAGTCGATAGGTGGCAAGACTGCTGCCGGCCAGGAACAGCTTCATGAATTCATCGAAAAGACGCGCTGACGGAATCGATTCCAGCAGCTTGGCACACTCCGCAATCGGTGTTGCGGTGTCAGGTGTTATGCTGAAATCCAGTTTGGCGGCCAGACGTATTGCCCTTAGCACTCGTACCGGATCTTCGCGATAACGCTGCACAGGATCGCCGATCATGCGCAGGCAGCGGCGATCGATATCTGCCATACCGTCTACATAGTCATGCACAACAAAATTCTTGACGGTGTAGTACAGCGCATTGACGGTGAAGTCACGCCGCTGCACATCTTCCTCAATCGTCCCGTAGACGTTGTCGCGCAGGATCATCCCGCTGGCCGATTTCACCGCATCCATCCGGGCTTCATCGCGGGTCATGGTGTCGTCTTCAACGAAGGTGATGTTGTCGTTGGAGTGGGCGCGGAAGGTTGAGACTTCAATGATCTCGCGGCCGAAGTGGACATGCACGATACGGAAGCGACGTCCGATGATGCGTGAATTACGGAACACTGCGCGGATCTGCTCTGGCGTCGCATTGGTGGCGATATCGAAATCCTTGGGCTTCATGCCCAGCAGCAAATCGCGCACCCCGCCGCCAACGATGTAAGCCTCGTAGCCGTCTTCAATGAGACCATACAGCACCTTCAGACAACTGGAGCTGATGGATTGCCTGGATATCCCGTGTTCTGCACGACTGATAATGCGGGGGGCAGGCAAAAGACCTGTGGTGGCTTGGGGATCGATGGTTATGGTGGCTGTGATGGGAAGCCCTGCCCTGCTGTTTTGCATAATGCTGGCATTCTACACTGGCAGCAGCTTTGTGACAGTGCAAGCACAGGGGGCCGGGAAGCTTCCCTACTGGTCAAAACCAGCGAATTTGCCAATTGGTGTGCCTGCGGTGGCCGAAGCCAGCGCGCCTGATCTGTGCCCGGGCTTCCCGGTGAGATAGAACTCAATCATGAAAAGCCGGGCAATAAAAACCCGGGGGGATACCCCGGGGTTAATCTGCTCATTTATTGTTGTTATTAAGCGGTGGACGTCCCGTCCATGTTTTTGTTGTTGGTCAATGACCAAAGTGGTTCGGATTAACCCCTTATTTATCGAGGACCATACTGTCGCCGGTTTACCGGTTCTTTCCAGCTGGTACCGCCATTGCTGGCGATGGATCTCCCGGTGTCTTCGTGAATTATTCTTATTTGGTTGTTGTTGGTTTTATGGTGTTCACTGGACACCCCGATAACAAGGCAGCATTCATGCCAATTTGGCAAATAATGTGATTTCCTTTGAATTCAATGGCTTAGAGGCCTGGTGAAAAAGAAGACCGATCGGTGCGGTTGCGGTTTGTTACGAATCAACCGGAACTTGTTACCGAAGCGCGTAACACCGTAACGTTGTTGGGGGGTCAGGTGCCTTTTTTACGGCGGGGAATATCAAAACGCTGGCGGCGTTCCCACAGGCACTTGCGACTGATACCCAGTTTCTTGGCCAGCTCTGTTTCGTTCATCTGCTCTTGGTGCTCGAGTACGAAGCGCTGGAAGTAGTCCTGCAACGACAGATCCTCGGCCGGATCATCATCAATTGGCACTGCCTCATTTTGTTTGCGGACCGGCGGTTCTGCGGTGACATTGTTCTTGGCGTCGAAACGCACCAGTTCTATATCGAGCCCCAGTAGGTCAATCGCAACTTCATCGGCTTCGGACAGGATGACGGCACGCTCAATGGCATTCTCCAGTTCACGCACATTGCCGGGCCAAGGGTAGGTGGTGATGGCCTGGATTGCGTCAGCGCTGAACAACATCGGTTCGTGGGCAAGCCTCTTGCAGCTGTTGGTGAGTATCCGCTCAGCCAGTTCGAGGATGTCATTGCCACGTTCGCGCAGTGGGGGGATATGTAGTGGCATTACATTGATGCGGTAAAACAGGTCTTCGCGGAAACGGCCTTCACGCACGAACTGCTTGAGGTCGCGATGGGTGGCCGCCACTAGCCGTACATCGACCTTCTGCGACTGTACGGAGCCTACTTTGCGGATCTCATGCTCCTGCAAGACTCGCAGCAAGCGGGCCTGCGCTTCCAGTGGAAGCTCGCCGATTTCATCAAGGAACAAGGTGCCGTTGTGGGCCGCTTCGATCAGGCCTGTACGGGTACTGGTGGCGCCGGTGAATGAGCCTTTTTCGTGACCGAACAGCTCCGATTCAATGAGGTTTTCCGGAATGGCCGCACAATTTACTGAAATCAGGTTGTGACTACGGCGTGAACTGGATTCGTGCAACGCCCGCGCAACAAGTTCCTTGCCGGTCCCGGATTCACCCTGGATCAATACCGAAGAGGTGGTTTGCGCTACTTTGCGGATGCGGCGGAACAGCTCCTGCATTGCCGGGCAGCTTCCTACCATGCCGGTTACAGGTTCTTCGCCCGGCCGAGGTTGGCGACGAAGCAGGTTACGGGCTTTCTGGTCGCTGGCGATGATACGTTGCAGAGTAGAAAGAATTTCTTCGTGTTCGAATGGTTTGGAGATGTAGTCGACTGCCCCGACTTTCATTGAATCAATAGCGCTGCGCAGGCTGGCATAGCTGGTCATGATCAACACCGGGGTTGGTGTGCGCTTGATCAATTCGGTGCCTGGCAGGCCGGGTAGACGCAAGTCGCTGATAATGACATCGAAGCTGTCTATGTCATGGTTGTCACAGGCTTCTTGCACCGATCCGGCTTCGCCGACTGTATAGCCGTTACGCTCCAACAAACGTCGCAGTGCGCTACGGATTACTTCTTCGTCTTCGACCAGTAATACCTGATTCATACTGCCTGTGCTGGTTCGTAACAATTGCCGGAGATTTGGTGTGACTTGGTGACTTTACCAACCGTTTACCAGAGACTCCGTTACCAAAGTGCACGGATCATAACAAGGAAAAGTAACAATTACCCGTGTTCCGCCCGGCCTGGACTCTGCCGCTGGGCTGGCGATATCGACAGATCCTCCCTGATCATTTACCAGCCGGTACACCAGTGCCAGTCCGAGTCCGGTGCCTTTGCCGGGGTCCTTGGTAGTGAAGAAGGGCTCGAAGACCCGCGGCAGCACGGCAGCCGGGATGCCACAGCCTTCGTCGCGGACCTCGAGCCGGATATGTGTCGGTGTGCTGGTGGTGGCAATGGTAATGGTGCCTCCAGGAGGGCTGGCATCGCGGGCATTACCCAACAGGTTCAGTAGTACTTGCACCAACTGTTGATAATCGGCCTTGATGCAGAGACCTGCTGTACATGCGTTGAGCAGAACAATCGGCGTGGCATCCTGTTGCAGTGTGAAGAGGCTGATTGCTTCGGCAGCCACTTTGTGCAGTTCGACTGCCCCGAACAAAGGAGGTTTTTCGATCAGCGATCCGCTGTGCGAAAAGCGCAACAGTGCATCGGTAATCGAGGCAATGCGCCGGGTTTGGGCGAGGATTTTGTCGGCTGCTTCCTGCAAGTCGGCCTGGTCATATTCGGCGCGCAGGTTCTGCGCCAGGCAGGCGATGCCAGTAACAGGGTTGCCGATCTCGTGTGCAACCCCCGCGGCAAGCCTGCCGATGGAGTTCAAGCGATCTGCATGCGCCAGTTCTTTCTCCATGAGCGTGGTTTCGGTCTGGTCTTCAAGCAGGATTATCTGGCTTGCATAGCCGGCAAGCCGGCTACCTTTGGATGGAGTAAGGTTGGCCTTGTGTAGTGCCAGCCAGCGCGTTTTGCCGTCGTGCTGTACCTGCTGCCGGTTGAGTCGTGCCAGTTCGCCATTGTGCGCAAACTCCAGCAGCAGGGTTCGCCACGGTGGCGGTAGCGCAGTCAGCGCGTAGCCGGCCACCTGCTCGCTGCCAAGTGTGGTTAGCCGGCTCATGGCCGCATTCCACAGCACAATACGGCCCTTGTCGTCGAGTTCGCAAACGCCAAGGGGCAGGCTCTGCAACACCTGCCGGTGGTGCCTGCGCAACAGATCCAGGTCGAGAGCTACGCCACTGAGGTTGCCCTGCCAGGATTCGACACCTTGTTCGAGCAGGTTGAGTACCCCGACGTTAGATCCGCTGCCGGCAGGCACAAGGGGTAGATGGTGTTCGATCAAATTGTGTGAAAGTGTAGGGCCGAGCAGAGCTGATAGATTGGCTTCCAGTTTGGCGCGCAGTTGCAGCAACTGGAACGGCCGGTGTTCATCGCTCGCCAGTTGCAGGTCGCGCAAAGCCTGATGGACCTCACGCCCGGCAGCAGCAGCTCCCATCGGTACTGCCAGCCGGCTGATAAAATCGTCAACAGAGCGCGCTTCCAACACGTGGCGGGCAGCGGGAGCTGCTTCAGTGCTGCATAGTCGGGCAGCTTTGCGTTCTTCGTCACTGGTGGTGGTCAGCAAAGGTACCAGCAACAGCAGTGTGAGATTGGTCAGCAGCGATGCGGCTGTCACAATATTCCATTCGACAATGGTGTTGCCTTGCGGAACAAGACCGGCCGCATCTGCGATATAGGGCAGAAGTCCAAGGCCGAACCACACCACCAAACCTCCGGCGAGGCCGCAGAGAAAGCCCTTGCTGTTGGCCGTAGGCCAGTAGAGCAGGGTCAGCAGTCCCGGCAGGAACTGTACGGCTGCAATGAATGATATGTAGCCGGTATCCAGTACCCTGCCGTCTGCGATCAGCAGATAACAAAGGAAGCTGCAGCCGATGATGCCAACGATCAGTGCGCGTCTGCGCCACATCAGCCAATCGTAAAGGCCATCGCCTGCCGGCGGCAGACTTATGCGCAACACGAGGTGGTTCATGCACATATTGGCGACTGAAATGGCGAGTACGACTGAGAGTCCGCTCGACGCGGCCAACCCCCCCACGAAATACAACAGTCCAAGCAGCGGTGTTCCTGCTGCCTTCAGCATGATAACTGGCGCGTACTGCAGTTGGTCGCGTTGGCCAAGAAAGTCGTAAGCCCAAAGAATCGGCAGCACCGGCAGGCTGGACAGCAACAAATACAACGGCACCCCCCAGCTGGCCGTCTGCAAATTGCCGGGATTGCGGTTCTCCGGAAAAATCATATGGAACACATGCGGCATGGCAATCGCCGCTGTGAAAAACAGCAGTACCACCAGGTTGGTGGAGTCCTGCAGGTAGGGCTGATCCAGGTGGAAAGTTGCCACTGGTTGGCTGTCCAGCCACTGCTGCAAGTCATCGAACCCATGGAAAACACCATAAATTGCATACAAGCCAGTCAACAGCAGCACGACCAGTTTGAACAGGCCTTCAAAGGCAAGGCTGGCAACAAGGCTGTTGTTGCGGTCGCGTCCCGCAACATCTGGAATGCCGAATCGCAGTGCAAAAAGTGTCAGTGTTGCACAGAAAGCAATCGCCACCAGAGTGGGAGAGAGGGAGGGCGCGAGTAGAGTGGCGCTGGTCGCCACTGTCATTATCTGCAGTGCCAACAGTGGCAGCGCACACAACAGCAGTACCAGCGTAGTCAGCGTACCAGCCCACGGGCTACGGAAGCGAAACGCGAAAAGGTCGGCCAGCGATGCCAGTTGGAAGCGCCGCGTGATGCGCAGCAGAGGTTTCAACAATAATGGTGAAAACACGAAGGCTGCGGCGAAGCCTATGTAGTAGGAGTTGTAGCCATAGCCGCGAGCTGAAGCCGACAAATAAGCCGTGTAGAACGACCACGAACTGACGATGATGCCAAGTGAAAACACATACAGGCCGCTGTGCTGCAGCAATCTGTGAGGGATATGGCCTTTCTCGGCCAACCACGCCACCGCGAAGAAGAGGGCGATATAGCAGGCTGCACCGAGCAGCAAGAACCACGGGTCAATATTCATCACCCGGTCCCTGGCTGTGAATCAGTGCCACCAACAAGACGACGACGAAAGCCCCTGCAAACGGACTGTACCAACCGCGTAGTGGCGCAAGCACCTGCCAGGCCATCAGCGCTATCAGAACAACGAACATCAGCAGCTTGAGGCGGGACATCGATGTTACCTGTGCAGGGAATGGGTAGTCATGTTAGCTGAATCATTGTGACACTTGTCAGCCTGTGGCTGTTTCGATGACCTCTCTGGTATTCATCAATCTTTCAGGCTGCCAGTGCTGTATCGCCCATTGCAGAACCACCTGCGGATCGTGTTCATACTGCAATGCGGGTTCAGGATGTTGGTTCAGCAGCCCCAGCGCTGCCATAAGTACAGCCGCAGCATTGACGCCATCGATAGCGGGGGAACGCTGCTGTTTGCCGAGCTTTTGTCCTTGTGCGTTGATGATCAGCGGCGCATGCGCATAACGCGGCTCTGGCAATCCCAGCCGTTGCTGCAGCCACAACTGGCGCGGCGTCGAGTCGAGTAAATCACAGCCGCGCACGATATCGGTGACACCCTGCCAACCATCGTCGACCACGACAGCCAGCTGGTAAGCGAAAAAGCCCTCCTTGCGAAGCAAAATAAAATCGCCCACATCCCGGGCAAGCTGCTGGCTGTAGTCACCTTGAATACGATCGCTGAAGCGGAACTCTTGACGCGGTACACAACATCGAAGTGCTGTGTCATTCAAACGAGTGAGGCAACGATCACGGCAAGTGCCGGGATAGATCGCTGCGGCTGCCAGTTCGGACCTTGAACAGCGGCAGGCGTAAACCAGCTGTTGTGATTGCAAAGTTTCCAGCGCTGCGCGGTAAGCTTCTTCGCGATTGCTTTGGTAAACGACATCTTCGTCCCACCATAGATGCAACTGTTCAAGTGTGCGAAGTATGTGGTCAGCAGCGCCCTGCATTTCGCGGGGCGGATCGAGATCTTCCATGCGGACCAGCCACACGCCTTCAGCTGCGCGGGCATCAAGAAAGCTGGCGAGTGCGGCGACTATTGAGCCGAGATGGAGGGGGCCAGTAGGCGAGGGGGCGAAACGCCCCCTGTAGCGGGTAGAAGGCGGATTGGCAGGATCAGACGCTGCCAACCTGCTTTTCCTTGATTTCGTCGAGGGTCTTGCAATCGATACACTTGTTGGCCGTAGGTCTGGCTTCGAGACGACGGATGCCGATCTCAACACCGCAAGAATCGCAATAGCCGTAATCGTTGTTGGCAATCAGCTCAATCGTGCTATCAATTTTCTTGATCAACCGCCGTTCGCGATCACGCGTGCGTAGTTCCAGACTGAACTCTTCTTCCAGCGTGGCGCGATCGGCCGGGTCAGGTGGATTGGCCGCTTCGTCCTGCATGTGATGTACGGTTCTGTCGACTTCCTGCATCAATTCGTCGCGCCAGTTCAGTAGCATCTTTCGGAAGTGCTCTTTCTGTTTCTCGGTCATGTATTCCTCACCCTTTTGCATTACATAAGGGGTGAAGCCCTTGGTGGCAGCCTGCAGCGGTGAGGCCATGCCTGCACCAGGAGCCGGGGACTTGCCGGCAGCCGATAACGGCACTGCTTTTTGGGCGGCCGGTTTTGCTGAAGTGGAGATGCTGTCTTTACTGCTCATAATATTTGCGGTTTTGCTCGGTTTGATGGTCTTGCCGGCAACGGTGCCAGTTTTGACCGGTGCCACAGGTGCCACGGTGTTGACTGGCTCTGCCGGCTTGGTGGAAACGGGTTTTGCCGCTGGTACGCTCTTGGCCACTGGCTGTTTGGCAGCAGCGACTGGTTTGCTTTCAGCGACGGGTTTGACGGCAACCTTTGCTATGACAACAGGCTTGGCTGCAACAACAGGCTTGGCTGCAACAACAGGCTTCGCAGCAACAACAGGCTTCGCAGCAACAACAGGCTTCGCAGCAACAACAGGCTTCGCAGCAACAACAGGCTTCGCAGCAACAACAGGCTTCGCAGCAA
>Ga0255088_1000875_pt1 | contig 12548 bp, 19 predicted proteins | sample Colum_Miss_RepB__2_FD_188587 | JGI IMG/M metagenome (GOLD analysis project Ga0255088, IMG submission 188587) | Freshwater microbial communities from Columbia River, Oregon, United States - Colum_Miss_RepB_8d | ecosystem: Environmental > Aquatic > Freshwater > River | place: USA: Oregon...
TAACATTATAGAATATGTAACTATTTCTTCCACTGGAAACGCAGTAGATTTTGGAGACTTAACTCGTTCTAATCCAGGACTTGGTTCTTTTGCATCATCAACTCGTGGTGTTTTTGGTGGTGGTTATACTCCAAATTCAAATGTAATTGACTATGTAACAATATCAACTACAGGAAATGCAATTGATTTTGGAGACCTAACATCAAGTAGAGGTGGTATGGGTGGATGTTCAAATGCAACTAGAGGATTATTTGCTGGTGGTCAAACTACTTCTCCTAGTTCTTTTTCTAATGTAATTGATTATATTACAATTTCTACCATAGGAAACGCTCAAGACTTTGGAGATCTAACTATTAGTAATCACTCCGAATTGAGTGGTGGAATGTCTTCATCAACTCGTGCAGTTTGGGCAGGTGGTCATTCTGGCGGCGGAGTTCAACAAAATAGTATAGAATACGTAACTATATTGAGCACTGGAAATACGCAAGACTTTGGAGACTTAACTGTTGGTAGAAGAGGTCCATCATCTTGCTCCAACGGTCACGGAGGACTATAAATATCACTATGGAGAAACTCATATAAATGGCAGCAGCACCAGGAGCATTACGGTTTAATAGCGACTCACAAAAACTGGAACTCTTTGATGGGAATCAGTGGGTAGAGATTGTTGCGACTTCTCCTGACTCACAGACTGGTGGTGCTCGTGGTGTTTTTGGTGGTGGAAGACAAGCACCTGTTGCTACAATTGATTATATTAATATTTCATCTACAGGAAATGCAATATCTTTTGGTTCATTAACCGGTAGTTATTCAATTAGAGGTGCATGTGCATCCTCTACGAGAGGTGTATGGTCTGGTGGATATTCTCCATCTCCAGGTTCTTCACCATTTGGTAGAGTTAATGTAATAGACTATGTAACAATTTCTTCAACAGGAAATGCAATTGACTTTGGAGACACTGCAGGAGGAACAAAAAGACAAAACCAATCTGGTTTCTCAAATTCAACAAGAGGAATTTTTACGAGTGGTTATGAAATTGATTTTGCCCCTGCAGCATACAGAAACACTTTAGAGTATATTACAATTGCAACAACAGGAAATGCAATTAGTTTTGGAAACATATCCGCTGGTGCGTGTGCAGCAAATGCTACATGTGCATCATCAACAAGAGGTATTATTGCAGGTGGAGAGAGTCCTGTTACTAATATTATTAATTTTGTAACCATTTCAACTTTAGGAAATACTGCAGATTTTGGAGATTTAACTAAAGTAATTTATGATATAGGTGGATGTTCTAATGCTACTCGTGGAGTGCTTGCAGGTGGATACGTAGCACCAGTTTATGTTAATACTATAGATTATATTACAATTTCCACATTAGGAAATGCAGTTTCTTTTGGAACATTAACTACTGCAACTAGAGGAATGACTGGTGCTTGTGCATCATCAACTCGCGGTGTATGGGGTGGCGGTTATGTAACACCTGCAGCGACTAATATAATTGATTACGTTAATATAACAACAACTGGTAATGCAATTGATTTTGGAGACTTGACTTCTGCTAGATATCATATAGCAGGTCTCTCCAACGGTCACGGAGGTCTATAAGAAATGTCTGACTTTAGAATCGACCAAATCAGTAATCAGGCAGGAACAGCAGGACCAGACATTGCAGGTATTACAACATTCAGTAGCACATCAGGAATGTTGATGCCTAGTGGAGTCACAGAGTATCGTGGTGGAAGAGGAAGAGGTTTGTTTGGTGGTGGACAAAACCCAGCAAATAGTAATGTTATTCAATACATAACAATATCATCCACAGGAAACTCATTAGATTTTGGTGATCTAACTATCGCCAGAGATAAATTAGGATCTTGTGCATCTAGCGTTCGTGGTATTTTTGGTGGAGGAGAACCAACAACTGTTAGACTTGATTATGTATCAATTTCATCACCAGGAAATGCATTTATTTTTGGAGATTTAACTCAAGCAAGACGATTTATTTGTGGAACTTCAAATTCAACTCGTGGAATTTTTGCAGGTGGATACAATCCAGGTTTGAGTCCATTAACAAGAGTCAGCACAATTGATGTTTTTACAATTGCATCATTAGGAAACGCAATTAAATTTGGAGATTTAGTACAAGAAACAAATGAATCCGCTGCGTGCTCTTCTCCAACTAGAAGTTTAATTGGAGGTGGCGCAGTTCCAGGAGTTACTAATGTAATTAGTTATATTACAATATCTACATTAGGTAATGCAATAGACTTTGGAGATAGAACCATAGGAGTTGCAAGATTATCAGCTTGCTCAAATTCAATTAGGGGAATATTTGGAGGAGGAACAGGTGGTGGGTCAGAACAAAATGTAATTGATTACGTTACTATTGCATCTATTGGGGATGCAATAGACTTTGGAGATTTGACCTCTGCTAGATCTAGACTTGGTGCTTGTTCTTCATCAACTCGTGGAGTATTTTTTGGTGGACTAAATCCTGGAGGAACTAATATTATTGATTATATTACCATAACATCAACTGGAAATGCTATTGATTTTGGAGATTTATTATCAGCAACATTTGCTGGTGCCGCTTGTTCTGACGCTCACGGAGGTTTAGGAGACTAATATGCCTATCAACGAAAACGCACCACTAGTTGTAGTACCAGGAGCAATCAGATTCAACACTGATTCGATGAAGTTAGAGTATTATCGTGGTGGTCCTGTGGGGTTTGGAACCACAACACAAACAGGAGAATGGGTGAATCTCACAACTGACTCACCAGACATTCAGACTGGTGGTGCTCGTGGTGTTTTTACTGGTGGTTACGGTCCTGCACATATTGCAACAACAGATTATATTACAATTACAACGACCGGAAATGGAATCAATTTTGGAAATTTAGTAACTGCTAGAGGATTTCACGCTTGTTGCTCATCAAGCACAAGAGGTCTTTCTGCAGGTGGTATTTCACCAGCTGCTACAAATAATATTGAATCACTAACAATATCTTCTACAGGAAGTACAGCATCTTTTGGAAGTTTGAGTGGAAATTTAAATTATGGTGCTGGTTGTTCAAGTTCAACTCGTGGAATTTTTGCTATAGGTAAAATTCAACCTGCAGCTACCCTTTCTAATACTATTGACTATGTGACCATTGCATCTACAGGGAATGGTGTTGATTTTGGTGATACATCTGTCGCTAGAACTGAGTTGGGTTCTTTTCAATCATCAACTCGTGGAGTATTTTGTGGAGGAACTCAAAGTCCTCTAACTCCAACTATACAAAATATAATTGATTTTATTACAATTTCAACACTAGGAAATGCAGCAGACTTTGGAGATCTAATAAATCTGGGAGAACAGGGTGGAGGTTCTTCAAATTCTGTGCGAGGATTATATGCAGGTAAAGAAGCACCAGCAGTTTCAAATGTGATTGAGTATATCACAATTGCATCTCTTGGAAATGCAATTGATTTTGGTGATTTAACACTTGCTAGAGATCAACTATGTGGAGTTGCATCACCAACTCGTGTTGCTTGGGCAGGTGGAATTAATACTTCTACACTCCAAAATATAATTGATTATGTAACCATTATGAGCACAGGAAATGCAATTGACTTTGGTGATTTACAGTCTACAAGAAGAAGATTGCCGTCTCAAGGTATTTCCAACGGTCACGGTGGACTCGGATAAATAACTAAAAAGTACGAAGATGTCTGTTATTAAGGTCAACAATATTACAAGTCGAGATGGGACAACAGGACCAGTGATTGCAGGTATCGCTACTGTGTCCACAACGTCTCATCTTGTTGTTCCGACTGGAAATACAGGACAGAAAGTTGCATTAGCACCAGACCCTTTTATTAATAACTTGGTTCTTGCACTACCGTTTAATAGTGAGAGTGTTTTTACTGATGTGAGTCCTAAAAATAGAGGTGATTGTGGTATTGCTGGAATAACAACTACAGCAAGTCTTCCATTTGGAGTCACAGGATTTACAACAACTTCTGTTGGTATTGTAACTTTTTCAAAATATTATGGAAGTTCCTTGTATATTTCAAATGCAGAAGCACAACAATTAAGATTTTTTGGTGCATCAGATTTTGTAATGCAACGAGATTTTACAATTGAAATGTGGTACAATCCATTCACATCTTCATCTGGCGATGGAAGTCTTTTTGTTTCTTCTGATGGTTCCACTTATTTTGCATTCAACTTAAGTAAAAGTGGAAATGTATTTAATATATATTTAACTTCTGGTAGCGTAACTTGGTCTCTATCTGCTTCATCTGTGACTGTAGGTTCTTGGAATCATTTAGTATTACAAAGAAAGAATGGCGATACTGTTGAAATTTTTGTGAACGGTGTAGGCATTGGTTCTACTACTTATAGTGGAACATTGGGATATAATACTCCAACTATTTTAAGATTTGGTGGTGGTGCTACAGGAGCGGTTAATGGATATTTGCAAGATTATAGAATTTATAGAGATGTAGCAAAATACACCTCAAACTTCACACCTCCTAATCAGATTGCATTATAAGTTATGCCAGTACCATCAGGAGCACTACGATTTAATTCAGATTCTGGAAAACTAGAATACTACAACGGGGAAGCATGGTGGCAGATTGATAGTTTCACACCAGACTCTGCGACTGGTGGTGCTCGTGGTTTGTTTGCAGGGGGACAGGCTCCCTCATCTCCAACATCAAGTTCAAATGTAATTGATTATATAACCATATCAACAACTGGAAATGCTATTGATTTTGGTGACACTACAGAGGCAAGAGGACGTTCTGCCTTATCTAGTTCAACAAGAGGAATAATTGCAGGAGGAGTTACTACAGCACCAACAAGAATTAATGTTATTGATTATATAACAATATCCTCAACTGGAAACTCTCAAGATTTTGGTGATTTACTTGGAGTAAACACTGTACAAGGAGCAGCATCTAACTCGACAAGAGGTGTTTTTAGTGGAGGTTCAACTCCAACAGTAACGAATGTAATACAATATGTTACCATTGCATCAACAGGAAATGCAGTAGATTTTGGTGATTCTACAAGAGCAGTTGCAGGTCAAGGAGGAGGAATAAACTCGTCAACAAGAGGAGTATTTGCTGGAGGAAATCCAGATAATATAATTGAATTTATTACATTTTCAACAACTGGAAATGCAATAGATTTTGGAGATTTGATTCAAGGACAAACAGAAGGTCCTGCAGGAGCATCCAACTCTACCAGAGGATTAATTGCAGGAGGAGAACTTCAACCAACAGGAACTGTAATCAATAATATTAATTATATTACAATTGCAACAACTGGAAATACAACGGATTTTGGAGATTTAAGTTCTCCGTATAGAGCTATGTCTGGTTGTTCTTCTTCTACAAGAGGTGTTTTTGGTGGTGGGTTAAACCCTGCAGCAACATTTCTAAATGTAATTGAGTATGTAACAATTATGACAACTGGAAATTCGATAGATTTTGGAGATTTGACTCAAATAAGAGCAATATCTGCAGGTGTTAGTATGTCCAACGGTCACGGTGGTCTCTAATCACCAAGCCCAAGATACAAAACTCCAACGCTTACCTTTAGTTGCCTCTGTAACACCATGAGGAAACAAGAATAGACTTGGAAACATAATAATATCTCCTTTACCAAGAGGAACCTTGTGGTCGTTCCAGAAGACTAAATCAGCACCTTCATAGTCATCATTGAGGTTTCCAATAAAACTCAACACAGGAATACCTTTCTCTTGACCATCAAAAAGTGAGTGTATGTGGTCGTGATGCTGTCTCATAATCTGACCAGGACTATAACGATTAAAACGAATGGTAGAAAACTTATTCATAATCTGCATCGTTCTTTCACACTCAAAGTGATACTTCGCATTATAAGCACTACCTGCCCGAATCATAAATGGCGTCAATAACTGCTGAAGATCATCAGTAATATTCTGAACATCAAGTTCCATCGTCTCTTCAGAACCAAATGTTCCTTGCACATTGTTATACCAGGTATGCGGACGCCACTCTCTGGTTTCAACAGTATCCACGATATAGTCACATAGGTTCGCAGGAATCAGTCCACGCTCTATGTGAATCAGGTCTTTCAGTTGTGTATTAGGATTGTTCATTTACGGTCTCCAATGGTCTTGCTTGTTCGCACTTACGGCAGAAGTCTTGTTGAAATCTTTGTTTTTGAGTTTGATATGCTTCAGAACTTAAGAGTTCTTTGAGCGGTGTATCATTTATATTACCACAACTATATTCTTGATGAAAGTCGTGGCAACAGTAAAACACATTACCTTTAACACCAAAATATAAGTTATCAAAGTATCCAGCACTGCATCGTGTTGGTTGGTCTCCCCAGTCAATCGGACCACGCTGAAGTTCTTGTGTTTCACAGTGAGCACCTTCAAGAGTTCCTGCACGGTCAATGAGTCCAGTCATACTAAAATTAATACCAGGAGCGCAACGCTGAAACTTCTGATAGACTTTCATGAACTCTTCTTTATGATTCTGACTACCATCACCATTGACAATGACTGTGATAGGAAAGTTCAGTCGTGGTGCGTTCTCAAACAGATACATCAACTGATAATACATTCGATATAGAACTGCAGTTGATGCTCCTGTGATATCCTTCCACTTCTTCTCATCCATTGTAGGAATATTGAGACGAAACTGTTTGATATTCTGTGGATTTGCAATCAACCAGTCTGTAAGTTCAGTCGTGACCATACTTCCATTGGAGATATGTTCATACTGAAAACCCATATCAGTCATCAGTTGCAACTTTTCTTGAAACGTATCATCTAGATTTGGTTCATTATAAGTTGCAAAAGAAATATCATTGAACTCCCATGGTGTATAAACCGAACGAATTTCTAGAAGAATCTTCCGAAACAAGTCCATATTCATACACTCTTTCGGTGCAGGAGTATCATAAGCATTTGGACAAAACCAACACTTATAGTTACAATGAGTGTTGTTTTCAATTTGTGCAATACGATATCCAAATCCATGAAACTCTGGAAGTGGTCTTGAAAGTGCAGAAGTCATACACACCTCTCAAGTGGTAGATAAGTCAAAGAGTTAATATCACCAAGACTACCCTTTGCCCAAGTATTAAACGACAGACTGATACGTTCAGTTTCTGACTGGTTTGCAGGCACACTATGAGTCAGGTTACTTGGAAAGATAATCAGTTCACCTGATTTCATCGGTAACAAGAACGTAGCACTGTTGAAGTTATTGTACTTCTGAACACTCAAAGATACATCTCTTTGTGCCTTACTCCGAAATTGAATTGGTGGTAGTTGTTCATTGATAACTGGATACCAGACACCACTTACAAGACTATTTGGATGAACATGTTCATGATGAGACTCACCTTTACCAGACTTATTAATCCAAGACTGTGTAATCACCAGTTGATTATCAGAACTCATAATTTCAGTCACGAACTTATGAATCTTTGACTCAATAAATGCTTTGATATTACCGAGTTCTGGTTTATCCAAGACAAACGTATCTTCCGATTGTCTGTTATAATGAATCACATTACCTGCATCACCACCCTTGTTTTCTCTACGACAAGGAAGATTGCGAATAAACTCTAACTCTTTTTCAAAAGGTAAAGGATACTGAGCAATCAAGACTGGTGTGGGAAAGAGTGATAGTAGTTCGTCTTGAGCCATATTAAAAATATTTTTGAGTATTATATCAGAGTTTAAGAATTAATTCAAGTTATTATTTCTCTTCAACCCAGACAAAGGTGAGTCTACTTATAAAATCCAACTTCGTCAAGGGGTTGACGGTTTCAATAAAACCCGTTATAATAACAAGGTCTTCAACATCCTTGTAACTTTGGGAATGAAGACCACTTCTCTGTGGTGGGAGAGGTGAGTTGGTGGTTAACGAAGAGGGTTTTATACCCTCTTTTTTTTCTCTTATAAATTTCAATAGTCTCATAAGAAATATGAAGTTCACAGTTTATTCGAAAGACGGTTGTCCTTACTGCATAAAAGTCAAACAAGTATTAGAGTTGACAAAATTGCAACACGTCGTTTATAATCTAGGAGAAGATTTTACACGTGAGCAGTTTTATGCTGAGTTTGGGGAAGGTTCAACATTTCCTCAAGTCATTTGTGATGAACAAAAACTAGGAGGATCCGTTGAGACAATCAAATTCCTCAAAGAAAACCAAATCGTCTGAGACGAACATAAATAAAACTGACGACCACTTTAACCGTGGTATTGAACTCATACTTAATGGAGGGAAAAGAAAGCAAACACAACCGTTTCATATTATCTTTGAAAAGATAGTTTGCTTTCTGAATCGGGAAGTCACTATCTATTTTGAGTTTTCCTTAAAGTCTAGGAAAAGACAAGTAGTTTCCCGGAGAAAAAAGAAATGTTAGCAGTTAGTTTAGTTTTCGGTTCCTTTCTAACCGTTTTGTTTCTTATAGTGGGACTCGTAACAGGTTGGGTAGCAAGAGAATATATGATGAACTATCGGGAAATTCCGAAGCTACATCCAGAATTCTATGATCAGAATGGTAATGTAATTCCCGATGAAGTTTTAGCTATTTCATTTAATCCAGATTATTTTGACGACGAAAATTATGACAACGACGACGACGAAGAGTAGAGCGAAAACCCCATCTACTCCTAAAAAACCAGCAGCACCAAAGGCAAAAGTAATTGCTGAATCCATTCCAGAACTTCCAGCAAACCCTTTTGTCTTTGAAATTTTAAATATCGCTGCAAATCTAAAGAGCAACGAAAAGAAAGTAGAAGCACTTCAAAAGTATGCTCACCCTTGCTTGAAGACCTTGTTCATTTGGAACTATGATGAGACGATTGGATCGGCACTTCCACCTGGAGATGTTCCTTATTCTGCCGTGAATGAGATGGATTCATTCAAAGGAACTCTGAGTGAAAAGATTGCTGATGCAGTCGAAAAGATGGAAGAACTTGGTACAAACTCACTTGGTTCACAAGATCAAGGACGTTCTTCAATTCGTAAAGAGTATACGAAGTTCTACAACTTTGTAAAAGGTGGTAATGATAGTCTGAGTTCTCTTCGTAGAGAAACGATGTTTATCAATCTTCTTCAAGGTCTTCATCCTCTTGAGGCAGAAATCATTTGTCTTGTAAAAGATAAGAAACTAGAAACAAAGTACAAGATCGATAAAGAAGTTGTATCTCTAGCTTACCCTGATATTATTTGGGGTGGACGTTCGTGAATGTAGTTGAAAAACCACAAGACATAGAAAAGAATATGGAACATTGGACATCAGTAGAAAAAGAAACTTGTAAGTCACGTTACGGATGTGAGATTCTTGTTGAAAATGGTTCTTATACTGATGTCTGCACCAAGGAGGCACCCAGAGACGCTTATATTGTAAAATATACTGTTGATGGTGAGATGTGTTTTGATTTGACCAGAGGTAGCAGAAGCAAACTGTTTGATATGTACTGGGATAAGTTTCGTGAGAACCTGAAGAATATTGACTTTGGTTATGGGACAATTAACCCAAAGACCTGGGGTTATCAGGCACCTAAAACCAAAAAGCGGAAGTAGTCTCCCAAATTGGTGGTAATTTTTCCGGCAAAATTTTGAGTTCTTAAAGTTTTTTTAAAATTGTATCGCATTTTACAAAAAAACTTGTATAAATTATCGTAACGAGGTATAATACCTCTACGTTCATCTGGAAAACCAGACGGAAGTAAGCCGACTCGGAACGAAGCCGTTCATCTATGGAAACACTCATTTTAACTTGCCTTCAAGCACAGTTAATGGTTGGGAGAATTCATAAAGTTGATATTCCAAAACAAGCAAAAAATGACTTGATTTGGGAAATTAAACAGATTACTCCAAAAGAGTGTAAAATAGACGCAAAAGCCGACTGAAGGAACGCTCTTTAACCTAAAAAACTAAGGAGAAAACCAATGTCGAAAGTCGTATATCGTGGTGTTGAATACGATACTCAAAAGCGTATTGAATACCAACAGCAAATGCAACAACAAGCCCAACAATACAACGAAACCTATCGCGGTGTTAAGTTTGTAAAAGAGGGTCATAAGTGATGCAAAAGCTAAACTTCCTACAACTTATTAAAGAACAGAAACAAAAAGAAGATCGTCGTCACAAAGCACAACTAGCACAACTTGTTGGAGCAAAGTGATGTTTGCAATATTACAAATTGCCGCAGGATCTGCGGTTGTACTTGTTTTATTGTCGCTTTATATTCAATTTTTATTTAAGTAGAAATCGGAGGGGTTGATCTCCTCCTTTTTTTATGGGTATAAACTCGTAGGCATAAATTATTGTTAAGGAATCAACACAAAACACCTAGATAGTAGTAGAATATAGAGGTGAAGCGTATGAACGAAAACCCCTTTGTTATGTTATTCTATGTGCATGGAGGTTATTATGCACAACCTAATCTCTTACAATCAATTAGCTGGATGGAAACAATTTGAGGAGACAGTAGAACGATCTAATGAACAGAACGACTTAGTTAATGATTATTTTAATTGTTTGATTGAGTGTGATGATGAAAAACAAACTTGTAAAAGAATTTGTAGGGAGTTGTTAAGCAAGTCATAATGAAACGGGGGGTTGACTACCCCTCTTTTTTTATGGTAAAATGCCTGAAGAGAATAGTAACTTATGGATAAAGACAAACTCAAACTGATTGTCCGTAATCTAGAACTATTGGTAGATTCTCTCAAAGCAGAAGTTTATTCTGATGTTTCCGCATATCAAAAGTATACAGAACCAGAAGTAACCAAAAGACCTTTACTAGATTACGACGAAGTATTTGATGACGATGGATACACTGACTAGAGCAAAGAAACTTGTAAAACTGCTAGAAAGACTGGTCAACCAAGACCATCTTTATACGCATGAAAAAATTAGAGAAATGAAAAACCAGTTGCGAGTCGTGAAAGAAGAGATCGCAAACTTAGAAGCACAAACATCAAAAGGATTTGGTAAATGACTGTAAAACTTATCAGTGTAACTCCCGATGCAGAACAAACAATGGCTTATATTGCGAGAGTTTCTAATCCAGCGAATCAGGATTCTGAAAACTATGCGGGTTTGCTACGTTATTGTATTAAGCACAATCATTGGAGTGTGTTTGAGCAAAGTACTATGAGTTTGGAGATTGAAACAAATCGTGGTATTGCTGCTCAAATTCTCCGCCACCGTAGTTTCACATTTCAAGAGTTTTCGCAGCGGTATGCCGATTCTTCTTTGTTGAGTGATTATATTCCTGTTCCCGAACTTCGCCGTCAGGATACAAAGAATCGTCAAAATTCGATTGACGATATTCCAGAATATGAAAAACTGACTCTTCAAAGCAAGATTCAAGATCATTTTGCACACTCTATGCAACTCTACAAGGAACTTCTTGCTCATGGGATAGCAAAGGAGTGTTCAAGGTTCGTATTGCCCTTAGCGACGCCCACACGCATCTACATGACTGGTTCTTGCCGTAGTTGGATTCACTACATCAATCTCAGAGAAAAAAATGGAACTCAGAAAGAGCATATGGACATTGCTCTGGAATGTAAGAAGGTATTTACTGAACAATTTCCAACAGTTGCCGAAGCCCTTGAGTGGGTCTAAATAAATTATCTTGAATTCGTAACTTATGTGCCCTGTATATCCTGTAGTGAATACAAAAACTGGTGAACAGAAAGAAGTGGAAATGAGTATCCACGTCTGGGACCAGTGGAAAAAAGATAACCCAGACTGGTCACGTGACTGGTCTGATCCTTCTACTTGCCCTTCTCCTGGAGAGGTAGGAGATTGGCAAAATAAATTAATCTCAAAGCACCCTTCATGGAACACTGTTTTAGAAAAAGCTAGTAAGGCACCAAAATCACAAGTAAAAAAACTCTAATATGGCAAGAAGAAAAAGAGGCAACGTTGATCAACCAATCGGAGTTGGTCTGACTGCAAAACAAATGAAGAGGAGAAAACCTCTAAGTTCTGAATACTTGGTTGATATTGACCCTCTTACAGAAAACCAAAAGCGTTTGTTTGAGTCTTATACTGACGGTAAACATATTGTTGCATACGGGTGTGCTGGAACGGGTAAGACTTTTATCACTCTGTACAATGCACTTCAAGATGTTCTTGATGAGCAAACTCCTTATGAAAGAATCTATCTTGTACGCTCACTAGTCGCTACTCGTGAGATTGGATTTCTTCCTGGTTCTCATGAAGATAAGGCAGATATTTACCAGATTCCTTATAAGAATATGGTGAAGTATATGTTCCAGATGCCTTCTGATGCTGACTTTGAGATGCTCTATGGAAATCTCAAGTCGCAAGAAACCATTAAGTTCTGGTCTACTTCTTTCCTTCGTGGAACCACTCTTGATAACTCTATCATTATTGTGGATGAATTTCAAAATCTTAATTTCCACGAATTAGATTCTATTATTACTCGTGTGGGTGAAAACACCAAGATTTGTTTTTGTGGTGATGCTTCTCAGTCTGACCTACAAAAAACTAACGA
>Ga0255088_1000879_pt1 | contig 12528 bp, 11 predicted proteins | sample Colum_Miss_RepB__2_FD_188587 | JGI IMG/M metagenome (GOLD analysis project Ga0255088, IMG submission 188587) | Freshwater microbial communities from Columbia River, Oregon, United States - Colum_Miss_RepB_8d | ecosystem: Environmental > Aquatic > Freshwater > River | place: USA: Oregon...
GCAGTTGTCGCGTTAAACAGTGCGACGGATCTAGCGTGGCGCAGGTCTAGCGTGGCGCAGGCGTGAGCGGCTCGTTGCCACCCAGCTCGCGGTAGCGAGCGTGACGCGTGCGAGCGTCTTCGTGTGCGCCCGTGTCCCACAAGAGGCGCGCCAAGTCGAGGTGCGCGCGCAGCAAGCGACCATCCACGGCCGCGGGGTCGGAGCAGACTGCTTCCAGTTCGCTCTTCGCCAGCGACAGGTCGTTCGCATCGAGGGCTAAAAGTGCTTGAAAATAGCGCGTTTCGCTGCGCTTGGGCTCCAGCGCGCGCGCCACTTCCAAGCGCTCACGAGCGGCTGCGCGCTGTCCGAGGCGTCGCAAGCACTCGCCGCTCAACGCTAGCACGCGCACATCGCTGCGCGGTTGGTCGACGCCTGCGAGCCAGTCCTCCAAAGGTTCGAGCGCGCGTTGCGGTTCATTGACGGCCAGCCACAACTCCGCCAAACCAATGCGCGGCAGTGGTTCCGCGGGGCGCCGTAGGGCTTGCAAGCGCCGTGCCTTCCACAGGGCGTGCCACTGCGCGACTTGACGCGCTGTTTCGGCGCGCAGTGGCGCCAGTCGTGTGTCACCGCGCTCGAGTGCTGCTGACAACAACAGCGCGTGCGCTTTGGGTGCATCGAGGTGATGACGGTCCAACTCCAGACCGCGCGTGAGAAACGGCTCAGCGGCCTGCAGTGAGCCGGCGCGTCCCAAGGCACGGCCGCACAAGAGCCAGGCTTCGGCAGAGTCCGCGTCACGGACGCTCGGCTCGCGCGGGGCTGTGGCCGCACCCAAAAGCCGCAGTGCGGTTTGAGGATCGTCTTCTTGTTCCAACGCGATGCGCGCACGGGCCAGGCGCTCGACGAGTGTGTCACCTGCGCAACCCCGGCGTGCAGTGTCAAGTGCACCTGACTGGGCCAAGACGAGAGCCGCGGCTGCACGCAGCTCGGGGGCGGCTTGCGGATCAGCCAGCGTGGTGCGCGCCAAAGCCGTGGCTGCAGGGATCAAATCCAATTCATACGCGCTGCGCAGTTGCTGCAGCGTCGAGGATGGCTTGTCAAGCGGATTTGACGCGAATGTCAAGGCCCACAGCACGCATGTCAAGTACAGCTTCATGGGGCCTGAAAGGGACGCGTGTCGAGGATGCCGCTGCCTTCGCGCACCGTCAGCGCACGATTGGCCGGTCCGCCGGGCAAGCGTTCGACGGCACCTGAGGGCCAGCGGATGATCAACGACTCGTAGCGCGTGGAAGTGCCCAAGCCGAAGTGCAGCCACGGCGTGGAACTGGACTGGAAGCCAACTGCACGGCGCGTTTCGGCCAACAGGGCGTGCTCTGCGCCTGCAGTGTCTTTGACCACCACAATGCAGGTGGCGCCCGAGCCATCGCGCGGTGTGCGTCGCGGGGTGTTGCCGCTCTGAGAGTTTGTCACAGGCTGGTCTGGCCCCAGCAAGCGCACCGACAAGCGCGCGTGCATGGTTCCTTCCGTATTCATTCCCACACTCGCAGGAGCGTCGATGCGCACGACGACCAGATCCGGACGCCCATCCTGATTCAGATCGCCCACCGCACTGCCCCGTCCGCCCACGGCAGGCGCGAAGATCGAGTCCTTGGCGCGCGGGGGCAGCAGCACGGCTTTGGGCTGCGGGCCCAGCGCCCACCGCGTTACGGGTTGTCCGTAGCGCGTGCCGGTATCCGGCAGATCCGCTTGCGGATACACATGGCCATTGACGCTTACCAGTTCCAGCCAACCATCGCCATCAAAGTCCAACAGATGGCAACCCCACGACAGCAAGGCGCGTGTCTCGCGGCCCAAGGCATAGCGGTGCGTGAGGCGCGTGAAGCCGCGTGCTCCGCCCGCATACATTTCGGTGGGCTCGTCCGAGAAGTTCGTCACCACCAAATCGAGCGCACCATCACGATTCACATCACCGCTGGCGACGCCCATGCCTGCTTGCGCGCGACCTTCGGCTCCGTACGCCACACCCAGTGCCAAGGCACCATCGACGAAGGTACCTGTGCCGTCATTGATCCACAGAAAGTTCGGCTGCGAATCATTGGCCACAAAGATGTCGTCATCTCCATCTTGGTCCGCATCGAACGCATGCACGCCCAAGCCAAAGGCGGGCACCAGACCCTGCAAGCGCTCGGAAGCATTCACAAACGAGCCATCGCCGCGGCCCAGCAGCAAGCGATCGGTCTGCGCGTTCAAGCCTAAGGGGCCGCAGTACACCGCTGCACCTTTCCACTCGCACGGCACATCGAGCGGTGCTTTGCCGAGCGAGCCTTGCGGCAAACGGCGCGGATCCAGATCCAAGTACTGGGTCACATACAGGTCGAGCACGCCGTCGCGATTGGCGTCCAGCACCGCGAGGCTGGTGGTCCATGGCGGGGCTGTTTGTGTTGTGCTTGGCGGAGTGAGTTCTGTCGCGCGTACCAGCACAGCTGACTCAGGGGCTGCTTGATCTCCGGCTTGCTCTTGCAACAGCACCACCGAGGAACCGAACCCACCGACGACCAGATCGTCATCGCCATCGTTGTCAAGATCTCCTGACACAAGGCCGGTCCACCAACCGCGCAGGCCGGGTCCGGGCAAGCGGCGGAAGTAGCCGCGTCCATCGTTCTCGTAGAGCACAATGTCGGTGCCTAACGCGGGATCCAGCAGGTCCTGCGTGCGCGCCAACCCCTGAGCGAAGGCGAGGTCTAGATCGCCATCGGCGCCCAAGTCGAATAGCGCCACGCCCGCACCATTCGCCTCCAAGATGTAGTCCTTGCTCGCCGAACCCGAGCAGTTGATGTAGTCCACGCCGCGTGCGCGCGCCTCATCGTGCAAGTCGGGCTCGCTTTGGGCCTGCGCGGGTACGTTGGGCGTGCAGCCACCGGTCAACCCTGCGCCGCCGAGCAGCAACAAGGCCGCCAAGCGAGCGGACGAAAACCAGCGGGGCGCAGTAGTCACAGTCGCCATTAAGTACCGCCAGCACGCAATTTGCCAGCGGGCATGGCGGGGGACTGTTGCCTGCGCCCACGAGGCGCTAGGCTCGCAGTCGCACCATGGTCATGCGCCGCAAGAATCTCCTCGACGCCTTTCGTAACGCCCAGCACGGAGCTTCGCCCTCGCGTCCGATCATCGAATCGCCGCGCGCGACCCCCTCGCTTGGGAAGGCACTACGCACCGCGACGGACGAGCCGCGGCCTTCGCGCGAGCGCCAGTTGCTGTTGGGGCTGTTGTTTGTGCTGAGCGCGGCCCTCGCGGGCGTGTGGTGGTGGAAGTCGCGTGGCCCCACGCCGGTGCAGGCGGGCGCATCCACCCAGGTGGCGCCGGCGGTGCAAGAGGGTGCTCAGGCGGGCCCGACCGCGGTCCTGTCGCAGCCGGCTCCCGTACAGCAAGGACGCGGCGGTTCGCCGCATGACAAAGCCTTCCTCGACACGGCCAATCGCTTTACCGTGCGGGCGGGGCAGTACTCGGACGACCCCCGCGGGCGCGCCGAGGCCTTGGCCCATTACGACTACCTGACGGACCAGGGCCTGCCCTGCGTCATGCCGGTGCGCTCGGGCAAGTACCTGATCCTGTGTGTGGGGTATGCCCCCAAGCTGGACAAGGGCCTGCAGGGCTTACGCGACCAGTTGGCTGGCCTGCGGGGCCCCAAAGGGGCGAAAAAGCCCCCGTTTGCCACCGCCTGGGTCGACAATATCGACAATGTCGTGCAGCGCAGCCGCTAGGTAGCATCTGCCGCGAGATTTGGCCACTAGACTATTCGGCGGCAGCCGCTACACTTTCCCGCCCGAAACGGGTCCTGCCTCCTGCAGGCCCCAGAAGAGAGCACACGCTATGTCGATCCACTCCAGCCTCAAGAGCTCCAGCCTGATGTCGGGCGAGCGCTCCGTCTTCACCCGCGTCGAGCGCATCGCGATCCTCAAGAAGGCCGGCAAGTTCGACGACACCGGCGCGCAGTCGCCCTGTGGCTTGCCGAAGGTGCGCACCCGCTTCAAGACGATCGGTGCCAAGAAGAAGGACACCGCAGCTGCTCCGGCCGCTGGTGGTACGGCTGGTGGCGCCGCGAAGGCTGGCGACAAGAAGGCTGCCCCGGCTAAGAAGTAGCCTCTAGCTAGCAGCCCGCTGCATTGATCCCATCCACACAACACGAGGTTCAGACCTCGTGTTGTGTTGTTTTGACAGGCAAGCCGCGCAGCGTGCAGTCCCCAAGGCCATCGTCCCGAGTCGCATGACTTCCCACATCGCACCGGTCATGGAAGTGTTCGCCTCCATCCAAGGCGAAGGCGCGTATGTAGGCGAGCCGCAGGTGTTCCTGCGCATGTATGGCTGTCCCTTGCGTTGTCGCTGGTGCGACACGCCCAAGTCGTGGCTGGTGGCTCCTGAGGCCACGGCGCGCATCGATGCGAAGGACGGCACACGGCGCGCGCCGGCGGGTGCCAGCGCTTTTGAGGCCGCGATTTGGGTCGCCCAATGCGAGCGCGGAGCACCTCGCACAGTGAGCGTGACCGGTGGTGAGCCGCTCATGTGGCCGGACTTCCTGCTGGCGTTGAAGAGCCTGCTGGGGCGCCGGCGCTTGCACCTCGAGACGGCGGGTGCACACCCGCAGGCTTTAGCGCGCGTTGTGGATGTCTGTGACCATGTGAGTCTCGATCTCAAGCCGGACTTCGACATGGAGGAACCCGTGCCTATGTGGCCGAACGATGGCACGCCGCGCACGCGTGAGGAATGGAGTGCTGCGCGTCGGGGGTGCTTGTCGTTGGTTGCCGACCGCGACGCTTGCGCCAAGCTGGTGGTCGCAGGGGATCGAGCCCCCGAGGACTACGCCTACTTGTTCGACGAAGTGGAGCATTGCGCACCGCGCCTGCCAGTGTACTTGACACCGGCCTCGCCCGTGGGCGGCACGCCTGCGCCCACGCGTGCGCTCGTCGATGAGGTGGCCGAGATGGCGCGCGACCGTGACCTGCTCGTGCGGGTGGTGCCGCAGGTACACCGCTTGATGCGCTGGCCTTAGCGCGGTAGGCGCGCTTCCAGATAGTCGAAGTGCATAGGTTGCGCCGTGCTCCAGCGCAAGAGCACGTCGCGTCGCTCGGCCAACGCCGGTAGCACCGCCAGCTTGAGGAACGGCCCCTTGCGCACCTCGACGGACACTCGATCGAGGCGTTTGTACTCCTTGGCTCCTTCGGCGCGTGTGTAGATGTCGATGGTCGCGTCTTCGGGGGCTTGGCCTTCCAATAGCAGTTCCAAGGTCTGAGTCGCGTCCGCCTGCAACACAGGCAGCAGCGCACCGCGCGTGCGCGCGTCTAGCTGCACCGCAAAGCCGCCATTCGCAAGGCGCGGGAGGTCGCTGCCATCGCGTTCGGAGCGCAAGCCAGAGCCCTGCGTGGACCACACCAAGCGCTGTTGCTCGTGCGGCGCAAGGCGCGACACCGCAGCCGAGTAGTCGATGTCCCGCAAGTGCTCGACCGAGGTGAACGCACGTTCGACATAGAAGTCGATGACCAAATCGGGCTGGGCCGCCAACACGGCCAACGGGTCGAACTTGGGCTGCCACAAGAACAACGCGTGCGGGAAGGCCTCTGCCATGAGCGCTTGGATGTAGGGCCCAAACGAATCATGGAACATGAGGACACGCGGACCCGTCGCTGAAGGCTTGCGCGTTGCTGTCGTGCGCACCGGCTCGTTATGTGAGGCAACGATCTCATGGCGCGGGCCACCTTCGTGCACCAAGAACCACTCGCGCTGTGGCAAGAGATCGTTGATGTAGAGGTGCGAGCCCCATGTGTCGCCATGATATGGGTTGTAGAGGCGTGAGATCTGGTCGTCGCTGAGCGGCTGCACAGCCGGGAACCACTGGCGCACGCGTTCAATAATCGCGCGATACGCGGCCATGGAACCGTGACCATTCCAGTGTGTGCCCAGTCGTGTTATTACCTCATCGCCACGACGATCCTGAGCCTTGGCCGCGCGCAAGGTTGGGCGCAAGTCGAGGAACTCCACATCGCGTTGTGCGATAGCACTTGCGAACTGATCCAGGCGTGTGGACGCGTGCTCGCTGAGCGGCGCCCAGCTCTCGGGCAGATGCTCTGGATAGATCGTCTCCTTGTTGGGCGCGACCACATACAGGTAGCGCACACCCATGCTCTCCAGCCACCGCGCGCGCTGCTCCAAGCCGTTGCACCACAGCTGCAACTCGTACGCCGACATGGGATCGGTGCCGCGATGCACCGCACGCGAAGCGTTGATTGCCGTGTAGATCCAGCCATCCTTGCCGCGCACGATGGAATCGGTGGGAGATACTCCCAAGCCGAACCAATACAGCAAGCCACGCGAGCGCAGCAGCACATCGCGCAGGCCAAAGGTGTCTAGGAAGTGCGGCTCGTACTTGGACGGCCAACGTGCAGCCGCTTCCAGAGACGTCGGCGGAGCTGGGCGCTCGGCTGGTTCGCGCAACTCCGGCTTGGGGCCGCGCGCTTCGTCGTCGCGTACAACCTCATCCACCCAAGGCGCATAGAGGCAGCCCAAGAAGGCCGTAGTGAGCGCAAGGTCGCGGTAGTGAGTCCACTTCATGGGCGTGGCTCAGAAGCGGAAGTAGATGAAAGGGTTGTACGAGCCGCCGGCCATCTCCATGGCGCAGAGCAAGAACACGAGCAGCAGCAGCACGCTACCGAGTGCATCCAAGGCTCGGAAAGTCAGGACGCGTCCACGTTGTTCGAGCGTGGCATGCCACGCGGATAGAGTGGGTAACCACGGTGTGGAGCCGATGGCTCCTGCGAGCAGCGCCACCCAGGTCAGCAGATCCGTGTGCAGCGCCAGAGGATTGGCTGCCGCTGCTGTCACAGTCAGTTCGCCATAACGCACCAGTCCATCGCCCTCCGGAAGGAACGCGAGGGCGCGCACGATACCGATGGCTTGATCCATGCTGGTCGCACGGAAGAAGACCCAACCCACCATCACCGCCAGCATCACATACACATGGCGCAGTACGCGTGGGCCGTTCGTGAGTGCGGTGCCCAAGCCGATGCGTTCCAACACGAGGAAGGCACCGTGCCACAAGCCCCAGACCACAAAGGTGGTGTTGGCGCCGTGCCACAAGCCGCACAAGAAGAACACCAGTACCAGATTGAAGTAGGTGCGTGCCTTGCCAGCGCGGTTGCCGCCCAAGGGGATGTAGAGGTAGTCGCGGAACCAACTGGACAACGACATGTGCCAGCGGCGCCAGAACTCTGTGATCGATTGCGACGAGTAGGGGTGTTGGAAGTTCTCGAGGAACTCGAAGCCAAACATGCGTCCCAGGCCGATCGCCATGCACGAGTAGCCCGAAAAGTCGAAGTAGATCTGGACCGTGTAGCAGAGGATGCCGGTCCACGCGAGCTGTGGTGTGAGTTGCTCGACGGGCAGCGCGAAGATGGAGTCGCAAGCCTTCGCTGCAAAGTTGGCGATCAGCATCTTCTTGCCGAGGCCGATCAAGAAGCGGCGCACACCTGACGCGAAGCGTTCGAGGCCGATGCTGCGCTCGATGATCTGCTCGGCCACATCCTTGTAGCGCACGATCGGACCCGCGATGAGCTGCGGGAACAGGGCCACATACAGCGCGATATCGCTGGGACTCTTAGAAACATGTCCATCGCGGCGTGCTACATCGATGACATAGCTCATCGCTTGGAAAGTGAAGAAGGAGATGCCGATCGGCAAGCGTACCGAGCCATCCGAGTTCAGCAGCGCTTGCGCTAAGGAGCCTCCTTGGGGAAGCACACTGCCGATGGTCGCCAGTGGGGTGTCGATGACACCAAGGCCCAACAGCACGGAGCCCAAGCCATTCCACACCCAATCCGCGTACTTGAACACAAACAAGATCGCGAGGTTCAGGCCGACGGCCCAACCGACGATCCAAGTCGTGCTTGCGTTGCGTTCCTGCGCGCGCCCGACCAGCAGTCCGAAGGCATAGTTGAGCAAGATCGAGACGACCATCAGGGTCGAAGCGACGGGCTCGCCCCACCAGTAGAACAGCAAGCTCGCCACCAACAAGAGCGCATTGCGAGTGCTCTTAGGCAAGAGCGCATGCAGCGCCAGCAGCAGCGGTAGGAACGCAAACAGGAAGATAGGTGAGCTGAAAAGCATGTCGGGCGATTAGCTCTGGAGTTTGGGCTCTGCGTGGGGGGCTTCAGGCTGCGGTAGGAACAACAAGGTCAAAATACCTAGAAGTCCAAGAGCTACGACCAACCAGAAGAAGTGTTCAAAGCCGAGCGCTTCCACCACACTTCCGCTCCAGCGGCCAGCAAGCCAGGCGGACAGCCCCATCAATCCCGTTGAGATGGCGTAGTGCGTGGTGGCGTAGTGCGATCCGCGTGCGAATTGCAGCAGGTACACCATGTAGGCGGTGAAGCCGAAGCCGTAGCCAAACTGCTCGATGCCAATCACGACGCTCATCGTCATTGCATCCGGTTGCGCGTGCGCAGCCCAGGCATACAGCACATTCGGCAAGTGCACACACACCGCCATGGGCCAGAGGCAACGCCACAAGCCGACGCGTGAGATGAGCCAGCCGCCGAGCACGCCGCCGCACAGCAGTGCGATCACACCAATCGTGCCGTAAGCCAAGCCCATCTCCGCTTCCGTCAATCCCAAGCCACCCGCGGAGCGACTCTTCAGCAAGAAGGGCGCGATCATGGGCGTCAGCATGGACTCGCCGAAGCGATAGAAGAGGATGAACAACAACACGGCCCAGATGCGAGGACGCTGCACATAGTCGCGCACCATCTGCGCCAAGGCACCGGTGCGGACTTGGGTGCGAGGCAGCGCTTGATCGGTCGCAGGCCGTGGCGCAATCCAGCTGAGATACAAGGCGAGTAGACCGTAGACGAGCGCTCCTGCACCAATCGCCACGCACCATGCTTGTGGCCGTTCAAGCCCATACGCAAGGCTGTGCTGGCCCGGAGTAGCTTGCAGCAATCCTGCGAGTGCCACTGCTCCACCTGTTACAAGGATACGGCCGAGTCGGTAGCAAGCATTGCGCACGCCCACATAGAGCTCTTGCTGCTGCTTGGGCAAAGCCAGCATGTAGTAGCCATCACAAGCGATGTCATAGGTCGCGGACGCGAAGGCTAGAAGCACGCAGGCTGCGATGGTCCACTCCAGCCACAGTGCGCTGTTGGTGGCCCAGGCCAGGACGGCCATCGCGATGAAGGCCGCGATCGTAGAGGCAAGCACCCAGCGGCGCTTGGTCCCAAAGAGATCGACCACGGGACTCCACAGCGGCTTCAGCATCCATGGCAAGGTGAGGTCGCTTGAGACCTTGCCCACCAGCGAAGGTGCGGCACCCATCGCCGTGAGAAAGGTGTTCGACGCCGCTTGCACTACGAAGTAGGGCATGCCTTGCAGGACATACAGCGTCGGCACCAAGCGCGTCGCAGAAGGCTTCGCTGCAGCTTGGTCTACCGTGTCCGCGGGCATTTGCGTCGTCATGCACTTCACGATACGCCAGCCATCGGCGGTTGTCGCGCAGGCTTTGGTGCTCTAATCTGGTAGGTTGAGCCCCAGACCCGTGAACTCCTCAGCCGCACCCCGCCTGCCCCGCATCGCCATCGTCGGTCGCCCCAATGTGGGCAAGTCGACGCTGACCAACCGCATGTGCGGCAGCCTTGTTTCTATCGTTGAACCTACGGCCGGTGTGACGCGCGACCGCGTTGCCGTGCCCGCTCGCCTGCGTGGTCGTCGTCGGCGGCGCTGGGTCGAGATCGTCGACACCGGCGGCATCGGCATTGTGGACCGCGATGATCTCGGTCCGTTGGTCGAGCGCCAGATCGAATATGCCTTGAAGACGGCCGACCTGATCCTGTGGTTGGTGGATGCCAAGGAAGGCATCACGCCGCTGGATGAGATGGTGGCACGCCGCATGCGCGGCATCGGCACGCCGGTCTTGTTGGTGGTGAACAAGACCGAGGGACGCGATGCAGCTTGGGGGGTGGGGGAGTTCCACCGCTTGGGCGTCGCGACCGATCCCATTGCCATCAGTGCGCAGAACGGGGACGGCGTCGAGGAACTGTACGACGAGATCCTGACGTACTTCGATGAGGATGATGCGGGCGATGAAACGCCGCCGGTCAAGAGCATGATGCGCTTGGCGGTTGTGGGGCAACGCAACGCCGGCAAGTCGAGCTTGATCAACGCGCTGGCTCAAGAAGAGCGCATGATCGTGTCCGAAGTGCCGGGCACGACGCGCGACTCGGTCGATGTGGTGTTTGAACGCGACGGCACGAGCTTTGTGGCCATCGACACGGCCGGTGTGCGCCGCAAGAAGAGCTTGCAAGATGCGATTGAGTTCTACGCGGACTCACGCTCGCACCGTTCGATTCGCCGCGCCGATGTGGTGGTGTTGCTGTTTGATGTCACGCGCAAGCTGTCGGCGATCGACAAAGACTTGGCGCGCTACTGCATCGATCACCATAAACCGATCATTCTCGGCGCGAACAAGTGGGATTTGGTGACCGATCTGACGCCGGAAGACTTCCGCGAGTACATCGATGATCAGCTGCCGAGCCTCGACTTTGCGCCGGTGAGCTTCTTGTCGGCGAAGACGAGCAAGGGCGTGGAAGGCACGCTGCAGTTGGCGTTGGAGCTGTATGCGCAGGCGAACATGCGTGTACCCACCGGCGAGCTGAATCGTGTGCTGCAGCGCGCGTTGGAGGCTCGTCCGCCCTCTGCGGGCGGTCACGCGGCGCGCGTGCGCTATGCCACGCAGGCGGATGTGCGGCCGCCGACCTTTGTGTTGTTCGTCAACGACAAGAAGAACTTCAACAAGGATTACATCCGCTACCTCGAGAACCGTTTGCGCGAAGAGTTCCCCTGCAAGGAGATCCCGGTGCGCATCGTGCTCAAGGACCGTGAGATGACCGCCGAGGAACACGAGGAGAAGGGCGAGTGATGCGCGTGCTGCCTAAGTGGTTGTGTGTCGTGGCGCTCGTCTGCGGCGTGGGTTCGTTGCCGTCCTGCGCCAGCAGCGACAGCGATGCCGCGTGGATTGAGGCCGATGTGAAGGCCGATACCGAGCGCATTCTGTGGCAGGTCACGGTGCTTGCACTCGAGCGCAACGGCTATCCCATCGGTTCTGGGGTGAACCCGAATGAGCTTAAAGCTGTGTCGGGTTGGCGGACCTCTCTCGCGCCGTTCAAGGGCGATGGCTTCCGCGATCGCGCACACGTTTATTGGCAGCGTGATGCACAAGACCCCAAGCGCTGGCATGCCAAGGTGCGTGTGGAGCGGCAGAGCAACGAGAACCTGTCCAAACCGCTGGACATCTCCTACGCCGAGTGGGAAGACCAGCCCGATGATCAAGAGCGCGCGCGGTTGGTCTTGAACACGATCAAGGCCTTGCTGGGCGGTGAGTTCAAGCTCAACGGCGGTCCCTCGCGCACCCAGCGCACGCCGGGCGGCTGACCGCTCGGAAAGTTCTTCCCACCGGCGCATCGTTCTCAGGCGTATTGTTGCAGTCGGGCGCGGAGCCGTTCCGATGCACGGGGTGTACGAGTCCCTCCCCGTGACCACGCCCTCCACATCCAACGCTTGGATCGAGGCCCCGCCCCCGTTCGTGGTGCGATTGGGCGAGGAGCTGGCTGGTTTGCGGGCTCGTTGGTTGGTGGCCTTGCCACTCGCCATGCGCCTCGCGCGCCGCGAATGGCGCCAGCGCGCGACGCCTCTGGCCTTGGTGACGCCCGTGCTCTTGGTCGCCGCGCATGCGGCCGTGTTGGCGTGGATCTTCGGCGCGCACAGCTTGTTGGCCGATCCTGCACTCACTGCGCAACGTCTGGCTTGCGGTGCCTTGGTCTACGCCATCTTCCAACATGGACTCACGCGTGGAGCCACGGTTTTGGTCGATGAGCGCGCCTTGGTCGCGCGCCGGTCGTTCCCGTTGGAAGCCTTGTTGCTGCGGCCCGTGCTGGCACAAACCATCCCAGCGTTCGCAGGCCTGACGCTTTTGAGTGCGTGGGTGGCGTTCGATCGCGGTTTGACGTGGCAGTACACCACGCTTGTCCTTGCGCTGGTGCTCTTCGTCGCGTTCACCGCCGCACTCGCCACGCTGCTGGCCTGTTTGCATGCGCGTTCGCGTAGTGCGGGCGAAGTCCTGGCATGGGCCTTGCCCTTGCTGACCTTGGCCACCCCCGTGTGGTGGGACGAGACTTGGACCGAGCCGAATGCGCTTGTGCAAGCCAGCTTGACATGGAACCCGCTGGCGGCTTTCGTGGGCGTAGCGCGTGCAGCCATGGGCTTGCACCATTCCGCGGCCGCCATGGACATGAGCAGCATGTGGTGCGCACTCGTGGCCTGGACCATGCTCGTTAGCGCAGCCGCTGTGGGTGTGTTGGCTTGGCGTCGGCCGTACTTGGCGGACGAGGTGTAGTCGTGACCTACGCTTTGCAAGCCGATGCTCTCGGGAAGACCTACCAGCGCCGTGATGGAGCGCTGTTGCGTGCCTTGCATGCGGTGTCCTTTGAACTGCCGCAGGGCGAGTCGTTGGGCCTATGC
>Ga0255088_1000884_pt1 | contig 12450 bp, 8 predicted proteins | sample Colum_Miss_RepB__2_FD_188587 | JGI IMG/M metagenome (GOLD analysis project Ga0255088, IMG submission 188587) | Freshwater microbial communities from Columbia River, Oregon, United States - Colum_Miss_RepB_8d | ecosystem: Environmental > Aquatic > Freshwater > River | place: USA: Oregon...
GGTGTTGTTGACTGCAATTTGCTGATACGGCGGCACGAAGAAACCCATGCCGTCCTGCTTGTGCAGATAGGGTGCTGCCTCAAGATAAAGCGTGTCGCTGGCCTGGATTGCCAGTTTCAGATAGCCAAAAGTATTTTCACGCTGTGCACCCCAACCGCCGGCCCAGTTCTGGTTCGGATCGTTGCCGTTATGGGGGCGGGCCGGCAGCAGAGAAGGTACTGAGCCGTCTGGCAGTGTGGTGCTATCAAGAATGGCGCGGGTGGTTTCTACGATGGGGTCATCGATCGCATCATCATAGGAAAGAAAGCCGGTCACCGACACTTTGTCATTGAAGTCGGTGACGAACTTGCCTTCGCCATGGGTTTGGTCAATGCGACTGCCATCGGCACAACCATAGGCCCAGCGGCAGGCGTCCAGGGAGGCAAAGCCGACGAAGGCGCGGGTATTGCCGAACAAGGTGCCGAAGTCATAGGTAGCTGCATAGCGTTCGAGGCTGTTCTCACCCTGGGTGATGGAAATCATGCCGGCAGATTCGGCAGCAGGTGCGCGGGTGGAATAGGCAAGCGTGCCACCGAGAGCAGAGGACGAAGCGGAGCCGACGCCGGAAGTGCCCTGGTTGACTACGATGGATTCAACGTTTTCGCTGAGCATGTATTTCTGTGCCGGTGCGCCACCCAGGTAATAGGACGCGTTATAGGCCGGCATCCCGTCAATGGTCTGGCCGATTTTCGACGAGCGCAGATTCACATCGAAACCGCGGATATTGATACCGTAACTCCATGGATCGGCATTGATGGCGTCTGCGCCACGGATGGATACACCTGGCACCAGTTTGATGGAATCAATGATGTTCTGGGCGGCCGGCATTGCATCAATGCGCGTGCGGTCGACCACTACGTTGGAGCGGGCTATTGCTGTTCCGGTAATGGTAATGGTTTCAGCAACCTGAACCGGCTGGGCAACGACTACCTGGGCGGCAGCCTGGATTGCCAACACCAGCGCGGAAAGTGGAATACCGGTCAACTTTTTCTTCATCTTGTCAGCCTCGATTTCATTAGATGAACCACGCGGAGGTGGCAGGAAAGACACAGCCGCTCCAGCTGTGCATCAGCGTTCGCAAGCGCATTGGGCGGCTGAAAGACGCGCGGGCGATTATTCCAGTGCAATGAAAAGTTTCCGTTCGGGTCAGGTTATTTTTTGGATTGGAATTTGTGAGCAATACAACAAGACTCCCGCAAGCGTGCAGGCGTGTAGCGGCACACTATCGGGTGGTAGGATTCCGTTACTGATGCCGAGGACACCATCATGACGGACAACTTGCCGCACACGCACCCTGTTGTAATCGAGCCGGCCTTGCAGAGCGACCTGGCAGAGATATTGGTTCTCTACCGCGATGCCGGCATTGATTCCGGACGCCCGCTTGATCAGGCAGAAGCTGAAAGAATTTTCACGCGGATGAGTTGTTACCCCGACTACCGCCTTTATGTTGCCAAGACTGGCTGCAGAATCGTGGGGACCTTTGCCCTGCTGATCATGGACAATCTCGGGCACCAGGGCACCAAAGCCGGCATCGTGGAGGCCGTGGCCGTGCACCCATCAGTGCAGGGTCTTGGCATCGGCAGAGCCATGATGGAGTACGCCAAACACAAGTGCCGTGAAGCGGGTTGCTACAAGCTGGCCTTGTCCTCCAACCTCAGGCGTACCGACGCACACCAGTTCTATCAAGCGCTGGGTTTCAAACAGCATGGCATCAGTTTTGTTATTGATCCGGCAAGTTGACGCTGAATCTGTTCAGTCCGCCACGCTGACATGCCGAAGGCCGTCAGTCCTTGATGGTGACCAACCCTATCTTGTTGGTGCTGCTCTGGTGAATCAGCAAGTTGCCGTCCTTGGTTACCCACATGTTGCGGACAATGCCGACACCGGACGGAATCGCCCAGCTCTGGAATTTTTCCGTCGCCGGATCGAAGCGCACCAGCGTGTCGGGACGCACGCCGCTTTCGTTGTACCAGACCTTGTCGTCGATCACCGCGAGTGCATAAGGCGATGACTGCGCACCACTCGGTGAATCCCATTCCTTGATTTCACCCGTCGCCGGATTCAGCCGGCCAACCTTGCCCTGGGTGGAGTTGACGTACCAGACGATGCCGTCGCTGGCGATGTCGAGCCGGCGGATGCGCGAGGCAGTGTTGGGTATCTCGTAGTAACGCACGGCGAGCGTTTCCGGATCGACCGCGCCTATTTTGTTGGTGCCGTTGTACGCCACAAACAGCGTGCCGCTCTTTGCTACCTTGATGCCGTAGGGGCGTGGCTCTGTCTGCACTTCTTTTACTTCGCCAGTCGCCGGATCAAGCACGCCGAGCATGTTGGAGTTCTGTGCGGTGAAGTACAGCTTGCCGTTCGGGTGAAAGGCAGCGCTGTGCGGGTCGGACGCCATGGTGGTGTATTGCGTGATCTGGCCGCTGGCGGGATCAAGCTTGCCGATGGTGCCGTTGCTGTTGCCGGTGTACCAGATGCTGCCATCGGCTGCCGGCACGATGCTGTGCGGGCGCGCGCTGACCGGCAGTTTGTATTCTTCCATCTCGCCGGTCTTCGGGTCGAGCCGACCCACCAGTGAGGCCCACATGCCGGTCCACCAGATCGAACCATCGGCCGCCTCTACTGGATCGCGCGAGCGCTGGCCGAGTGTGGGCGCTTGCCATTCCTGTATTTCGATTTCGACGTCGCCGCTTATCAATACAGGTTTGCGGACGTTTTTTGCCGGCAGGTGTTGGGCCAGATAAGCGGCAATGGTGTTGGCCTGCGCTTCCGGCAGTTTCACCATGGTGCCGAACACGGCCTTCCATTCGGCCGGCGTGTCGTAACCGGCCGAGCCGAGAATGTTGAAAGCGGGATGGCAGGCAAAACACACGGTCTGCAGCAGTTCTTTGCCTTCGCCCTCGGGCAAGTCGCCAACCGGCGGCTGGGCGTAGGCGGTGGCAGCAGAACCGATCGCGATCAGCAGTGCAAGGTGTTTGATGCGTTGCATATCCATACCTCTCTTTGTTGGTAGCCCCGGAATGAAACCAAAGGTCAGAATTTGAAGATGTCTTCTACTGTCGGCTTCTGCATGCCTTCTTCGTGGTATTGCTCCCAGAGTGTCGCCCAGGGCCGCCCATACATGTCCGGCACCTCGTACTCGATCACCGTGCCGGGGCTGACCGGTGTCCCAATGCCTGAAATCGGGAAAATGGACTGCACACATTCGATGAACGGTTGCGGATCGCCTTCCTCGAAGCCACTCTGCCGCGTGATGTTGCGAATGATGCGCACGGGTTCAACAAGCGCTTCAGGATCGTAAAGTACCGACTCGTGATTGAGACCAAGGAAGTTGCCGCTCTCATCCCGGTTTGGAGTGTAGATCTCGATGGTCTGCATGCGATTCGAAAACTCGAACGCCGCGTGGCTGGACCAGCCCTGGATGTTGGAGGTCCAGGTAATCAGGCTATCGCCGTCCCAGAAGCCGATGGTCTCGCCGTACCAGCGCGGCACGTCGGCGCCGAGCCGGGGAACGGGCCCGTCCATATTGAATTCGCGGCCAATGTGGATGTTGGTAATGAAGTTGCGCGCCACCCCACCCTCGATCTGCACCAGGTTCGGGGTCACCAGGATGGATTGTTCCCACAGCGCGGACTCGTGCCAGCGGCGCAGGAAGCCTTCCGGCCAGCAGTATTGCGACGGCCACTGCGGCGCATTGCTGTGTCCATGGTGATAGGCCTCCTGCACCATGCGCTGCTGGTATTCCGGTGTCAGCAGCGACAGCACAGTCGGAATCTGCACGTGCCGCATCCGGATCCAGTACTGGTTGTCCGCACGCGCGGGATGCTGGTAGCGCCCTGTCCACTCGCCGGGCACCGTGGCGTAGGTATGTTGGGTCGGGCCACCGCGTCCGCGCGTTTCCTCCAGCAAGGCCGCGTAATGTTCCTGCGCGGTAAGGAACGGGTACGGACTCACGATCGACTCGCGCGGATAGTCACGGTCGCAATATCCCCACGGTGCCGATGCCGGTGGCTTGTCCCCTATCAAACCATCCTCGTCCCGGAAATCCTCGAGCGCGGCAGAGCTGTTGCAGCGGAAGTAGCGGGGATCGCTCCACAGCGCGCGATCCTGGTAAAAGTCTGTGGTGGTGAACAGGTCGACGGCGAGCGCTTCGATGCCCTCTGGCGTGGCGCCGTTGCGTGCTGCACCCACAAACCCGGTTTCCGGATCGCGCCGCGGATCAAACGGTATCTGCGTACGGTAGGCCGGATTACCGAGGCCCTGGCGCAGCGTAGCGCCAGTCATGTGATAGCCGTTCAAGTCATGCGCAAGCGGCCACGCGCGACCAACGCTTTCGAAGCCGATTTTCGCAAGCGTCTGCGCGATTGCGGAGGCCATCGGCAAAGTCATCAGCGCTGTCAGCATCAGGCCGTTGGCAAGCTTATCCAGGTTCATTCGAACTCACTCCTTGAAAGTTGGAGACAGAAAGTTGGGGACAGACTACTGCAAGCAAGCTTTGGGCAAATCGTCATTCCCGCGCAGCAGGATTGCTGCAAGCAAAGTTGGCGGCGTCATCAACACTGCCAGTGCCATCGTAGGCTGCCGTTTCCGGCCACGCACACAGCGGCCGTGTGCGCACAGTCTTGCCTTCAACCACGCGGGCAGCCGGCACCGATTCCGGCACCTCGCCATTCTCAACCCATTGTTCCAGTGTCGTCAGCATGTCGAACTGATCAGTGCCTTCGCCGCCGCCACAGTGCGCCATGCCGGGCACTATGAACAGGCGGTAATTGTCGCGGGCGCTGGCATCGGCGGCCAATACACTCTCGTAATAGTCCACCGTGCTGCCGGGCGATATCTGCGGATCGCCCCAGCCGTGGTACGACACGATGCGGCCGCCACGCGCAAAAAATGGCGCCAGGTTGGTATCAAGCGCGTCCATCATGGCGCTGGCGTTGCGGGTTGCTTCCACGGCAGCAGCCTGCCAGTCGAAGCTGCGGAAATCCCACTCGGCATTGCCGTAAACAATGTAGCGGAACAGATCGACACCAGGCTGGAACGGCCGTTCGCCGGCCATTGTGTTCCAGCCGAGCTCACTACCGGGTGAAAGACCAGCCACGACTTTCCTGTTGCCGGGATTCATCTGCACATCGTTATAGATCGCGCGCACTGTGGCGACTTCGCCGGCTGCCAGACAAGTGGCAGCACCGGCGGCAGCGCACTGCAACAACACCGGATCAAAATTGCAGCGGCGTGGATTTTCAATCAAGCCATCTTTGGCACCATCGAGCGCGTCACAGGCAGCAAGGGCTGCGCTGTGCACTAGCGGAAACTTTGCAGCCGGCAGCGGTGCTTCGGCCACCGCTTGCCCCACCCACACCGTTTGCAGTGCGCGGCCCGACCAGTTGAGTCCGGGTGAACCGGCCACGACACCATCGTAATCAGCGGGATACAGCTGCACTTCTTTCATCGCCTGCTTGCCGCCGGCCGAGCAACCCACGAAGTACGAGCGCTGCGGTGCGTTGCCATCGTAGAAGGCGGTAGTGAGCGCCTTGCCCTGCACCGTCATCTCGTGCACGGCGCGATAACCGTAGTCGGTGAGCTTTTCGGGATGTCCAAAGGCAAAGCTGGCACTGCCACCGGTGTGACCGGTATCGGTGCTGGCAGCGGCATAACCGCGCGCCACCGCCGAAGCGAGTGCCGGTGTCGAGATCGAACCCAGCCAGGCGCCATTGCCTACACCCTGGAATTTGCCGTTCCAGCCTTCCAATGGAAGCCACACTTCAATGCGGATGTCTGAGTCACTGGACGGCGCGATTGACGCCGTCACCCGGCAAAATTCCGGCAAATTCTGGTAGGCAGTTGCCGGGCCAGAGGCCGGCTGGAAGGCCCCGGCGGCCACAATGGCCGCCGAGGTGATGGTGGTGTTGTCCAGCGCAAGCGCGGCCAGGCTCTCACAAGATGCAGCCTGCAACCGCCCGGCACTGGCGACCAATGCACCCAATATTCCGAGTCGTACCAGCTTCATCTTGCACATGCTGCCTCCGTTTATCGGGGATCTTGTTTTTATCGTGCTTTGTGCTTCAGGTAACTTCCTGCACCAGGATTTTGGGCAGGCTGCTTATGGGGCCTCTGCCATGTCTTTCATTACTTTCAGCAGGCCTTCGAACTGCGTGAGACGGCGCGTGACATCGGCATCCTTGGCAGCCTGATCGGCCTTGTCAGATACGTCCAGCATCAGTGTGTAGAGCATTTTGGAAGTGGTGGCGGTAACCGGACGCGCTTCCATGAAGCCGTGGTACTGGTTGTAGAACTGGCCTTCAACCACCGGCTGCGTGTAGCCGTATGACAGTTCGGTCTGTGCAACCAGAATTTCCTTGATACGACCGCCGGCGAGGTCACGCACGGTGCCGATGCCACCGTCGCCGGAACTGATCACGCAATCGAGGTTCTTCGCCCATTTGGCGATATCGCAATAGGCGCCCACTTTTGCCCATACTTCTTTCGCAGGTTTGGCAATGTCGATTTCCATCGCAATGGTGACGTACTCAGGGGCCGCCAGCGCCGGAGTGGCGGCGGCTGTCAGGACAAGGGCAGCAAGCGTGGATTTGAAGCTGGACATACGGTTTTCCTCTGCAGGGCTGTTAGTGGATATTGTTTTTCGGTTCTGTTCGGTTTCTGTCTGGTGGATGCGTGATAACCGGTAAACGGACGCTTGTTCCGACAGCCCCGTCCCGGGCCGCCGGAGTATAGAGCAGATGTTCATTCCAGTGACCGCCCTGCCCTTGTTTCAGGGAGGGCAGCCTTCCATGTTTTTTCCACGATCCGCCTGACAGCAGGCAAACTGGATAGCGGTCTGTCAAGGTCAAGGCCGTGGCAGCGATACAGCAAAAAAGGCATACTCCCATCAGACAAGATCAGGCGTTTCAAACGTACAACAAAAATAGCGTGTTCAGCTGCCCAGCAAATAGCGCAACCCGCAGCTCAATCAGAAAACAAAGAGTACAACAAGATGATCCTTCGCCGACTCCCCGTTTCCATTCTGCTTGCCCTCGGCACCACGTTTCCCGGTGCTGCCTTGTTTGCCGCTGACGCCAGCGAATGGCAGGTGGTTGAAGACTATTGCTTCAAGTGCCACAACACCGACGATTGGGCCGGCAGTCTTGCCCTCGACGCCCTGTCGCCCGACGACATCTCACACGACGCGAAAGTATGGGAAAACGCCCTGCGCAAACTGCGCGGTGGCCTGATGCCACCATCCGGTGCCGAGCGTCCATCGAATGAAGAAATCACCAAATTGGTGAGCTGGCTGGAAACCACTATTGATACCGCCGCCAACGCCGGTGAAGCGCCTGCCGGCCGCGTGCCGTTGCGCCGCCTCAATCGCCGTGAATATTCCAACGCCATCCGCGACCTGCTAGGCCTCGAAATCGACGCCAGCAAATACTTGCCGGTCGACAACCTCAAAGGCGGCTACGACAACAATGCTGAAGCGCTGCAGGTATCTCCCGCCTTCATCGACCAGTACCTCAACGCTGCCCGCTCGATCGCGCACGATGCCATCGGCGACGAGCGCCCGATTCCCATCATGGAAACCTATGGCAACGTCGCCGACATGATCATCTCGCTGCCGCCGCGCGGCATTGATGGCACCGGCTCGCAGCAGCGCCACAACCAGGGCATGCCGTTCGGCACCCGCGGTGGAGTGTCGGTAGAACACAACTTCCTCGCCGACGGCGAATACGAACTCAGCATCGGTGACCTCGCCCTCGCGCGCGAAGTGCCGAACATGGAATTCGAGAACACCGTGGTGGCACTGCTTGATGGCGTCGAGTTCTACCGCACTGAAATCGGCGGCGAGCCCGACCATAAGTGGATCGACCAGATCCTCGACGACGGCGTGGCACAGATCAATGCACGCCTTAAGAACATCCGCTTCCAGGCCCCCGCCGGCCAGCACAATGTCACCATCACCTTCATCCAGCGCTCAATGGCCGAAAGCGATGAACGCACCCGCATTCCTGCACTTGAGGGCGGCCAGGATCGCGTACACGCCATACATGCTCTGCAGATCCGCGGCCCGCTGAAAGTCACCGGCATGAGCGAAACCGAAAGCCGCAAGCGCATCTTCGTGTGCTATCCGCGTGAATCCACCGACGAAGCCGCCTGCGCCGATCAGATCATCACCAACATGGCTGAGCGCGCGTTCCGTCGTCCGCTGACCGAACAGGATCGCAGCGAACTGCTGGGCTTTTATGAGCGCTCGCGCGCAGGCTCTGCGGATTTCGAAGCCGGTGTACGTGATGCACTCAGTGCCATTCTCGTAAGCCCGCACTTCGTCTACCGCGCCGAGACCGGCAACGAAACCGCCACTGCACTGGCATTGAGCAATTTTGAACTTGCCTCACGGCTGTCGTTCTTCCTGTGGAGCAGCGTGCCCGACGAAGAATTGTTGCAACTGGCCAACGACAACAAACTGCAGGACAAAGACGTGCTGCGTGCCCAGGTGCGCCGCATGCTGGCCGACGAACGTTCGAAGACTCTGGTTACCGACTTTGCCGCCCAGTGGCTCCACCTGTCCAAGCTCGACGAAATTTCGCCGAATGCCGGCTTGTTCCGTTATGCCAGCCGCGGCCTTGATCCACGCGCGATGTTCAAGGAAGAGTTGAACCTCTTCATCGACAGCGTGCTGCGCAGTGACCAGCCGGTGACCAAACTCATCGACGCTGACTACACCTACCTCAACGAACGGCTGGCAATGCACTACGGCATCCAGGACGTCAAAGGCAGCCAGTTCCGCAAAGTGACGCTGAACGATCCCAACCGTCGCGGTCTGCTGGGCAAAGGCGCCATCCTGATGCTGACCGCCAACCCGAACCGCACCTCGCCAGTACTGCGCGGCGTGTGGATTCTCGACAAGTTGCTCGGTACACCAGCGCCGAATCCACCGCCAAACGTGGAAGCACTGCCGGAAAACGGCGTTGGCCAGGCCGCGATGACCGTGCGACAGCGGCTTGAAATGCACCGCGCCAATCCAACCTGCTTCGCCTGCCACGGTTTCATGGACCCACTCGGCATGGCACTGGAGAACTTCAATACCGTTGGCCAGTACCGCGAATTCGATCCTGACACTCGTGGGCAGATCGACACCACTGGCGTACTGCCGGACGGCACGCCGATCCAGAGCGCTGCCGATCTGACAGTTGCACTGATGGCTCGCACCGACATGGTGGTGCAGTCGTTGACGATGAACCTGATGACCTATGCGCTTGGCCGTGAAGTGGACTATCGCGACATGCCAACCGTGCGCCGCATCGTTGATGCTGCCGCCGCCGAGGACAACCGCTTTGAGAGCATCCTCACCGAGATCGTCAGCAGCAATGCATTCCAGATGCGCGAAAGCAGCGTAACAAGCAGCGAAGCAACCAGCGCTGCCAAACAAGCCTCACTGTAGTCCCCCACTACCACAAGAACTGAAAGGGTAACGACCATGTTCATCAGCAAAAAACACCTCTCCAGAAGGGCTGTACTGCGCGGTGCCGGCGTGTCGATCGCGCTGCCACTGCTGGATGCAATGATTCCGGCCTCCACGGCGCTGGCGCAAACTGCCGCCGCACCGAATCCGCGCCTTGGATTCATCTACTTTCCACATGGTGCCGTGATGCAGGACTGGGTGCCCAAGCAGACCGGTACCAACTTTGAATACTCGCGCATCCTCAAACCGCTGCAGCCCTTGAACGAGTACGTGACTGTGGTGAGTGGTCTGCGCAACAAGGGCGGCGAAAGCACCAACCCGCACGGCATCATTGAAGAAACCTGGTTGTCGGCAGTCGCGCCGGACAACCGTGATCGCGCTCCCGGCGGCACCCGCGGCATGTCGATCGACCAGATTGCTGCACGCCAGATCGGCCAGAGCACGGCACTGCCGTCGCTGGAACTGTGTGGCGAACCCGGCGGCGCCATCAACTACCGCACGCCGCAACAGCCACTGCCGCTGGAAGGCAACCCGCGCAAAGTGTTCTATACCATGTTCGGCCAGGGTGACACCTACGACGAACGCATCGGCATCCTGCAGCAATCGACCAGCCTGCTCGACTACGTGCGCGAAGCCACCAACAGCCTGAACCAGAAGCTCGACGCCGCCGACCGCACGCTGGTAAGCAACTACCTCGACTCCGTGCGTGAAGTCGAAACCCGCATCCAGAAACTCGAAGCCGGCGCACGCGAACTGCTCGAGTTGCCGGATTCGCCGATCGGACCGCCGGAAGATTTCACCGAGCTGCTGGATATCCAGTTCGAAATGATCGCCCTCGCCTTCCAGACCAACCAGACCCGCATCGCCTCGATGCGCATGGTGAAGGAAGCCAGCATGCGCGTGTTCACCAATGTCGGTGTTGATGAAGCGTTCCATCCGCTGTCACATCACCAGAACAACCCGGACAAGTTCGAGAAGCTGATCCTGGTGCAGAGCTACCAGACCGCCCGTATGGCCCGTTTCGCCGAACGCCTGAAAGCGATTCCGGACGGCAACGGCAACGTGCTCGACAACTCGATCATCCTGTTCGGCTCCAACATGAGCAACAGCGATCGTCACAACAATGATCCGCTGCCATCGGTACTGATTGGCAAGGGCGGCAACATCAAGGGCGGTCAGCATTTGCACTATCCGCAGGACACACCGCATGCGCAGTTGTTGCACACGATGCTGGATCGCGCTGGTGTGCATGTCGACGAGTTCGCCGACAGCACCGGCCCCTTCGCTGAAGTGTAAGTGGGGCGCAGGCAAGCAATCGCTGCACAAGATGGCGAAGAGAGTGACAAAGGTGGGAATCGTGGGAAATCTGAAAAAATTCAAGGCAATTACGCTGGCACTGGCGTTGGCAGCAAGCTGCCAGGGCTTCGCAATTGAAGCACCTGCCGATGCCGGCGCCGACTGGCGCGGCCCCGATGGCAGCACTGCGCTGCAGTGGGCGGTGTACGAAGGCGATGTGGACCGCGCCAAAGCACTGATTGCCGACGGTGCCGATGTTGCGGCCGCCAACAACTACGGCAGCAACTCGATGCAACTTGCGGCTGAAGTGGCCAACGTCGACATGCTCAAGTTGCTTTTGGATGCCGGCGCCAACCCCGATTCACCCAACCCTGAAGGCCAGACCGCGCTGATGCTGGTGGCACGCACCGGCAATGTCGCCGCCGCCAAACTGTTGGTGGACAAGGGCGCCAAAGTCAATGCCATTGAAGCGTGGGGCCAGCAGAGTGCGCTGATGTGGGCATCGGCCCGTCGCCATCCTGCGATGATGGATTACCTGCTTGAAGAAGGCGCCGACATCAACGCCCAATCAATCAATCGTGATTACCGTCGCCACCTTACCAAAGAAGGCCGCGCCAAGAGCCTGGATGCCGGCGGTCTGACACCCTTGTTGTACTCGGTACGCGAAAACTGCATTGAGTGCATCGACGTACTGGTGAAACACAAAGTTGATCTCGACCTGCCTGATCCCGAAGGTGTGGCACCACTGACGCTGGCCGCACTCAACAGTCACTGGGACATCGCGAAAAAACTGATCGAAGCCGGTGCTGATGTACAGCAGTGGGATGTCTACGGTCAGGCGCCTTTGCTGGCTGCGATAGGCCGCCGCACTGCCAACCCGCAACAACCGAACGAATCCCTCAACGAAACCGACGGCCTCACCGTTGTGCGTATGCTGCTGGAAAAGGGTGCCAATCCGAACATGCAGTTGTTTCTGCGGCCATCCAAACAGCGCGGCGGTGCATCGCGTGGCACTACTCCGCTGATTGCCGCTGCCGGCAATGCTGATGTTGAAAGCATCCAGTTGCTGTTGCAGCACGGGGCCGACGTCAAACTGTTGCAGGCTGACCGGCAGTCGCCGGTCTCAGCACTCGCCGGCGCGCGCGGCAATCCAGGTCGCCAGGTGGAAGCGTTGAACCTGCTGGTCGCCGCCGGTGCCGATCTCAATGTGGTGGCGGTGCATCATCATTTGCAACGTACACGTGGCGGCTCTGCCATGCACTATGCCGTGCGCGCCAACAACGCCAGACTGATCGAAGCCCTGGTGCAGAGTGGTGCCGATATCAACATGAAGGATTTCGATGGCCTCACCGCGCTTGATTACGCCATGGCGCACGGTCAGGTTGGCTTCCTGCAAATGCGGCAGCCGCCCAATACCAAAATCGCCGACCAGTTGCGCAGCCTCGGTGCCACGGTGGAACTTGAGGCAGAGCCTTACTGGCCGCTGGTAGGCCCGCCGTTCTATTACCCCTGGAGCATCTTCCCGCTCGATCCTGCGGCAGAAGCCAACGCCTTGGTGCCCGGCTCGTTCGATCATCTGTAAGCTCGCCATTCAGTAAAAGAAGAAAAGCCATGAAGCATTACTCCCGTCGTTCCTTCCTTGGCGACAGCGCAATTGCCGC
>Ga0255088_1000890_pt1 | contig 12405 bp, 13 predicted proteins | sample Colum_Miss_RepB__2_FD_188587 | JGI IMG/M metagenome (GOLD analysis project Ga0255088, IMG submission 188587) | Freshwater microbial communities from Columbia River, Oregon, United States - Colum_Miss_RepB_8d | ecosystem: Environmental > Aquatic > Freshwater > River | place: USA: Oregon...
AACGAAGTTGAACGTGCCGTTGTCCAATACCAAATCGGAACTATGGCCGACGTGGTCAACGGAAGTCTTCGACGCGGCAAGTTCACCTCACCATACAAAGAAGGCGACGAAACCATCGGGGACTTTGATTTGTCTGATGCTGCCGTGCGCAATCTTGTCAAGATACTCGATACGACCATTGCGAAATCACGTGCGAACGGTATGGCATGGGATACGAGGACCGAACGTGTCGCCTGGCGTGCATCGTCTTTTGCTCCTTCGCGAATGGAACCTGATTTGGGCTTCATGAGTTTGAGCCAAGACCGCGCGTTCACCGAATCGCTCAAAGGTGCTGATAAGGTCATGGCGGTGATCATCCCAAAGAATGTCGATATTCTCGATACACAAAAAGTTTACACATCAGCGAACGCCTTCGCAGGAATGCGCGAAGTCATCGCTCCGCGCGGGTCGTATCTCGAGCCGATTTCACGAGATAAATTATTGCGGGAGTTGCAAAACGAAATCCCCGCATCGATGCCCGTTTACAAACTAGTTGTTCCCACGATCACAGCAAACTTTGCGTTCTTCTCAGTAGGTCAGTCAACTAAACTTGGCGAAAGCTCCACAAAACTCGCCGGTCCGAACGGAGCGGAAGAACTCATCACCCAATTCAAGAACGATCCGACGATGGCCAACATGTACGGCAGGCAAAGTGGATTCTTCGATAAAGACACCATCGAGCTTCACACGCGCACCGTAGCACAATATGCCACACAGCTTTTGCCTGCCGAATTGCCGACACTCGCGAGCAACATCAACTCGCGAAAGATTTTCAATCTCCTCGTTGCCCTGCACGATATCGGCAAAGGTGTTGCCGAGGATTTGGGAAAGCGAGAATTGCAGTACGCATATACCTTGCCCATCGTCGAGAGTGTTTTGCGTGGAATGGAAGCAACCACCCAAGAGCGCGAGATCATCAAATCGATGATCGAAGCGAAGACGTTTAGCGCGGTAGCTCGCAATCAGATGACGCCAGAGCTGGCAGCAGACAACATTCGAGCAGAGGCTGCACGCCTCGGTGTAGATGCAAACGCATACTTCAAAATTCGCGATTTGTTCTATCGCTCGGATATGCTGGCACATCCGACACTGCGCGTTCAGCTATTTGAAAAGGAGAACCTTGGAAAGTTGAAGAGTGAACCGTACAACCAGCTGAAAAAATTGTTTCCCTAAAGCAAATCTCAAAGATTTAAAACTGAATATCACTAAACCGACGTGCTATCAGAGCCGGACGCAATGAGTCGATCGCCAGAGTCCTTTCGGTAAACACCGCAACGTGAGAGGGATGATGGATTTCTGATCCTAACTGCAGATTCATCACGGCTTTGGTGCGTTGGGCAACCGCACCGGCTGAATCCACCCATGTCACGGCATAAGGAACGACCATGTTCAATTCTGCTTTGAGCAAGGGAAAGTGGGTACAACCCAACACGATTTGATCAACCTTCATGCCGCGCGCATCCGCATCGGCAAATATGGGGGCAACTTCTCGGCGAACGGCTTCCAAATCAATTTCCAAACCACGTAGCTTGGCCTCCGCGATTTCTACAAGAGGCGTCGAACCCTGCATGATGACATGACAGTCTTCGGCAAAGTTCTTTACAAGTTGAAGCGTGTAGGGTCGGCGCACAGTTGCGGGAGTGGCAAGCAGCGCAATGCATTTGGACTTGGAAGCTTGCGCCGCTGGTTTAATTGCGGGCACGACACCAACCACGGGAATCGTCACAGCAGCGCGGAGCTCTTCTAGTGCAATTGTACTCATGGTGTTGCAGGCGACCACGACTACGTCGCAAGGATGATTTTGTAAGCAGGATCGCACCACCGTCGGGACCCGATCTTTCACGAGTTGGTCTGGTTTGGTGCCATACGGAAAATATGCGTTGTCTGAAACATAAACAATGCGGCATTGCGGTAAGACGCGGGTGAGTTCATCGCAAATGGACAGAGCCCCAACTCCAGAATCAATGACCAAGATGCTTGGAACGGGGAGACTCATTTTGATAATACGGCTCCCCTAATTGGCTGCGAGCTGAGTGAGCTTGGCTGACGGCCTCATCGGCACCAAATGCGCCTCGAACTGACTTGGCACAATCGGCACCGGAACAAAGAGATCGGAGTGCCGCAAAATGCGGATCAAGCCACCACGCGCTCGCACCACGTTGGTATCGTGATCGAGGCGGATGCCACCAAACGGACGATCTTCAAATCTCACTTGGCGAGACGCATGCAAAAGATCGCCACGCGGTCCTTCTCTCTTGGTCACCAAAATTCCCACGTGACGACGGTAAACCATGATATCGCCAGGAAGGGCTTGGGAAAAATCGTTGCCGATATCGACCAAATTGAATTCAGACAACAGCAAAGGGGCCGGTGCACGCCCGAGCGTCGCCGATGGTGCGTATTTGTAATCAAACCCAGCTTGCGCAAACACGCGCAAAACCAAATGACTGCAATCGACGCCACAACGATTGCATGATGGACACTTTTGCGAACGGTTACCTTTGCGAGATTGCTTCTCTGCTAGGCACGCGTTGCATTGCTGGCACGATTCGTCCGACCCCAAAGATGCCCCGCCCCAAACGTATGGAACTTCGGTCATGTCTTTGACCTGCATGGAGGTTTCAATCAATTTGTTGAGAGCTATATAACGTCGTCCAGTTGGATGATTCCATTCTGGAATGTCCACGACCGAGTGAAATGATTTAAGGGAGTGATCGCTAACGGTGTCGGTCGAGATAGCAAAAGCTACAGGGGAAGCTACGAGCAAACTAACTGCGAAGAATTGCAATAGGGTGTAAGAAACGCGGTGACGTAAAAACTTGTTCATGCAGCTCCCGTAAACCTTTAAACTACCATAGTTACCAGAATCGGCAATTGACCACTCTAAACGAACGATTCTAAGAAATTACTTAGAGAGCTAAGCCTACGAAATGACTAGATTTTCGCTGACACGCTTCGCCCCTAGTCCGACGGGATTTCTCCACGAAGGTCACCTCGCGTCAGCTCTCGCTGTCTGGGGAGTGGCTCGAGCTACTGCTGCAAAAATCATCATCCGCTTGGAAGATCACGACCAAAGTAGATGCCGCCCTGAGTTCACCAAAAGCATCCTTGAGGATTTGACGTGGCTTGGCTTCATGTCCGGCGAAGCAGGGCAAATGGTGAGATCGGTAGAATCGCAATCATCACGCCCGAACCGATACACCGATGCCGTTAGTCTGTTACAGAGTCGCGGTCACCACCTCTATGTCTGCACTTGCAGCCGCAAGATGATCCAAGGCAGCAGCAACGCCCCGTCAGAAGATGCTGAGCTGCTCTATCGCGGCACCTGTCGTAACTCCGCGACGCCCCTATCAGCTAACGTTGGCTGGCGGGTGCAGCTTTCGGACGATCATGTGGAATTCAAAGATGGGTGGAGCGGAACGACGCTTCGACATCATCCGCAACAACAATGCGGTGACTTGCTCATTCGAGACCGACACAACAACTGGACCTACAATTTTGCCGTCACCGTGGACGACATGATCGACCGTGTAGACCTAGTAGTGCGCGGACTGGATATCCAAGACGCCACAGGCAGACAGATCATGCTTGGGGAAATGCTGGGACGCTCAAAACCAGCGACCTTCGTGCATCATCCGTTGATCATCGACGAAAGTGGCAAGAAACTCTCCAAACGTGACGGTTCGACCGCCCTTGCCACTACGCGTAAATCTGGAGTCAGCGCCGAGACTTTGATAGGCCGCTGCGGCCGGCTTTTGCATCCAGACCATCCCGAGTCATGTTCACTGCACGAGTCCTTGATTTTCCTTGGCCGCCAATTAGTTGTAAGATGAAACAAATAAATGAGGAACGATACATGGCTGCACGAAAGATCATCGCTATGGGCGCAGTTTCATGGCTGTTTGCGATAAGAGCAATCGCCCAAGAGACCAACGACGCGCAAAGCAAACCATCAACACCCCGTGCGCCACGAGTTGCCAGCATTGTCGTGTCTTCGACCAAACTTCTCAGCACTGAGGTCGTCGGCGGCAATGCGGGCGTAGGTCTGGGTGTGAACTGGGAGTTTTTTACCAGCGAACGTTCATCACTCGCCATCCACGCATCATACCGCACATATTCAGGTGAAATGGGCACCGCTGCCAATCAACTAAGCTATGGACTGCTGATGAAGCATTTCCTGCAAGACACAAGCGGATTGCACGCAGAGGGGCTCTATCTCAACTACGGTCTGTTGATGCAAGTTGTGCGTTTGTCCGGAGTTCCTGAATCGGGCACAGCACACGACACCAAACTCGCTGCTGGTTACGATTTTGGAGGAGCGCGTCACTGGTTTCTCGAAGCAGCGTACCATTACAGTCGGATCAAGTATTACAGCACTGACCCGATCAACGTAGATTACGCCGAGGTTGCAATCGGTTGTCGCATTTCCAATCCAACCGAGTGAGTCAACATCGAAGAGTCCGGACATGTTTCGCTTGTCTATCTTTATTTACCTCTCCCCGCTCTTGGTAATCGTGTGTTGCCATCGAAATTCGCATGACAATAAGTTCGATGCCATTTTCGGGAAGGACGGCCGCGCACAGATTCCCGAAAGCTACACCTACATAGGCAACTACGGAAACATTTGTACCGCTTTTGCGGTCGCTCCTCGACTGATCATGACAGCAGCCCACTGCACTTTCGGCGAGCAAGAGCACAAATGGACGACGCACGGCAGCAACCAAACGTACTCATCCACCCTGCTACAACGCGGAATGGCTTCGCCCAAAGGACGAAGCAAGATATTTTTCGCCGAAGTCATGAACGACTGGGCCATACTCAAGTTAGATCGCCCCGTGGAACGATGGATCGAAATCGACACCGCTGCCAAGCAAGGCGACAAGGTTGCCGTGATCGGCTACTCAGAAGATCTAAGCGGCGCGACCGGTCACAACGGCTGCACCATCAAGTCCATCAAGTTCAATGCCATCGGACACGACTGCGACATGCGGGCGGGCGCGTCGGGCGGACCAGTACTCAAACGCATCAACGACAAGTGGTTTTTCGTCGGTATCCAATCCACCGAAAACTGTGATGGCAACGACTGCATCCACGAAGAATGGACTGAGCGCAATAGCAATCATGCGGCGCTGATGACAGACGAAATCGCCAACGCCATCAAATCCTACAATGAAATTTTTCCAAACTAGCAGATTGCTTCACGGAGCAATAAGGGGTTGCGATGCAAGTGCATCACATCTTGGGAATCTCAATGTCAAACTTTGCCCCGTGCCCGTCTTGGTAGGGAGCCAACTTCAACTGACCGCCATGCAGCGCAACAATACGATTTACCACAGGTAAACCTAGGCCGTTGCCGTTGGGCTTCGTTGTATAGAAGGAACGAAATACCTTTGCGCGTTCGTCTGGAACAATTCCTTTGCCGGAGTCACTAATACTAAACACGTAATCAGTTTCGGTTGCACGAAAGTGGACTTCCACCAAACTCCGCTCGGTGGCGATGCTAGCGTCAATTCCATTGTCTATTAGATTGGACAACGCTTGCTTGAGCTGAGTGCCAAAAACAAGGATCAATTGGCTGCCATCAAACTCCGAGCCAAATTTGATCGCAACGCCCTTTAACTTCCCTCGATGACTACAAAGTAGATTTAAGTCATTTCTAATTTGCGACAACGCAATGTTACTGCGCTCCATGCCTTCGCCTCGCGACATTTTGCGCATGCCTTCGAGCACAGCATTCATTTCCTCGGATGCCATCGTAACGGTACTGATCAATCGTTCAGCCACCGCATTTTTTGATCCGTTTTCGCTATCCAAAATCCTTGCCAAGCGCTCTGTCGCGCCTGAAATGATCGATAACTTATTCTTGATTTCATGCCCAAGTGTCGTCGCTTGTTCTTCGATCTCATTGAGACGCGAAGCGTGGATGAAGTTTTGCGTCTCCTCATGCATGTCTGAGTCATCAATTTCGCGCAACCGCGATGCAATGAGTAACATGACTGAAATTGTACCTATAAACATCACTTCGAAGAGCATGGGGTAACCGAAGACACCAGCTACGCTCAACGAAACTAAGGTCGACGCGACTGTCATAGCTGCAAACCAAGCCACAGCTTTCGCATCGACAATTACAAAAGCAAACACCATCGGAATCAACAAAAAGTTTGTGCCAAGCAACGAACCATTGGGCATGAAATCAAAATACGAACTGTAAATGACGTTTGCGTGCGTACACACGGAAAAAAATTAGCGCACCAATGGTCAGTTTTCCTCTTTTCGAGAACATCCATGCCAAAATGGATGAAATTGCGCTCAAAACAAAAACAAAGGCAAAGGCCGTGTCCTTCGGCGATTGTGTCTGCATAGCAATTGAAGCAAACCAGACGAGTAGCGAACAGTTATTCAAAGCTGTAATGAAAGTCGCCACGTTCAGAAACTTCGCCCGACGTATCATTGAACGTGAGGGATACACCTGCAGCGGTTCAGAAATAATTTGAAATAATTTGAAATAACTTGGAAATCACTCATCCCTCTCATGGATTGAAATCCTAAGAGGCTTCGACTCAATTTGGATATACTTGACTAGAACTTTTCGAAGTTTCGACGGGCTTGCAAAAGCGCGCCAAAAACACTGATCAAAATGCCGTTCATAGTCAAAATCCCAACATCAGATATGCATTACCGGACTTATTGCCGACGCGTGGCGGGACGACGCATGGGAAGTCTGTGCAATGAGGAGTTCGGCGACGATGATGACGCGGTGATCGTCAAGTCAAACGGAGATTTCGTAATAGCGACGAGGACAAGGAATCAAGGAGCCGAACGACGCAGTTGAGTGTCTGCTCAATGAGGAGTTCGGCGACGATGATGACGCGGTGATCGTCAAGTCAAACGGAGATTTCGTAATAGCGACGAGGACAAGGAATCAAGGAGCCGAACGACGCAGTTGAGTGTCTGCTCAATGAGGAGTTCGGCGACGATGATGACGCGGTTATCGTCGCTATTACGAAATCGATCAGTGGTGGTGGCCGTGTGGTCCATGCACATGCCCATGCTGAAGCTCTTCTTTGGAAGCTTCACGCACTTCTAACACTTCAACGTCAAAATGAAGTGTTTGACCTGCAAGTGGATGGTTGCCATCAAGGTGAACTACATCTTTCTTCACTTCGACGACTGTATAAACAATGGTGCCTTCTTCACTGCGGCTACCGAATTGCATGCCTGGTTCGATTTTGTCGACGCCTTCAAACATCTCGCGCTTGACGACAACTTTTAGTTTTTCATCGAATTCGCCGTAACCGTCTTCGGGCTTAACGGTGACTTTCTTTTTGTCGCCAACTTTCAGACCTTCGAGAGCTGTCTCAAGACCAACAACGATATTCGAGTGGCCATGCAAGTAAGCAAACGGCTCTGCTTTGCTTGCGGCATCAATCTCGGCACCTTCATCGTTGGTAAGTTTGTAGGCTAACGAGACTACGCTTCCACTCTTAATCATAAATTTCTCTTTCAAAAAAATGAGCCCGCGACAACCGCGGGCATTTGGACAAAATTAGACGTTTCCGAATCTACGCGCTGTTTCCACCAGAGTGCGCATGGCAAATCCGCTTCCACCCTTCTTGGGGAATCCGGTTGCGGAACAAGCCCAAGCTGTACCGGCTACGTCAACGTGGACCCAAGGAGTCTCACCGACGAATTCCTTGATGAAGGCCCCACCCATGATGCTACCTGCTTTGACGCTTGGGTTGGTGATGTTGGCGTAGTCTGCGAAGTCACTCTTCACTTCGTTAACAGATTCTGGCCACAGCGGAAGTTCCCAAACTGGTTCACCAACTGCCTTTGCTGAGTTGCGCACAAGATCAACAGCACTAGGGTCGTTACCCATGATGCCTGCACCAAAGTGACCAAGGCCGATGATGACTGCACCGGTCAATGTCGCAACATCAACAACTAGACCTGGTTTGAAGTTGGTGATGGCGTAATGAAGTACGTCAACTAGAACGAGTCGACCTTCGGCGTCGGTGTTGATGATTTCGATGGTCTTGCCGTTCATGGCGCGGACGATGTCGCCCGGGCGTGTTGAATCACCGGATACCAAGTTTTCGACTGCGCCGATGAGGCACACGACGTTGTGCTTCGGTGGATTCTTCGCGAGAACCATCGCTGCGGTGAGTACCGCGGCGCCACCAGACATGTCGTACTTCATTTCTTCCATACCAGCAGACGGCTTGATGCTGTTGCCACCGGCGTCGAAGGTAAGACCCTTGCCGACCAGTGCCACTGTTTTGGATGGATCTTGGCCTTTAATTTCGAGGGCAATGAGCTGCGCGGGCGACGTAGCTGCCTTGGCAACTGCTAAGAATGCACCCATCTTTTGCGCTTTCATTTCTTCCGGACCAAGTACGGTGCACTTGATGTTGAGATCTTTGGCGAGATCCTTCGCGATTTCGGCGAAACGGGGAGGATTCAACCAGTTGGCTGGCGCGTCCTGAAGAAATCGCATGAGTGATGAAGCAAGTGCTGTGGTGCGCACTTGTTCCAACTGCTTGGCATCCATGTTTGCTGCCAACGAAACGGAATCAACAAATCCAGTGGCAGGTTTGGACTTGAAGACGCCTGCGCTGTACTGACCCGCGAGAAAACCCTCTAGCATGGAGGCTGCGCAAAATGCGTTGTCTGACATCAAATTAACAGGGGCGGTTGCAAAATCCTTAAGTGCGGCGGCTGCGTCTAGACCGAGTTGACGTCCGACTTGAGCTGCTTCGACTTTCAAACTGGTTTTAGGAACCAGAACAAAGGTGCGATCGCCAACTTGTGCACGCAACGAGCCGGACTGACCTTTCCAACCGCTCTTGGTGATATGGGCGATCAACTCTGTGGACTCAGCTTGAGAGATGGCACCGAATAACTTCGTTTGCGAGTTTTCAATCAGCACGGGAACAATGTTGCTATGACCCGCCAATGATCCTGTCGATGCATTTAGGGTGACTTTTTCAGTCCAACGATGACTCTCAGGCAAATCATCACGCCATGATTTAGTTACGGACAACAAGTTCTCGAACATAATACTCTCCCGCAATTCCTTGGACGCCTTGGCACAGAGGCTTTTCAACTGCCTAAGGCATGGTTCATGAAAGGGAAACAGGGCGCCGATCCTAGCCTTGATCTGCTTGTCAATCAACGCATAAAAGCATAAAACCCCTGATCAAATTTGATTTTTTGCCACTTTAGACGCTTATGGAGCCCCGATGAGCGAAATTACCCTTGTTCACGCGCGAGAAATCCTCGATTCCCGCGGCAATCCGACCCTTGAAGTTGAAGTTTTGACCGCAGACGGCTGCTTTGGCCGAGCTGCAGTACCATCTGGCGCATCGACGGGCGAGTTTGAGGCTGCAGAATTGCGCGACGGCGATAAGAAGCGCTATCTCGGTAAGGGTACGTTGAAGGCGGTCAATAATGTGACCGAAAAGATCGCGCCACGCATCTTGGGCATGGATGTAACCTGCCAGACAGAGATTGACCAAACTCTGATCGAATTGGATGGCACAGAAAACAAGTCTAATCTGGGTGCCAACGCTATTCTGGGTGTTTCGCTGGCAGCTGCCAAAGCGGGCGCTGAATTTTCGGGATTGCCTTTGTATCGCTACATTGGCGGATCTCTCACTTCGCGTTTGCCAGTACCGATGATGAACGTCATCAACGGCGGCGCACATGCGGATAACAATCTCGATATCCAAGAATTTATGATCATGCCGGTTGGCGCAAAGAGCTTCCGCGAAGGTTTGCGCATGGGTACCGAAGTTTTCCATCATCTCAAAAAGGTTTTGACTGAGCGGAATTTATCTACAGGCGTCGGCGATGAAGGTGGATTTGCTCCGAACCTTCGCAGCAATAAAGAAGCCTTAGATCTTTTGACAGAAGCGATTGGCAAGGCTGGATACCAAACCGGCACTGACATTGTGTTTGCGCTGGATGTTGCTGCCTCGTCGTTTTGCAAAGATGGAAAATACAATTTGGCGGGCGAATCACGTACGCTGAACAGTGACGAAATGGTGAAATACCTAGCTGATTTGTGCACCCAATATCCAATATTCTCCATTGAAGATGGCTTAGATGAGCACGACTGGAATGGATTCATCAATTTGACTTCAGCGGTCGGCAAGAAGGTGCAAATTGTCGGTGATGACTTGTTCGTAACCAACAAAAAGCGATTGCAAGATGGCATAACGCGCAAAGCCGGCAACGCCATTCTCATCAAGCTCAACCAAATTGGCACACTGACTGAAACACTGCAAACCATGAGCCTAGCCAAGGCAAACCAGTTCCGCAGCATTGTATCGCATCGCTCAGGTGAGACCGAAGACACAACCATCGCAGATCTCGCAGTGGCAACAGGCTGCGGCCAGATCAAGACTGGTTCCGCGTGCCGCACCGATCGCATTTGCAAGTACAACCAATTGTTGCGAATTGAAGATGAACTCGGCCAGTTGGCTGAATACGGAATTTAGTGAAAACCACGCCTCTCTATTTTGTGCTTCTAACAACACTTTGCGCTTGCATAGCTAACACTTGCGGGCGCGAAGTCACGCGCATGAAGCCCGAAGAGATCAAAGACCTCGCCAGTAAATTCCAACTGGACCGGAGTGAGACGCAAGATTTGCTTAATGTAATGACTGCCGAAACGCATCCCTTCGGAAGCGCCCGTCAACATATCGTGGTGCAAGCGATAGAACAGGCTGCTCGCAAACACTCGAATGAAGTAGCAACCATTTCATTCGAAGTAGAGACACCAAATCCAGAATTGGTAAAGAATCCTGATGCTCCTAGCTCAGTTTCCATCACCAAGACCGGATACAATGTGGTTGCAAATTTGGGAGTGAGTCAAAAGGACGATTGCGCGGTTCTTATCGGCTCACACTCCGACACCAAAGACCGCAGTTCCGACAACTTTGATTATTTGGGAGCCAACGACAGTGGCTCGACCAGTGCGATTTTAGTGCAAATGATGCGATTTGTCCGCGAGCAGAATGTGCAGGACCTACCGTGCGAATGGCTTGCTGTATGGTTTGATGGCGAAGAATCTGTTTTGGATGGCTGGGATCAAAGCGAAAACACTCATCCATCAAAGATTGTCGACCATACTTACGGTAGTACTAATTTTGCGAACTCGCTTGTACCCTGTCACAATAATCAACTGTGCTTGCCAAAGTCATTGGGCAATCATCGAGTTATTGCAGTCGTCATCATTGACATGCTTGGGTCCCCCAACTTGCGTTTCACACGAGAACTGCATTCGACGCCGAGACTACGAAACTTGCTCAACGATGCCGCCGGCAAACTCGGGTTATCCGAAAGACTAGGCTTGTTTCGCCAAGTAGAAGACGACCATGTTCCTTTTCTCAAGAGAGGCATTCCTTCCTTGAACTTAATTGACTTTGAAAACCTCGAACATTGGCATAGCCCAACCGATGTCCCCGAAAACGTCAGCCTTGAAAGCATGGAAATCTCTGGCAAATTGACCACTTATTTAGCGTTATACATAAGCTCCAACCCTCAAGAATTCACAACTTCCGCCGAATAACTCTGCGAGTGAACAGGAATTTTTTCCCTAATTCGCAAGAGATGCGTGTGAACACGCATTTAGGAGCGCGGGTATGACGGAACGGGTGAACTTTACAAATCTTCAAATTGAAATCGTGCAATCTCCACGACAGGCCGTCTTCACCTTCAAAGGCGACGTCGACGAAAATTTTCGCCAGAACGAAGTTCCGCGCATCAAAAAAGAGGAACTCGTTTTCGAACTCGGCCAAATCAACAATTTCAACTCATGCAGCATTAGAGAATGGGTTTACTTGATGAAGGACATGAGCAAATTGGGCCGGATTGTGTTTCGCAATTGCAGTGTCACCATGATCGATCAAATCAACATGGTTCCTGAGTCTTTAGGCAACGGCGTGATTCACTCATTTTTTGCGCCATACTATTGCTCTTGCCGCGGCGAGGTCACCAAGTTGATCGAGACTGCCAAACACCGTTCAGAGCTTTCTAATAAGCAAGCACCGGAGTTTTCTTGTGAAGACTGCGGAAAGAAACTTGAGTTCGACGCGTTAGAAGAAAGTTATTTTCTGTTTGCAGAGGGTTCGTCAGCAATTGCTTCGTAGTATTGGGAATACCGAGACCGGAACATAGAAGAGGATTGGTATGAGCATGGATGCCGTAACATTAGCCGCAGCAAAATCGTTGCATCAGGAATTTTTGCCCAAATTGACCAAGCTTATGGAAGCGCTGGTCAAGTCTGGTGCCGCCAATGATGCCACCAAGCAGCAACTTGCCATGTTAGTTGGCGAAGTAAGCGGTTTATTGAATGTGATG
>Ga0255088_1000892_pt1 | contig 12395 bp, 9 predicted proteins | sample Colum_Miss_RepB__2_FD_188587 | JGI IMG/M metagenome (GOLD analysis project Ga0255088, IMG submission 188587) | Freshwater microbial communities from Columbia River, Oregon, United States - Colum_Miss_RepB_8d | ecosystem: Environmental > Aquatic > Freshwater > River | place: USA: Oregon...
AGGTTACGTTTGCACCAGATCTTTCTCGTATTGGTGGGGCACCCGCGGCACCTCGTTCTGCTGCAGAGTATCAGCCACCTGATTCATTTTTGGAGGGTATTCAACGCCCTGTCAAACCACCGCCTGGTAACCCGACAGAGAGTGTATTAGCACAACTCTGGAAAATTTAGTTATGAAGAAGACTCCAAAGGCGTTTTGCAACTGCAGGGCCGAGCTTCCGCTTACCCACTTGAATGGCAGCAAGGGCACTTTCATCCGCGACCATGAGAGCAGTCAGAGTGCCAAATGTCGCCAGAATCGCCGCAGCGGCTGCGGCGGAAATACCAGGACAACCCTGTAGCGCACATGCCGCAAAATTCTTCGGATCTTCTTTATTACCCTTCTTGGTTACGGAGACGGTCGAGCTATAGCTGAGTGCCGACGGATCCTGCTCAATAAACACGGTGGGCTCAGCGGAAATCTGTGCAGCAAGAAGTTGGCAGAGCTTGGCTGTTGATGCCAGGCAATCTGTATGTATTACGGCAACTCCATAACGAAGCATGAGGCGATTCAAATATTTCTGGAGTGTCTCCTGGGTAAATTTACCCCAGAGACGATCCATTGGACCCTCTATCACATACAGGGGACGCGCCTGATGTTGCCTGCAATATGTGGTCAAACGTGTGCGCTGTTCCCTGTAGCGCCCGTCCAGAATAGACGCTTCCAAGTCATCTGTTGTTTTTCGCTCTATTACAACACCCCCAGCTCCGATTTCCTCACCACTAAGACCAACCCATATGTCCCCCACAGGGAGAGTTCTCGATAGCCAAGGGCTTAAAAGGGGTATAAGATCTCGTTCGCGTGTATCGACAACGCACGAGAGCTTTGTTTCAGACATCTTTATGAAAGAGCTATAGGAGTTTAGGCTCTACGGCTACGTCTCTGCTTTCTTTTACGATTTCCCTGCTTCTTTGTAAAACGACGGGGTGACTTGACCTTTTTTCTAGTCTTGCGAGCCTTACGTCTCCCTCCCCCCTCTTGTTCTTCCTCTCCCGTGTTTTCCTCTCCCGTGTTTTCCTCTCCCGCATTTTCCTCTCCCGCATTTTCCTCTCCCGTGTTTTCCTCCTCCGTATTTTCTTGCTGGTTAGCGTTATTTGCGGAGTTATTCACAGCTCTTTGATTTTTCATGGGAGCAATACTAGATGCAATACGGTCCAATATATCTGTCTGAGTTTCCATGATTTGTATAATCTTATCCTCCAAATCGTCATCGCGCTTATCCATCTTTGGTCGGTCCATTATATATACATTGCTGATTTGGAGGGGCATCCCTGTATAGTCCAAGGGCTGAAATGCCTGAATCATCACAAAAAGCCCATCCCCTCCAAACCCTTTTCCGTTTTCTCGTCCAAACCTCCTTCCATGCCGCGAACGCTCGCTAAAATCGCCACCCTGCATCGCAGACGCACCCGAAGCAGACGCACCCGAAGCAGACGCAATACGCACGATTGCTTTGACACGGTAGTTTGTTCCCGCAACTACCTGCGAAGAGTAGGAAATAGGTCTCACAGAAATCACTGATTTATTCAGCAGCTGCCCAACCTTGGCAGCAACTTCTGGAGTCGAAAACTTAGATAAAACATCGGGATCCCGTTTCTCCTCTCCATAAGAACCGGGGATAGAAGATGAACCAGAGGAACTTGTTGTATCTATCGAGGAACTTGCTAGTAGGGTGGCGAGTGAAGGCGAACTTGCTATAGCTGAGCTAGAAGAAGGATAAATTGAACTATAGTCTAACGGAGAACCTGCCACAGTCGAAGTAGAACTGGAACCAGAAGACATATACGGAGAACTTGCCATAGCTGAGCTAGAATCAGCACCAGAAGACATATACGGAGAACTTGCTATAGCTGAGCTAGAATCAGCACCAGAAGACATATACGGAGAACTTGCTATAGCTGAGTTAGAAGAAGGATAAATTGTCATCTTCTGTAATGAACTATAGTCTAACGGAGAACCTGCCACAGTCGAAGTAGAACGACCTGCCACAGTCGAAGTAGAACGGTTCTCATACGGAGAAATTGCTATAGCTGAGTTAGAACTGGAACCAGAAGACATGCTCCTTTCTATTATACTATACTATATTAAGTCCAAGCCTCATTCGCATTCGTGGGAGCAAACATTCTTTCTAAACCAGGTGTCCATGCTTGATAATCCCACTTTCCTGAACGTGTTTTTCCACCCATATTAGATTTATCATAATAGGGATCTGCTGCAGCTGCAGTATCCCACGCAACAGGGGGAATCCCTATTTTAGCCTCTCCCGCGTGTTGCACAGGCCCTTTAGATGCCGGGGCCTCTTCATCTTCATATAGAATTTTTTCATCCTTACGACGAACTCCAATAACTTCATACACATTTGTCCCCTCTTTATGTGCAACTGTAGGGACAAGCCCCTTTACATCATAAATACGTTTAATAAGAGCATCCGGATCTTCGTCGGCATTATATGTGCTAATTTTCTCTGCCGTAGGCGGTTTATATGTCTGTAAAATCTTTCTTTCTTCCATTTCGGTGCCTTCCGTATCAGGGGGCACCATATTTTCGCCGCTTATATTCGTAAAAGGCTGCGGATTATTTGGAACACTGGGTGTAGCATTCTCAAATGATTCGCGAAGGCCCGCTTGAAATTTCTCTGAAGAAGGTGGAAGTCCAGCCCACTCCATCGGACGCTGCGACATTAGTTTATTTTTAAGAGCCTGTGATATTTCCCTATTATCAGATTCTTCTTGAAATATCATATTATATTCATAATCGCTGATAGAATCTATACGCCCCTTTGCAACAGGATCTGCCGTTGTATATTCCATCAATACCCGGCCAGGACCATCCTCGTTGGTGTCCTTGGCTAAAACAGGCATCGGGGTAGGAAAAAGCTGAGAAACACTCGGGCTCCCCGCACCCGCCCCACTACCACTTTGAAATCCATCTCGCAAATAGTTACGACCACCCATATACAATACTACGTATCCCAAAATAATTAACCCGAACAAGAGCATAAATAGTTGCTCGCCGTTCATATCAGGCTCCTCTAACACTGTAATATGATTTTATATAGAATACTTATTTAGGAATGGCCAGCAACAAGACTAAAAAGTCTCGTAAAGCGAATAGTGAGCCAAAGACGTTAAAGGGACGTAAAAAGGCTAAAAAATCAAATAAAGTGAGTGTAAGCCCTAGTTCCGGTAGCCTCAATATGAAGTATGATCAGATTGATGTAACTAAGTTGGAACAAGTGTCGAAACTTGTAGAGCATATAAAAAACAACATTGTAACTCTTGTTCTAATCTATGCAGATTGGTGCGGGCATTGTGGTGTTTTTAAGAATGGGATCTGGAAAAAGTTAGCCGGCTTAAAAAATCGTAAAATGGCAATGGCTCTTATAAATGAATCTGTTCTAAAAGATACTCCATTCAGCGACTTGAAAATAGATGGTTATCCTACAACAACCCTTATCGGAAAAGATATGAAACCCGTGACGATAAAAAATGAAAATGGCGAAGATTCTAATGCATTACCCAATCACAGGGATGAGGAACAAATGTCGAGCATGGTTACAGCAGATCCGAGTGAGATTGCAAAGCAGCACAGTTTTAGCACATCTCCTTCTCCTGTTTCTAAAGCATCCGATAATGATGTTTCTGCAAGCCCCACCCCGGAAGCAGAAAAAGCCCGTTCGTATAGCGCGCAAACAACTGAAAATTCAAATATTGAAGAATCCGCTATAGTCCCTAACCCCCCTGACACCGATGAAGATCTCTTGAGTTCCTCGGTCAATGACGGTACAATAAATGATCTCCGCCAGAAAGAAGATACTCGAAACGAATCAAATCCGTCTGTTTCATCTAGCACAGTTGGAGGCGGCGGTAAAACGCGCCGCTCACCAAAGGGAAAGGGGACCCTGAAAAAAATGAGGGGACGCGGTAAAAAATAGAATGCATACCACAAGTTATATAACGTCATGTGCCCCCCCTCGGGCTTCATCGCAGCGTGAAGTGCTTCACTTTGGCCCACATGACTACAGTAGCAATGTGCTAGATTAAACACTCCTGTTGGAGTATTTAATCCAGTACATCGCGGTAGCACTTCATGGCATTCTCGTCTGAGGGGCGCGGGGGCGGGAGGCGGAGGTTGCTGCCACTCCCCAGCCCGTTGAAAAAATTGCCCCGGGCTTCGCCCAACTGAATAGTTACGGCATGGAAAAGACTATCTTCCAAATTCTGGATGCAATCTCGCAAGATGTGGAGCCCGGTGAAGAGACCGAAACCACACGTGAGATTATTCCTCGCAATACGGGGGCTCTGACGGACGACGAGGACGACGAGATTCGTCCTGTCAAGCGCAAGAAGAATACGGGCACCACGGAGGAAATTCCCTCGGACCCTGCTGCATTGCGGATGAACATTTACCTGTTCGGTAAAACCGCCGAGGGTGCTACTCTGCGCGCATGCGTAGAAGGCTTCAAGCCCTTCTTCTTCGTGGGGCTACCTGACGGCTCCAAGCGGACGCGCGACGCGTTTGTGTCACGTGTCACGGATACTCTTAAATATGGTAAAAAGTGGCTATTAAAAGTCCTGGAGATTGACTACACGGAGCGCCGAGTCCTCTACGGCTACACTGCAAATCGCACGTTCCCCTTTGCAAAGTTGTCCGTTCCCTCCATGAAGGCCTTTCGCGACCTGCGCCGGGTATTTATGGACACCGATACCAGTAAGCCGAAATTCCAGATCTTTGCGGGCCAGGACCCCTGTGCCGTCTATGAAGCGAATCTGGATCCAATGCTCCGCTTCTTTCACTTGCGCAACATCAAGCCCTGTGGCTGGGTGGAAGTTGCGGCCACCCCAGAAGATGGCGCACTTGATGCTGACTGGGAAGATATTGGCCCCGCCGAGGGCCCTATTGCTACTGCCCCATTCCTCATGGCCGCATGGGATATCGAATGCTATTCTGCGAATGGCGAGTTTCCCCTGGCTAAAAAAGGGTATGACCGCCTTGCAAAGCAACTGTATGCAAAAGCGGAGAATGCTCAGGAGGCGGCCAATCTCATTATAGACTCGGCGATATATACCGAGTCGCCCCCGAAGGATATGGACCCCCTCTATTGCCGCGATAAGCTGAACGAAAAGCGGCTACGCGAAGTCCTGGCCTTGCCCGATTTCCTAGAGGCTGCGGAGCCTCTCCTGGTGAAAAAGGAGGGTCTCAGCATTTCGTCGCGTGAAGATCGTATCGCGGCTCTGCGGAATCTCCTGGGCAAAACTCTAAAGGGGTGCCTTCCACTCGCTGGCGACCCTGCCATTCAAATCGGCGTGGTGCTCGTGCGAGGTACGGTCGTCACAGAGAAACATATCTTTGTGCTCGGGACATGCGACAAGGTTCCCGGGGCAAAGGTGCATGCATATAAAACCGAAAAGGAAATGATTCTTGCATGGGCGAAGGCCATGCAAGAGTGGGATCCCGACATTCTTATGGGCTACAATGTCTTTGGTTTTGATGAAAAATATCTATGGGATCGCGCAACAGAGTTACGCATTACAGAAGATGACTCTATCCAGGCGCTTTCTCGTCTTGTGGCGTTTGACAAGAAACTTGTTCTGGATGAAAAGTTCCTTTCCAGCTCGGCCATGGGCGACAATACCCTGTATATCTGGTCGGCCTACGGGCGCCTGCAGATTGACTTATTCCACTACGTCAAACGCAGCTTCTCTTTGCCCGCCTACAAACTCGACTATGTCTGCCAGCATTTTATGAGCGGTAAGGCCCTGGGCGTCGATACTACTTCCCCCACTAAATGGCTCGTGAAAACGAAGAGCACCGACGATATTGTGGTGGGTCGCTATGTTGTTCTACTAGATGAGACGGGTGATGCAGTAGTGGATAAGCTGCGCATTGTCGGTATCAAGCCAAAGGAGGCCATTATCTTAGAGGCACCAACCGGCGATGATGTGGAGGATTTGAAAGCCGCCATGGCCGATGTAGTGAAGTGGGCGACGGTAAAAGATGATGTATCTCCCCAGGACATCTTCAAGCTTCATCGCGATGGTGGCTCTGCGGGGCGGGCGAAGGTGGCTGCCTACTGCGTGCAGGACTGCGATCTCACTGTGGAACTTTATAAAAAGCTGGACGTCTTCAACAATGCTATGGCGATGGCGAATGCGTGTTCCGTGCCGGTTGCGTATATCTTTACGCGCGGCCAGGGTATCAAGATTGAGTCACTTATCTTCAAAGAATGCTACGAGCGCGGTCAGTGTGTCTTGGTTCTGCCGACGACTCCGCGGGGACAAGATGCAGGTCCGCAGGATTCGTATGAAGGGGCGATCGTGCTGACGCCGACACCCGGATTCTATTCCAAGACGCCTATTGGGGTCGCAGACTTTGCCTCACTGTATCCGAGCACTATTATCAGTGAAAACATCTCACATGACTCACTCGTTTGGGTGCAGAATTATAACCTTGCAGATAAGTTAATCGGTTATGACCTCGGCTCAAAAGAGAGTGAGGCAGCAGCGCCGCCAGGGACGAGTTGGACGGACATTGAGTTCGACATTTTGGGAGTAAAAGATGGCGACCTTCGTAAGAACCCCGAAAAGGATAAGAAGGGCACGCGCGTATGTCGGTATGCGCAGAACTTCCGTGGCACATTACCCGATATTGTGCAGAAGTTACTGGCTGCGCGTAAGGCGAAGCGCAAGGAGGCCGAAAAGGAGGCAGATCCGTTCAAGAAGGCTCTCTTGGATGCCGAGCAGTTGGCGTATAAGCTCACGGCCAACTCGCTCTATGGGCAGCTAGGCAGCAGCACGTTCAAGATTCGCCTACAACATCTCGCCGCCTCGGTAACGGCCTACGGGCGCAAACAAATCATGTTCGCCAAGGAGGTGATTGAGCGTTTCTATGGGCCAGCAGCGGCGCGAGCGGACTGTGAGGCCACCGTCGTATATGGTGACACGGATTCACTCTTCATCGATTTCGGTGTGAAGGATCCGAAGACGGGCGCAACGTTGGAGGGGCGCGAGGCCATCGTGGCGACCATGAAGCTAACGGAAGAGGCCGGTAAGATGGCGTCCTCGTGCCTTAAGCCGCCTCACGACTTTGAGTATGACAAGGTATTCTCACCGTTTATCATCTTCAGTAAGAAGCGTTACGTGGGGAACAAATACGAGGAGTCACCGGACGAGTTCTATCAGAACAGCATGGGCATTGCAACAAAGCGGCGCGACTATGCGGGCATTGTCAAGGTGATCTATGGCGGGGCGATTCGTATTCTTCTGAGTGAGCGTGATCCGGTAGCAGCAACACGATTTGTTCGCGCTAAACTGATGGACCTTGCCCAAGGCAAAGTAAGTAAGACACAGCTGACTTTGACAAAGTCACTGCGCGCGGAATACAAGGCCTTGACTCCGCCCGCGCACAAAATGTTGGCAGAAAGAATTCGAGCGCGCGATCCTGGAAATGCGCCTGCATCGGGTGATCGTATTAGCTTCCTCTATATCATGCCACCTGCAGGTCAGCTTGCGTCAAAACTCCAAGGTGATCGGATTGAAACGCCGGCTTGGATCAAAGAAAAGGGGCTGGAGATTGATTTCAAATATTACATGGAACATCAGCTCATGAATCCTATCTCGCAGCTATTCTCGCTATTTGTTGAGCAGCTTCCCGGCTGCCTCGCACCCGGTGGTCGCAGCTGGAAAGAAACTACAGAAGCAGATCGTGAATCTGCTGCCATCGAATATCTCTTTCGGGAAGCCCTGAACGCCTGCGACAAGAGTTCGCAACGTCGTTTCGCCCAGAAGTTGTTCAAAACCGACGTAGAGACGAAGACGGTCACCGGTCGCACGACACGAACATCTGCAAAAGCGGCGGCAACTGCCGTTGCGCCCTTGTTCAAACAGACAACCCTCAATAGCCTCTTTGTGCAGAATATGATTCTAAAAGAAATGAGTCCGCCAAAGAAGCAGAGTAAGAAGGCTCAAACATCTACTGATATTTAATAACATACCAGCAGAGAATGTCAGCAGCACAAGAAGCCCTGGACAAGGCGGAAGCGCTTGATGGTTACAGAGCTGCTTGCGCTGCATCTCGATGCAATTCTGTTGCGCGTAAAGATCAAGTCTATGCGCCCACTTTTTTAGAAAAAGATGACCTTCAGCGGTTGATGATTACCTTGTATTCTATCCCCATCGCGAAAAAGATGGATATAGTTGTAATGCATTCTACCGCGGATAATGGTTTTCCTCATACACGACCAAATTCATTAATATGCATGCCCAAATCTTCCATTATAGATTCTACTGATGCGGAGATATATGAGACAATATGCCATGAAGCATATCATGTGCATCAACGTCGCAACCCAGATCTATGGTATAAAAAATGCTTAAAAGAGGGATGGACACCTGTTGAGCCGCCTAAGAGTCATGTAGAACGTTGTAGGATTAATCCGGATACTTTTTACAAAAATCGTTTCTGGGCCTGGGATAAAGTTCATATACCCCTACCTCTTTTTGTGCAAGAAGATTATGCCACCCTTGACGGTGTTGTTGTGAAATGGCTTGATACACGCAATATGGTTACATATTCTGATCCTCCATCATCTTTTACTGCGAGATATGGTTCATCGGCGACACAACCAGAACACCCGTATGAACTTCTTGCTGTAGAATATGCAGCCGAAAAAATCATAAAAGAGGAAGAGTTGTTGAAAAAACTAGAAGAATAGTAGTGGTATGGTTCAAACAATTGATTTATTACCAGATTTTCAGATACCATATTCGATAGTATTTGATAAAAATATTGTGTTACCCGCATCATTACTTCCGCGACAATATATTACTGGTAAAATATACGCAGAAAAGGAATTGAGATGCTCTATAGGATATGGTAAGCGAGAAAACAGTGGTGGCTATGGAAATATAACACGGATTACACGGACACCTTCACCTGCTGCAAACCTATGTGTAAAATCACCGCACGCCCCTACATTTTCTCTATGCCCAGAAGCTATTCTACAGTTCGCCGCAAGTCAAACATTACGTAGGGCAGGAATCCACGGTGCAATCCCCCACGTGTATGATATTTTCCAGTATGCAGGTGAAACACGATTCTCCATGGATTTAGTAAGTGGTATAAGTTCTCTAAATGCAATAATACGCGCACCTAAACCAGGTATAATGTTTCTACAGGTTATAGCCCAAGTAAGCCTGTTGCTAGGATTTCTAGAAGAAACACTTCGTCTAGACCACAGGGACTTAAAGGCCGATAATATTTGGATCCGTGATTCCCCTATTGAATATTCTTTAAAGGTGGGGGGGGTAAATTGGAGCTTGAAAGCCCCCTTTCAAGTTGTTATTCTAGATTTCGGATTTGCGTGTATTGGCTCTGAAAATGGAAATGCAGTTATAAGCTTAAGCGATGGTATTTTACCGAAAATGGATCCGTGTCCAAAAGAGGGGAGAGATCTTTTTCAGCTTATCGCTTCTATATGGTCTGTCCCTACTATACGCAGCATCATAGATACAGATATAGCAGAGGAGATAGAATCACTGCTTTCACACAGCACTACATCTTATATAGAACTTGTACATACTACAATGATGACGCACTGGATTTATATGGCTGTAAGTGACAAAGAATTTCGCCACCCGCCCCTGCACCCTCTTACGTTATTGTTAAAATTGAGTAGTAACTGGAGTTGCTTGGAGTTACACAACGATATATTATGATACCATGGGTTTCTATTATTACCCCCTTATACAATGGGGTAGAATTTCTTGAGGAATGCGCTATGAGTGTATGTCTCCAGAGATGTAAAAATGAAACCACAGAATTTACATGGGAATGGTGGATCGGCGTGAATGGACATGGCTTCACAGGGGGTGAAGCTCTTATTGCAGCCAAAGAAATTCAGCGCAAAACAGCTATGGCAATCGGTGAATGCAAGATTCACGTCATTAATCTTCTTGACGTAAAAGGAAAGGTTGAAGCGTTGAACGCCCTTGTTGCGAAGACAACAGGGGAATGGATCGCGGTTCTTGATTGTGATGATACATGGGAAAGAAACAAACTTCTCTTTCAACGAATGACAATAGAAAAGACACATGTAGATGTAATCGGCTGTTTATGCAACTATTTTGGAGAATTAAATAGGCCTGGTCCTGAACTCCCTGTGGGATTTGTTCCTGCGGAAACCTTTTGGAAATCGAATCCAATGATCAATTCAAGTGTTCTCATACGCAAAGAATACGCGCATTGGGAAGACCAATATGGATTAGATGATTATGATTTATGGCTACGATTAGTGAAAAAGGGGGCGATATTCTTTAATATCCCATATTACCTTGTAAATCATCGTATTCACGGAGGATCTGCATTTAATGGAAAGGGTAAGCAAGATATGTATGGCCTTCTCTTGCATCACGCATCTTTAGTTTAAAGTTATATAACTTGAAAAGATAGTATGGTGCAACCCACTGTGGTAACAGCATATTACCCTATACCGAGTAAATTTCCTATTGAAAAATATTTAGGATGGATGATGCATTTTTGGCCTAAAACAAATTGCCCTTTGATTTTTTTTACTGATCCAGGGATTGTTCCCCTTTTTCAAGATATGTTAAAGGGGCGAAAAGGGCTCACCCAAGTTATAGGGCTGCCGTTCAATGAATTATCGGCGTTCAAGAAACTTTGCCCAGAAGCCTGGATTCGGACACGTGCAAATGATCCAGAAAACACACGACATACTCCAGAATTATATGCAATATGGTATGAAAAAAAAGAGTTTATTCTCCGTGCTATCGAGAAAAATCCGTTTGGTTCTCAGCATTTTGTTTGGTGCGACGCAGGGATATGTCGAAATCCAGGATGGGTAGAACGTTTGCAGGAATTCCCCAAAAGAGATATGATCCCCCCTCAAGGTCGAATGCTTCTTCTTCGTATAGCCCCATTCAATGAAACCGATTATTTTCCAGATAAAAATGGAATCGCGGGTAACTTCGGAGAAAGAGTAAGTATAGGGGGTGGCGTGCTAGCGGCCGATATAAAAGGATGGATATCATGGAGCAAGGCGTATGACGCCATGCTCATGCGATATTATTTGGCGAATCGTTTTATAGGGAAGGATCAAAATATTATTGCATCTATGATTATTGAAAATCCTGAAATTGCATTTATAATAGATCCGCCGCCTACTATGAATATTATTGATCGATGGTTTTATTTGCTATTCTTTTTAGCAGCCGCGCCCCCCCCCTGTTAAGTCCCTTTGATCTTACAGCCCTTTTTAACTTTTTCAAATATCCCCCCTCCTGTGCCTCCGCGGATACAGCCGCTTCCGCCGATACAGCCGCTTCCGCCGATACAGCCGCTTCCGCCGATACATCTCCTTCCGCGGATACCTCACTTGCAGGGCTCGGTGTTAATACAGTTTGTATAGGGGCAGGCGTAGAGTTTGAATTTACAGGTTCATCGCCATATTCAGTGGCAGCAGTTCCATATTCATTTTCAGTCATACCATACTCTACTGACTCATCGCCATAATCGATAGAGTTAATGTTTCGTTTATTAACCTCCCCAGTAATCATTGTCATTTTTGTAGTGCTATATGCAAGATTATATGCGGATTGATATCCATCTTTATAGCCCACCGCGTAACCAATATCATATGGGGTTTCGGGTTCTGCTATACTTATATTATATGCACCACCATACTGCATAACACCTTGATCATCCTCTTTATATTCACCACCACCTGACACAGGCGCTTCCGCCGATACAGCCGCTTCTGCAGATACATCTCCTTCCGCGGATACAGCCGCTTCTGCAGATACATCTCCTTCCGCGGATACAGCCGCTTCTCCCGATGTTTCTGTTACTACAGTCGATGGAATAGATGGTTCAACAGAGGGTGATGGTTTGGAATTTTCTCTTTCACCATAAGTAGGCCCCCTTTCACCATATTCTGCATCAGTATCACCATAATCAATTGTATCTTCTCCATAATCTGTTAAAGCGGGTGTGTTATGTAGTGTAAAGTAGTCAATACATTCTGGGAATTTTGATCTAACATTAACTCTTTTAGCAACTCCCGCCGTTTCAACTTGAGCGCAATATGCATCATGCCCTATAGAACGAATATCTTTATTCGTTTCCTCGTCAATTTCGGCATTTTCTTGCATAAGTTTATCTATAATCTTAACCTCAATATCCGCATTTAATCCAAAAGACCATTGCATACCATCGGTTGTCCCATCAATTCTGCCATCGTTATTTCCATTCTTTTTTCCATCCGCGTATCCTTTATCATATTCACTAATCGATTGTGGGCCACTTACGGGCACCACAAATGCGCCTGAGGGTAAAATAAC
>Ga0255088_1000902_pt1 | contig 12346 bp, 9 predicted proteins | sample Colum_Miss_RepB__2_FD_188587 | JGI IMG/M metagenome (GOLD analysis project Ga0255088, IMG submission 188587) | Freshwater microbial communities from Columbia River, Oregon, United States - Colum_Miss_RepB_8d | ecosystem: Environmental > Aquatic > Freshwater > River | place: USA: Oregon...
CCGTCTTGATGTGCCGGATCATCTCGGCCGGTTTCACATCAAATTTCGCCAGCCGATCACCCATTGCTGCCGCGCGCTGTTCGAGCGTGGCTTTGTCGGGCAGCGGTTGTTGCGAAGCGACGATGATGCGGTTGCCGGTGTTGGCCATGCGGATGTTGAAGATCTTGCCGAATACTTGCGCGTAGGTTTGTGACTCGGCGGAGTAGAGGCGGCTGCTGGAGAAGGTGTTGGAAACCACCATGCCGTTGGCTGGCAACAGCTTCTTCACTTCTTCGAAGAATTCCGCGCTCATCAAATGTTCAGGAATGTAGTCGCCGTTGAAGGCGTCGAGAATCACGAGGTCGAATTTTTCGTTACGCAGGCCGGCGCGCTTGATGTAGAGGCGGCCGTCTTCGGTAACTGTCTTGATCTTGTCGGTGCTCTTGTAGGCGAAGTATTCCTCGGCAACGCTCACTACTGCTTCGTCTATTTCGGCGACGATGATTTCTGCTTGTGGGAACAGTGTGCTGTAAGTGTGCATCAGCGTACCGCCGCCGAGACCGATGATGAGGATGCGCTGCGGGTTGTCTTGCACCAGCAAACTGGTGAGCACCATCTTTGCGTAGGGGAATACCAGCTTGTCGGGATTGTCGAGGAAGTAGCAGCTCTGGTTCTGGCCACCGATTTCGGTAATGGTGAAGCGCATGCAGCGGCGCACGTCGTCTTCGGTCACCAGGATGTTGCGGTACAGCGACTTTTCCTGATGGATGGTGTTCAGGGTGCCGGATTGGGCTTGAGCTGCGGCAGGCAGCAAGGCAGCGATGCAAAGTGGGAGTATGCGCAGCAAGGAGTTGATTTTTGGCATAGGTATTATCGCGGCAGAAGATTTGGAAGATTGAGTTACAAGTAGACCGGCGCAGCAGCCTTGCTGTTGCGGCCCACTGTAATTGCCAGTGCGCCGGCAAGTGCGAGCACTACGCTCATCGTCAGCAATATCTGGTTCACTTCAAACCACAGCACCAGATAGAACGACGTAGCCAGCGTGCCGAGTGCACTGCCCAGCGTAGAAATGAAATACAGCTTGCCGGCGATCTGGCCGCTGCGCTGATGGTCCATTACCAACAGTCGCACTGAATACGGCGCGATCATGCCCATGACGGCGGTTGGCAGGAAGAACAGCAGCATCGACACCACCAGTGAGCCATAACGCGGATCTTCAATGCGCAGGAACATCGCTTCCATGATGGCGTCGCCCCAGAATACCAATGGAAACAGCAGCGCGGCGGCAGTAGCGAAGAAACTGCCGTACAAGGTAAGCCGTGGATTGTGCAGCGACAGCCTGCCGCCAGTCAGATAGCCGATCGACAACGACAGCATGAACACGGTAATGATGCTGCCCCAAACGTAAATACTGCTGCCGAAATACGGCGCCAGAATGCGGCCACCCAGCAGCTCGATTGCCATGATGATGAAGCCGCTGATAAAGGCGAGGCACAGCACCAGAATGTTCTGGCGCGATGAGGTAATGCTGGTGGGTAAGGCAGACGACATTCGTTAAGATTCCGTTTAAAAGCCGCCGCAGTATAACAAGGAGTTACAGCCGCGAGCCGCTGGTACAGCCGGATAAATTGGCTGCTACCGGGGCCTTGTGGTATTGATGCAGCGCGGCCGTTTGGGGGTCGGCATCAACATTATGGAGACAATCCGGGAGATAGTTATGGAAGCCTTGCTCAATATCATTTTCAGTCCAGCCGGCATCATCCTGCTGCTGGTGATAGTGACTCTCAAGTCCGGCATAAAATTCGTGCCGCAGAACCGCGCCTACGTGGTCGAACGCTTCGGCAAGTACAACAGCACCAAAGAGGCCGGCCTCAACTTCATCATCCCCTTTATCGATCGCATCGCTGCCGATCGCTCACTTAAAGAGCAGGCCATCGATGTGCCGAGTCAGGGCGGCATTACCAAGGACAACATCTCGCTGTCGGTTGATGGCGTGTTGTACTTCCGCGTGCTCGATCCCTACAAAGCTACTTACGGTGTCGATAACTACGTGTTCGCCGTTACCCAGTTGGCGCAAACCACCATGCGCTCGGAGTTGGGCAAGATGGAGCTGGACAAGACCTTTGAAGAGCGCGAGCGCCTTAACACCAATATCGTCGCCTCCATCAACGAAGCCTCCGCCGCGTGGGGCATCCAGGTGATGCGCTACGAGATCAAGGACATCGTGCCACCGGCCTCCATCATGGATGCGATGGAAGCGCAGATGAAAGCCGAGCGCGTCAAACGCGCTCAGATTCTTGAGTCCGAAGGCGATCGCCAGGCTGCCATCAACCGCGCCGAAGGCGAGAAAGCCTCGGTGGTACTGGCTGCCGAAGGCCAGAAAGAACAGCAGGTGCTGAAGGCGCAGGGCGAAGCGCAGGCGATCCTGGCCGTGGCAGCAGCGCAGTCTGAAGCGCTGCACAAGGTGGGTGAGGCGGCCATTACCGAGGCTGGCCAGAAAGCCATCCAGCTCGATCTCGCCAGCAAGGCCATTGCCGCCAAAGAGGCGATAGCCAAACACAGCACCGTGGTGCTGTTGCCTGATGGCGCTACCGATCCCTCTGCGGTCGTGGCGCAGGCGATGACCATTATCAATACGCTGAACAACAAGCAGGCTGGGGGCAAGGACGGAGGCAAGCCATGAGCTGGTTCACCGAGAATTTCTACACACTTATGATTGTGCTCGGCTTCGGGCTGTTGGTGCTGGAAGTGGCGGTGTTCGGTTTTTCGGTATTCATCCTGTTCTTTATCGGATTGGCCTGCATTGTTACCGGCGCCTTGATTGGTATCGGGGTGTTGCCGGCAAGCATTGTCGCCGCCTGTGCCGGCGTGGCAGTTTTCACAGTGGCCTTCGCTGTTATGCTATGGAAGCCATTGAAGAAGATGCAGAACAGTGGTATCACCCATGAAGTGAAAGGTGACTTCATCGGACACAGCTTTGTGCTGGCCGGCGCGGTATCGCCTAAACAGTTTTGTTCGCACCGCATGTCGGGCGTGGATTGGCAGGTGCGGGCCAATACCGCCATAACGGCGGGAACTCTGGTAGAAGTAGTGAAAGTGGAAGTGGGCGAGCTGACGGTGGCCGCCAAGTAGTACGATAAACCGAGACGGTCCGGGCGGCGGCACAAGTCGATCGTTGCAGCGGCTTGTGAACCAGTTCAACGTTTCTCGCAAAATAAGTAAAAAAAATGGCGACTGACGTGTAATATATCACATATCAACAATTTCTCCGGAGGCTGCATGCTGCGGCACTGGTTGTGGGTCCCCCTTTGGCTGGCAGCAAATGCCGCTTTTGGCGTTACCGCCGGGCTGGTGCCGTTGCCGGTCGGCGCCACCGATGGCAAGGCCTATGCAGCCAAATTCACCATAGGTCTTACTGCCGATGGCGGCAGCAACTGGGTGACCAGCGCGAATCTCAACCAAAAACTCAGCTTCAAAGTCAGTGTTGACCCTGATCCGGCACATGTTGGCCAGAAAGGCGACGTATTCGTAGTCGGGTGGAACGCCGGCTCCTACCTTATGCTGAGTAGCACTGGTACCTGGCAGCCATGGTCAGGCAAGGTGGCGGAATTGAAGCCCTGGCTGGATGACACCACGCTCGCAACCACCCAACAAATGTCGATCTTACAGGGCGCAATCACTGCCGCAGGTGAATACCGCATATACATCGGTTATACCGCCGCCAACAGTACAGCTCTCATCTATACCACCACCCCGGCCTCGTTCACCTTCAAGCAGGATCCACTCAGCTATTTCACCACCAAGGTTTTTGACAACATTGTGATGGCCAAGTGCGCGCTTTGCCATGTTGACAACGGCGCGGCCACAGGCAGCGCACTGCGCTTCATTCGTGACTCGAACAAAGCCACACAAAACTACGACATCTTCAAGATCTTCTATAACCAGCTGAACAATGGCTACAACTACGTGCTTGGCAAGGCCAGTGGTGGCAATGGCCATTTGGGCGGCATCCAGCTGCAGCTGGCCAGCAGCGACTATAAGACTCTTGCCAACTTCCTCGACTTGCTCGAAGGTGCCAAGCAGATCAGCACTGGCACAACTGCAGCGTTGCTTGATGGTGTAAGCAACCAGAGTGCAATCGATACCCTGCGTGATGCATCGCTGTTGCTGGCTGGCCGCCTGCCTACCGCTGCCGAACTGACAGCGGTCGCAGCCGGTGGCGATAGCAGTTTCAAACAGGTGTTGATCGCCATGATGAATGGCACGAACTTCCACAATTTCCTCAAGGACGGCGCCGATGACCGGCTTTTGCTTCGCGGGAATGTTGACTTCAACATGAGTGACGACTGTACCACCTGCTTCCCGACCTTGAATGAGCAGTACTGGGTGCTGAAAGACAAGGCTGATGCAGGCACCGCAGCTGATCGCGGCGCACTCACCTTGTGGATGAGCCAGCTGAATTACAGCACTGTGGAAGGACCACTCGAACTGATTGCGTATGTCGTGGAAAACGACAGACCCTATTCAGAAATCATCACTGCCGACTACGAAATGTTTACGCCGGTGCTGAATGCTGCGGTTGCTGGTACTGCTGTGTTTCCGAGCGGTGCTGCCAGTACCGAGTTCAGGCCGGGCAAGATCAACAGTTACTACCTACGGGATACAGGCACCGTATTGCAGCAGGTGCCGGCGGGCGCTGCATTGCCGCGTATCACCACTCTGCCTAAACTGGTGGTGCCTTACCCCCATGTAGGCGTGCTTGCCAGCAAATCGTTCCTGAGCCGCTATCCTACTACCGGCACCAACCGCAATCGCGCGCGCGCACGCTGGGCGTATTACCACTTCCTGGGCGTCGATATCGAGGCATTGGCCAAGCGCACTACTGATCCGGTGGCACTGGCGGATACCAATAATCCCACCATGAAGAACCCTGCCTGCACGGTATGTCACAACGTGCTGGATCCCGTCGCAGGCACCTTCCAGGATTTCTTCGACAACGGTACCTACCGCAGCTCAATCAATGGCACCGATTCACTGGACCGCTTCTACAAAGCGGCCCCTGTCAACACCCGACTCTACAAAACGGGAGATACCTGGTATCGCGACATGCGCGATCCGGGTTTCGAAGGCACGAAAGCACCTGCCAATTCGCTGCGCTGGCTGGCTGAGCAGATTGCCAAGGACAAACGTTTTGCCAGCGCCAGTGTGCGCTTCTGGTGGCCGGCGGTGATGGGCTCGGACCTCCTTGATGCGCCTGAAGTCACCGATGACGCCAACTACGCTGCCAGACTTTCGGCCTACGAAGGTCAGCAGGCGGAAGTTGGGGTCTTGACCGACAAATTCGTGCAGTCAGGGCTGAAACTGAAAAGTCTGCTGGCTGACATGGTACTCAGCAAGTGGTACCGCGCTGACAAACTGCAAACCTCCCAGGTCAATGCCTTGCAAAGCGAAGCACGCAAGTTGGCGTCAGTTTCGGGTGAAAAGCTGCTGACACCGGAAGCGCTCGCCCGCAAGACCAAAGCGCTGACAGGCTTCAACTGGAATGCCCAGAACATCGCCGCTTCCGGCGAGCAGCTGAACGGGCTCGAACTCGACTACACCACGTTCTACGGCGGTATCGACGGGTTTGTGCTGAAAAAGCGCGCGCGTGCCCTCACTCCAATGATGACCAACGTGGCATCCGCCCACGCGTTGGAAACGTCATGCCCCATCGTGCTGGGGGACTTTATCCGCCCCGATACGCAGCGCTTTCTGTTCAATGGTCTTTCGCCGTGGGTCACACCGCTTACCGAGCAAACAGTGACCGCGCAGATGAGCAGCACCAGCGAAACCGATTTCAAGCCATTCACGCTGACTGCCACTTTGCCTGCCGGCAGCAAACAAGTGGTACTCACCACCGTGAACGACGCCTGTGACTACAGTGCCAGTGCCACTACCTGCAAGGCCAACAAGAACCTGGTGATCAACACCATCAGCATCAAGAACCCGAATGGACAAACCACAACGTTGGCAGGTACGACTGCCACTTATGGCAGCTGCGCCGCCAACACCGGTAACAGTCGATTGACGCTTTACAGCTCGTGTCCAGCCACTTACAGCTTCACGGCTGATGTGGCCGGCACCTATACCATCACCGCTTCACTTGCTGCCAAGCAGCTAGCCACCGATCCTGTGGTAGCGGCGATCAATATTGAAGCGGTGGGTGCTGCCTCAGCGTCTACTACCGCTGGTGCCACGCTGATCAAGAACAAGCTGGTGGAATTGCACAGCAAGCTGCTGGGCCAGACGGTTACTGTTACATCGCCGGAAGTGTTGGCCTCTTATGACTTGTTGGTGCAAACGCTGCAGAGCCGTAAAGCGGGAAATAGTGCACCTTCGTTACTGCAGTCGAAGACGCTGGCGTGCGATTGGTCGACTGATATCGGCTTTATCGGCACCCTGGGGTACCCCGACAATCCGTTTGGCACCAATGGCCGCTACAACACCACACCGGTGACCAACTGGCTGACACCGCAAGCGCAAGATCCGCTGTTGATGAAACAGAGCTGGGGCGTAGTAATGGCCTACCTGCTCAGCCACTACGACTATCTGCATGAGTAACTGCAGCATGAATATCGAAAGCACAAACAGCTGCACCACTGACAGCTGCATCACGAGAAGCCACAGGCTGAATGGCCCGGAGCAAAACGTATGACGCGCAACTCCGATTTGACGCGCCGCCGCTTCATACAAGGTCTCACTGCAGCAGCGGCCAGCGGTATGCTGGCGGGTGTCAGCGGTAGCGCCAACGGTGCCACAACCTACACCGGCAAATTCCTGATCAACCTGCAGCTTACCGGGGGACTTGATGTCACCAGTTTTGGTGACCCGAAAACCAATGTGGATGGCAAGCGCGTGATCAATAACTGGGCCAAGACCGCCAGCACCCTGCAAGCCGGAAACATTCCCTATGCTCCGTTTGCTGCCAACCAGAAATTTTTCGAGAAGTACTACCGCGATATCCTGCTGATCAACGGTGTGGATGCCCAAACCAATTCGCACACAGTCGGCGTGCTGCATAACTGGAGCGGTCGCAACAGTGAAGGTTTTCCTACCCTCACCGCGCTGTTTGCAGGCGTGAAACAAACTGATTTGCCGATGCCCTATCTGAGTTTCGGCGGTTTCAGAGCCACCGGCGATGTTGTCCCGGTAACGCAACTTGGCAAGTTGAGCGTGCTGCAAAATCTGTTGGAACCCACAGTGGCTGAAACCAGCAAGAAGATATATATGCCCGATTCCGACTGGCAGCGCATTGTGGCGATGCATACTGCCGGAGTGACTGCACGCAGCCAGAGTGCCGCCACTCTGGAAGGCGCGCGACAATTGGAACAGCAGTACGTGGATTCGCTTAAGCACTCTGATTCCATCAGCGATTTTGCTGATATTCTGCCTGCCACCAGTGAACTGCAGCCCGCTCGCCGTGCTGTTAATGTCAATTCCACGTTGCATCAGCAGCTACAGATAAGCCTGTTGGCGTTCAAGGCTGGCATGTCGCTTTCGGCGGATGTGTTCGAGAACGGCTTTGATACGCATGACGCTGAGGACACCCGCTTGACGCCACTGTTGGGCAATGTCACCGATGCCATTGACTATATGTGGACCTACTCTGCACAACTCGGCATTGCCGATCGCATCGTGCTGGTGATGGGCAGTGACTTCGGCCGCACACCGTTCTACAACGCCAGCGATGGCAAGGACCACTGGCCTATCTGCAGTGTGATGGTCATGCAGCAGAATGCGAGCTTCACCAATCGCGTCGTGGGCCTTACCGACAGCGGCCACAATGCCATGAAGATCAACGCCAAAACGCTCAAGGCCGACAGTACTGGTCTCATACTGAAGCCGGCACATGTGCACAAGGCGCTGCGCAAGCAACTCGGGCTGGATACTGCGGCGGTTACCCAGCTGTTTCCGTTCAGCACCACCGAAGACGTGGCAATCTTCAGCTAAAGACTTGCTGGCCTTGGCTGCAACTGCCTCGCCAGCGCCCATTCGACATGCTCGCGCACCAGCTCTGAAGGATGGGTGAGTCGCGCCTGCAGCGCTGCAACAATTACCGCCGATGCCGGCGCATTTCCCAACCCCACTGCCAGATTGCGCAACCAGCACTCATAACCGATACGGCGTATTGCAGAGCCTTCGGTGTAACGCAGGAATTCCTCTTCACTCCAGTTGAACAGGTCCACCAGTTGCACCTGGTCAAGTTGGTGGCGTGGCGTGAAATCATTTTCCTGTGTTGATGACGAGAACTTGTTCCAGGGGCAACAAAGCTGACAGTCATCGCAGCCGAACACACGATTGCCCATCAGCGGTCGCAGCTCCACAGGAATCGGGGTGCGCAACTCAATTGTCAGATATGAAATGCAGCGGCGTGCATCAAGTACCTGCGCGCCAACAAAGGCCTGCGTTGGGCACACGTCGAGACAGGCGGTGCAGGTGCCGCAGTGGAACCCAGCGGGTTCATCAAGTTCAAGCGGCAGATCGGTGAACAGTTCGCCAAGAAAGAACCATGAACCGGCGCGCTTGTTGATCAACATGGTGTTTTTGCCGATCCAGCCGAGCCCGGCTTTTTCGGCGAAGGCACGTTCGAGTACCGGCGCGCTGTCAACAAAAGCACGATAGCCGAAACTGCCGACTTCCTGTTCGATGCGCTCTGCCAGCTGCTGCAAGCGGCGGCGGATCAGCTTGTGATAATCACGGCCAAGGGCATAACGCGACAGATAAGCCTGTCCGGGGTTCTGCAACACACTGATGGTTTGTATATCCGCCGGCAGGTAGTCCATGCGCAGTGAGATCACTCGCAGTGTGCCCGGCACCAGTTGTGCCGGGTCGCCACGAAATTCCGCATGCCGTTCCATGTATGCCATCTCGCCGTGGTACTGCTTGGCGAGCCATTCGCGCAAATGTGCCGCGTGCGCACTTACATCGATATCGGCAATACCCACCTGCTGGAAACCCAGCTCGCGGCCCCAGGTCTTTACCTGTTGTGTCAGTGATTTGAAATCGGTGGGAAGCATAGAGCGTTTCATGACAGCGCGGGAGGGCAAGGCGCAATTGTTTATGGATTCTTTCGTTGCAACGTTATCATCCGGAAGTACTGCGCGGGAAATTTGAGCGTGCCACGCAAACCATGAATTGCCTGAACCCCCGATGCCCACCTTTAAAACCATCGAAATAACCCAGGCCTTTCATGGCTTCGACGCTGTGCTGGATGTACGATCACCGGCTGAATACGCTGACGACCATTTTCCCGGCGCCATCAGCGTTCCCGTGCTGAGTGACGAACAGCGCGCCCATATTGGCACTGTGTACAAGCAGGTTTCACCTTTCGAGGCAAAAAAGCAGGGTGCCGCCTTGATTGCCCGCAACATTGCACGCCATGTCGAAGCACGGTTCAGCAACCACACAACGCATTGGCACCCGCTGGTTTACTGTTGGCGCGGCGGCATGCGCAGCGGCGCAATGGCACATGTGCTGGCACAAATCGGCTGGAAAACCAGCCAGTTGGAAGGAGGATACAAGAGCTATCGTCGCCATGTGCTTGCCGGGCTGGAAGCCCTGCCCACAAGCCTTGAATTCTGCGTAATTACCGGCCCGACAGGCTCAGGCAAAACCCGGTTATTGCATGCGCTCGCTGCCGAGGGTGCACAGGTACTGGATCTGGAAAAACTGGCGCAGCATCGTGGCTCACTGCTCGGGAAGTTACCCGGTCAATCACAACCGTCCCAGAAAACATTCGAAACCCTGCTGTGGCAGGCGCTGCATAGTTTCAAGCCTTCGCGTCGCGTTTACATCGAAGCCGAAAGCCGCAAAGTAGGTGAGTTGTACGTGCCGGATGCATTGCATGCGCGCATGCGTGCATCGGGCTGTGTGCGCATCGAAACCGATCTGCATGCCCGTGTGGATCAACTCATGTATGACTATGCGCACTTTCTGCGGGATCCGGTGTTGTTGGTGGAGCGTCTGGCAATGCTCAAGGGCCTGTACCCGCAAGCAGTCATCAATCGCTGGTGCGACATGGCACGACAAAATGAATGGGAGCCGCTGGTAGAAGCACTGCTCGTCCAGCATTATGATCCTGCCTATAGCCGTTCATCAGGCAGCGGCTTTGGGCAAATGCAGCACGCGCAGTGTGTGCAGCTGGGCGCACTGGACCCTGAAACGCTGCAACAGGCCGCAAAAAATCTTGTTGGAGAACACAGTTGAAATCATGAGTGGAATCCGGCTTACCCAGTATTCGCATGGTGGCGGCTGCGGCTGCAAAATCTCGCCGGCTTTGCTTTCCCGGATACTGGCGCATCTACCGCCAGCGGGCTTGTTTCCCGACTTGCTGGTGGGTCTTGAATCCAGCGACGATGCTGCGGTTTACCGTCTCAATGATACGCAGGCCATCATCGCCACCACCGACTTCTTCATGCCGATTGTGGATGATGCCTATGATTTTGGTCGCATAGCGGCCACCAATGCACTGTCTGACATCTATGCAATGGGTGGCTCGCCGTTAATGGCGCTGGCCGTCGTAGGCATGCCGATCGACAAACTGCCGGAAACCACGATTCAGCAAATCCTGGCCGGTGGTGCCGCGGTGTGCAAGTCAGCCGGTATCCCTATTGCGGGTGGTCATTCCATTGATGCCCCTGAACCCATTTATGGTCTGGTAGTGATCGGACTTGTGCATCCCGACAAAGTGAAGCGCAACAACAAAGCACAAGCGGGCAATTTATTGATACTGGGCAAACCACTGGGTGTCGGTGTGTTGAGTGCAGCGCTCAAGAAGGATCAGTTGCCCGAGTCAGGCTATCGCCAATTGATCGAAGTCACTACCCAACTCAATCGCACGGGTACGGTGCTGGCTGAAATGGCCGGTGTCCAGGCCATGACTGATGTCACCGGTTTTGCATTGCTGGGTCATCTGCTGGAAATCTGTCGCGGTTCACGGTTGAAAGCAGATCTGGTGTATGAGCGGATTCCCTTCATTGATACCGCAGTGCAATTGGCGCAAGCCGGTTATGCGACCGGTGCAGCCGAACGCAACTGGTCCAGTTTCTCGCAAGCTATCCAGCTGGATGAGTCCATCAGCAAATGGCAACGGCAATTGTTGTGCGATCCGCAAACCAGTGGTGGCCTGCTGGTCTCTTGCACACCCGAATGTGTGGACTCAGTGCTGGCGGCATTCTGGTCGGATGGGTTTCACCAGGCCGCGGTCATTGGTTCACTGCAGGCAGGAAGTGCAGAGATAACAGTGCGATAAGCGCTGCACCACCATACATTGCAATGCAAACACACCGGATTCACGTCCGACCACAATGGAGTTTCAAATGTCCGAACAACGCCCTCCGTTTCCGCCCTTCACTCTTGAGACCGCCAAACAAAAGGTGCGAGCCGCTGAAGACGGTTGGAACAACCGTAATCCGGAGAAAGTTGCGTTGGCTTATACAGCCGACAGCCAATGGCGCAACCGCACCGAATTTTTCAGTGGCTGCGCCGCCATCGCGGATTTTCTCAAGCGCAAATGGACGAAGGAACTGGAGTACCGCCTCATCAAGGAATTGTGGGCTTATACCGACAACCGCATCGCCGTGCGTTTCGCCTACGAATGGCACGATGACAGTGGCCAGTGGTATCGCTCCTATGGCAACGAAAACTGGGAATTCGATATGAACGGCCTGATGCAGTTCCGCCGCGCCAGCATCAACGATATGCCGATCAATCAAAACGAGCGCAAGTTCCTGTGGCCACTCGGCCCGCGCCCGGCCGATCATCCGGGTTTGAGCGATCTCGGGATGTAAACCGCAAGCAGCGCGCCGTGTTCAGTACGGCGCGCCATCCTTGTGTGCAATTACCCAATTGCCGGCACCATCCTGCGTCATTTTCAAATCATCGTTGGGATACTCGACAACATCGCCCAGCGAACGATCACCCACTTCCAGATACACCACCATCGCCTGTGATTTATTGGCCAGCTGGTGTGCTATGCCATTGCCGGCTTTGAAACCGCAGCAATCGCCGGGCTTGAGCAGATACTCCTTGTCATCCAGCACCAGCGTAGGCGTTCCGGCGACAATATAGATGAACTCATCCTGCTTCGCATGCGTGTGCAACAAGGCAGAGATTGAGCCAGGTGCCATCTCGGTAAGATTCACACCGAAGTTGGACAAGCCGAAGAAATCCCCCGCACGTCGTTTGTTGCGACCTTCCACGAGGGCAGCGTAAGGCGGAGGGTAGATGGTTTTGCGGGTGGAGGCGGGAATATCAGCAGCGGGCAGAGGTTTGGTGTTCATGGATTGCTCACATTTGGAGGTGATGTCTGTGAGGCTGTAATTGTTAC
>Ga0255088_1000910_pt1 | contig 12277 bp, 8 predicted proteins | sample Colum_Miss_RepB__2_FD_188587 | JGI IMG/M metagenome (GOLD analysis project Ga0255088, IMG submission 188587) | Freshwater microbial communities from Columbia River, Oregon, United States - Colum_Miss_RepB_8d | ecosystem: Environmental > Aquatic > Freshwater > River | place: USA: Oregon...
GTTTAAGGGTGCGACCGTCCATGAGAAAAAGAGTTCAAGTAGTTTGGAGGTGCCCGCGTTGAATGGGTTGTATGGAAAGATTCTGCGGCTGCGAGAGGATTTGGCGGCCACGGTGAAGGAGGAGCTTCCTGCAGCGTGTGATGGGCTTAGCACGACTCATCTGGCGACATGGGACGCTGTAGAGGCGTGGATCGCGCAGCTGGATGTGTCGGCCACGATTGCGCGTGTGGCGGTTGAGCGGGGTTATTGTAGGCCAGAACTAGTAGGTTCGTCTGCAGCGTCAGTGGAGGCTGCGAGACTGCGTCATCCGCTTATTGAGTCTCAGCATACGCGTCTGGAATATGTTTCCCATGATGTGCGTCTGGGGGCCACGGAGGACGAGCAGGGGTGGCTCGTATATGGGATGAATGCCAGCGGCAAGTCGAGTCTGATGAAGGCGACGGGTATTGCAGTTCTTTTGGCCCAGTGTGGCTGCTATGTTCCTGCGACTAAGTTCCGTATTAGTCCTTTCCGCAGTATTTTCACGCGCATTTTGAGCACGGATAATCTGTGGGCGGGGCTCTCATCTTTTGCGGTGGAGATGACTGAGTTGGCGGAGGCGTTGCGGCGGGCGGATCCGTGGTCACTCGTTTGGGCGACGAAGTGTGTTCGGGCACGGAGTCCATGTCGGCGATGGCCCTGGTGGGCGGGGCGCTTCAATGGCTGGAGACGCATGGGAGTAGATTCATTTTCGCCACGCATTTGCACGGGCTCCAGCAGCTGCCCACGGTGACGGCTCTAAAGGGTGTGAAAGTGTGGCATCTGCGGGTGCGACATGACCCTGCGACGGACAGACTCATTTATGATAGGACGCTGCATCCTGGTGCGGGGAGTTCCTTGTATGGCCTGGAGGTGGCTCGGGCCATGGGCATTCCCTTTAAAGTTCTGGAATCGGCGCATCAGATTCGGCGGAGCTTGGCGGGTGAAAAGACGGAGGCGGAGGCGACGACATCTGCGTGGAATGCGGGTGTTCAGCGGCGGGCATGTGAGGTCTGTTCGGCGGCCATTACGCGCGACTTGGAAGTCCATCATATTCAGCCGAGAGCCTCTGCCATAGAGGGGCGACTTGCGGACGGCTCCAGCATGAATGCTCTGCGGAATCTCGTCGTGGTATGCCAAGTATGCCACGACAAACATCATGCAAATCAGTTAGAAATTGGCCAAGTTAAGCAGACAAGTGATGGGCCGGTGCGCGATATTCTTAGCCTGAGTGAGTATGAGTATCGTCCTAGCGCCTCGGGGCGTATTGCGGCGGGCCTCACGGATGAACAGATGGAAACGATCAAGGCCGAACTAAAGGCGTTTCCGAATCTACCCGCATCGCGTATGTTGTTTGATTTGGACGACAGGCATGGGATTAAAATAACGGTGCAGAGGTTGAGGGCGATTCGTGCGACCGTGGTCTAAGCTTTCCGCAGACCACTTGCGCCATTTAATATTCACACCCTATAGATGTCCCCTGTGAATTTGAAGGCCGGTTGCAGCAGGAAGGCGCACAAAGAGGGTTTGTGTAACAACTTCCAGGCCATTATGTTCGTCAAAAACGGCGTGAAGCAGAAGCTCTTTTTTAACACGGTCAAAGAGCGTGAGGCGTATTATAAGAAACATCTGCAGGGAAAAGATGGATGCATGAAATTCGTGCGTTATTCGGTCATGAGCACGAATGCGAAGGGGACGCGTAAGAAGAAATAGCGCCCCATCTAAACTATTCGCCCCATATAGAATCATATGAAGCCCGAGCGAGTTGCGTGGCACGCGGAGACGCCTGCGCCTATGAAGAAATACGATTCCCGTTGTCGCGAGGATCGTATTTCTAGATCTGTTTGGACAGAAAATGTGACTAGGCGCGACCGTGATGCGGAGAAACGCCGCCGCATTCAAAATCTGATGCGGGTATATCCTGAGAAGCCCCTGTATGAGATTATGCGGATGTTGCGGACGATTTAACGCTGATGTCCTAATACTTTTAAAAGCTCTAATAATCCCTTTCTTTCATATCTCGTTTCTTTATTTTTATCATGTCTAACACGACGTGTATTTAATATTTTTTGTTTCTTTTCCCCGTGTAATACTTTTATATATTCTGTTAATCTATAGATTATTCTGGGATGTTTTCCAATGGAGGCGAGTTTAAATGCTGTCAATCCATTTGTCGTTACTTTATTAAAATCTGCATTTTTCTTTAAAAGACTATTTACCACTTCTTCATGGCCATTGTAGCTTGCCCACATTAGTGCGGTGATATTATAGTGTGTTGTTGCAATATTTACATCTGCTTTATTTTCGAGTAGTAAATTTACTATTTTGGTAGGTGCCCCTAACCTGTCATGCTTGCGCTTACAGGCAAGAATGAGAGCTGTGTATCCATCATCGCGTTTAACTGCATTAACAGACGCCCCGTTTTCTACGAGTTTTTTTATAATATCATAATTTTGTGTATCTTGATTGCATGCGGCCATAAGTGGAGTATATCCAAACTGCCTCGTTCCGATATTAACATCTGCACCAGAAGTAATAAGTTGTTTTACAATTTCAGTATTATTTTTTACTATTGCAAAAAGAAGTGCTGTAGCTCCGTCATACTTACGGGCGGTGTTTAATGATGCCCCATTTTGCAGTAGTAAATTGGTAATAGATGTATAACCTATTTTACTTGCAAACATAAGGGGGGTTTCTCCCAAAATATTATGCATATTTATTCCTGCTTGTTGATTATTTATAAGATCTTTAGCTACATTAAATAATTTACTCCTTGTATCTGTATCAGTTGTGGTGACTCCGCATAAATGTAATAGAGCAGTATTATCTTCATTATCTTTTATATCTACATTCAAATCTGGCATTAAACTTTTTAAATAAGTGTAAATAGTGTAATGTTTAGTTCCCCAACGTAAGTTTTTTGCCTTTTCAATTTTATCTTTGCATGTAACCATTAATGCGGTACAGCCATCGGTTGTTCTTTTAGAATTTATATTCTGTAGGCATACTCTTTGATCGGGTGGTGATGTAGAATATACTTCTAAACCCTCTATTATTATTTTTGCGGTTGTTTCACTTGCTTGTTCGCATGCAAGGATTAAGGGGGTGCAACGATCACCTGCTATAAAAAGAATACTTCTTGGATTACGTTCTATTATCATCCGAGCAGCAGCATGATTACTATGTTTGCATGCAACCATCAGCGGGGTATATCCGTCCCCATCCGTTTGATCCATGTAGGCTAGCCCATTCGGACCATCTAGTATGCTACGAATATCATTATCATTTTTTTCTATTCTTGAAACGAGATCTGAGAAACTCATTTCCCCACTTTACTATAAATCTATATTTTAAGGACATCATAATAAGGCATATACTAAAGTTAGACGCATTGTGACTAACTTTAGTATTTTAAAGGCCTTGTGCTTACTCGGTGGTTGCTCCGGCGGGTCCAGTGGGTCCAGTGGGGCCACGTGCGCCATTTGCACCACTTGCGCCGGCGGGACCAGGAGGCCCAGCGGGTCCTTCGGCTCCATCAGCTCCGTTCGTTCCAGGCTGTCCAGGCTGGCCCGCGGGACCAGCAGGACCTGCAGGACCTGCAGGGCCCGGAGGACCCGGAGGACCTGCGACAGGAGATGCAGATGTTATGCCTCCCGCCTTTAGTTCTGCAATCTCTTTCTTGAGAATTTCTACATCCGCCTTTAATGCGCGAACCTCACGACCGATAGGGTTGCCGCCTTGATAGTTCAAGCCGCTGGAATACAGAACGGAAGTCATTTCTGTAGGGACAAATGGTATTCCCGGGGGCTAGCTGAACGCGCCTGCCTAAAATTGGACAACGATCATTCCTTTAGTAACTATCAGAAATGATCATCCCCGTTCGTTGTTTTGAATGTGGAAAGCTTATCGCTGATAAGTGGCGTGGATATCAGCGAGAGTTAAAGCGTCTAAAGGGAGAGAAAGCCTCAGAAAGGGCATACTTTGATGGTTCAAAAATGGCTGAGACTCCTGAAAAAAAGGTGCTTGATGCTCTTAAATTGAATACGTGTTGCCGAACTCATTTCCTTACACAGGTGGATCTTATTGACAAGATTTAGAATCTTCCTAGCGAAAAGAAGAAGCGTGGTGAGATGGAATTCTTTCTACCATCTGTATTTTTGATAATGCTTGCATTTTTCGTTTCTATATATCTAGTCCCCAAGGCTTCGATTATTATTTTGGGCGGATTATCTCTTTTATTATTGGCATTCGCCGTGTATAATCATTATTCATTTTTTGCGAATGAGTATCGTATTATGACCTGGGCTGATACGGCTAAGAAATTTGCACCAACCCTGTTGGTCACCCTTGTGATTATCATGATGATTGGATACTTATTATTTGCTACTGGCATAAAACCCAGTGATTTTAAACTACCATCTACAATGATGCCGTCTGCGAACAGTGCCACAAACCCAGTAACTACCGCGATAAATAATGGCCTCAGTGCAACTGGCATGACAAATTCGGCGAGTGATACGCTTACAGCTGAAAATATACAGAAGGCAAAAAATGCTGGACTAATCGACCAATCAGCGCTGAATATGAGAGTGTAAGTATTGGCAGTAAATGATCATATATAACAGAATGGGGAAAGATAACCTTTCTGGAAAATCACGCAAACGTCGTGAGGCAATAAATATGCTGGGTGTTCCGCAAGGAAATTTAAACAATGCAACGGCAAAATCTCGTAAAAGACGTGTTACGGCAACGAATCTTCCCTCTTTAAAATACTCTTTTGATGCACTCGATATGAAAGTAACAGATATATTAAAAAGTATTAAGAATCCCACCGATCGTATTAAGAAATTTCAGACGGTGTGGAAGGAAATATTCGGTCGTCCGGTAGAAAAAGTTGCTGCAGAAGCATATATTTTGGTGCGAGCCAAGCCTCACTACGGCAAAAAAACTCGTAAGCAAGGGGGGGGTGGTATGCCTATTAGTGGCGCCCCTCTAGATTTTCAGACACGTCCCGGCGTTGATGGTGTTCATGGTTCTTTTCCGCCTTATCTGACCTCCGGCCTATCATTTTACAATACTGTCAATCAAGATCAACTGAATGCAGGTGTAAGATTAAATGATTTCAATCGCGGTGTCCCTGAAGATATGGGCTCAAATCTAGTAGGGGGGGGGACTCTTTCGGATTCTTTATCTGTATTCACGACGCGGCCGGCTGCATCCCAAATACCGCCCACTGTCATTAATGATGCGCAGACATTTATACAGGGAAAACCTCTTCCTGCATCTCCAGATTCCAGTCAAAATCCGTTAAAGTACATGTAGTTATATACTGATGAAAATCCGATTCAAATATTGTTCTGCTAGGGCATTATTTGAATCGCGCTACATAAAAGCGCAATAACCCTTAAGATTAGATAGGACCACCTCATGGACAAAGGTCTTAAGGGTGAAGATGCAAGAAGGCTATCAGAACATTTGTTAGAACTATACTTTAAAACACAGGATTATCCCTACACGCGCCACCACATTGAGAGTTACGATCAGTTTTTATCACAAGATTTACAGGCGATTGTGCGTGCTCAGAACCCTATTCTTCTTCTGCACGGCGCCCCTATTGCCGGCACGAAACATTATGAATACAAGGCGGAAATCTTCATTGGAGGTTTTGATGGAAGTCGCCTGTATATTGGTTCTCCGACGATAAGCCTTCAGGATTCAAAAGAAGTGCGTCTTCTTTTTCCGAATGAGGCGCGTTTGCGTAATCTGAACTATGCGGCTCTTGTGGAGGCGGATATTGTCGTGCGCCTCACTTTCACTGCACCCAATCCTTCTGGAAGGGGTGTTGTATCGCGCGAAGTTATTCTGGAGGGAAAAGGGGATGAGCCCACTTATAAATATCTGCAGAAGTTCCCCCTTTTTAAGATTCCTATCATGCTTCATAGTAAATATTGCCTTCTGAATGGAAAGCCGCAGGCATTTCTGAAGGAGGTTGGTGAATGTCAGTATGATCATGGGGGCTACTTTATTGTGGATGGGTCCGAGAAAGTGGTTATTACATTGCAGGAGCAGGCATTCAACACTCTTTACATTAGCCCCCAGGCACGTGATCCGAAGATAGAGATATTTTCTTCCATTACGTGTTTAAATCCCACTACACGTCGTGTAAAGCGAGTTGCGTTTGCGTATATCCGTAGAGCGAATACGATTCAAGTGAACCTTCCTTTTGTGCGTAATCCTATACCCGTGTTTGTTCTTTTCCGCGCCCTGGGAATTCAGAGTGACGAGGATATTCTTCGTCTTATCTTTCCTAATCCGGATGCAGCGGAGACGAAGATTTTGCAGCCTATGCTGCACGAATCTATTTTAGAGGCGTTTCCGTTTTATGACACGTATTCGGCGGTTCAATATATCAAGGTTCTCACGAAAGGTTTCTCGGAGGCGCACGTGTTGGATATTCTGCATAATCAGACGTTCATACATGTGGAGGATCGTCCCAAGGCGCGGGCGACATTTCTAGCGGAATGTGTGCGGAGAATTCTGCGTGTAAAAGTGGGTATTGATACACCAACGGATCGCGATGACACACGTAACCAACGTTGTCAAACATCTGGTATTCTTACTCGCATGATGTTTCAAGGGGTTTATACGGGATGGTTCAAAGCAGTGCGCCTGGTTTTGGATAAGCAATACAACTACAATCAGAGTATCTATAGTGGAGACAGTTACTTGAATCTATTCCTACAGGGTATCATGGGTCAAGTTCTGCGTGGAGGAAGAATGGAGGGGGAGCATCGCGATGCATCAAAAGCGCGTGATCTCACTGCAGGTATTATGCGCGCCTTTAAAGGAAAATGGTCCTCTGGTTCTGGCACAGCGGTAGGAGAAGAAAAATCCGGTGTGATTCAGTCTCTTTCTCGCCTATCCTATCTGGATTTCATGTCACATTGTCGCCGTGTTGTCCTGGATTTTGATACTGGAATGAAACTGCCTGGGCCGCGTCGTCTCCATACGAGTCAGTATGGCTATTTCTGCACGAGCGAGACACCTGGCGGCGGGAGCATTGGGATTTCGAAAAATCTGAGTATGCTCACGGCTATTTCTGTTGCAACAGATCCTTCTGCATTTACGAAATGGCTCCTTACACGCGGTGGAGTTATTTCATGTGATCAGGCAACGGCGGCAATGATATCTCTTTCTGTTCCTGTAATTGTAAATGCGGGGATTATCGGTTATACGATAACGCCTATTGCGCTGCGTGATACGTTGAAAGTCTTGAAATGGACAGGGTGTCTCCCTGCATCGGCCTCTGTGGGTTTTAGTATCCGTGATCGCCGTGTATTTATCTTTTTGGATGAGGGACGACCGATGCGCCCCTTGATTCACTTGGGAAGAGGCGGTGAAGTGCCGGTTGAGGCTCTACAAAGGGCGAAGACATGGCGTGACCTTGTTCTCGGTGTTCATCCGCTAACGTTCAAGCGAAATATATATGAAAGCGGATTTTTGGATCCGCTTGCATCGGAAGCAGCGCCGACTTTGCAGCGTTATGTGGAAGTGCTGGCCAAAGATGCCGGCGTAGTAGAATATGTGGATCCGTATGAAATGAATGAGACTTACGTCGCGAACTTCCCCGAATATATTAAGGATGAGACGAGTCACCTGGAGATTCATCCGAGCACCATTGTAGGGCTGCTAACGAGTATGATTCCCTATGCGAATCATAATCAGTCGCCGCGCAATCAGCTAGGTGATTCACAGAGTAAGCAGGCCATTGCCGTGTATGCATCGAACTTCCCCAATCGTTACGATAATCAAGCCCACGTTTTATGCTATGGCCAGGCTCCTCTTGTTCGAACATTGTATTATGATTATCTTGCCGATGGGCAAATGGGCTATGGACATAATATTATTCTTGCGATGGGCTCCTTTACTGGCTATAATCAGGATGACGGCATTGTAATGAACGCCGATTCGTTTGCGCGTGGCATGTTCAGAAGCACGTGTTACAGGACGTATGAGGCGTTTGAGGAGGATGATTCTCTTACCAACACGAAGACACGTGTGGGTAATCCGGCGCGTATTCCTGCATGGACGTCATTGAAGCCTGGTATAGACTATTCTAAGTTGGATGAGCGTGGGATTATTCGCGTAGGAGAACTTGTGGATGAGACTACTGTCTTAGTGGGCATGTATTTGCAATCGCAGAATGGTGATATGAGGGATGCGTCTAAAACGGCGCAGGTTTGGACACGCGGTCGTGTAGAGAAAGTATCTATTACAGTGAATAACCAGGACTTGGTGATGGTGAAAGTGCGGGTAGTGCAGGAGCGTATTCCTGAACTGGGTGATAAATTCTGCTTGACGCCCGACCACGAAGTTCTAACTAAGGATGGCTGGGTGGCAATAGATAAAGTAAGCACGTCAATGAAGGTTGCGCAGTTAAATAGGGACACTGAGACGCTCGAATATGTAAATCCTATTGAGACATTTGAGTTCGATCATACAGGAGATATGTATGAAGTTAAGACACAGGGTATCAGCTTATGCACAACACTTAACCACAGAATGTGGGTTCAGAGTCGTAACTCTACAACATTTGAGTGTATTGAAGCGGAAAAGATGATGGGTAAGAGAATGCGATTCTCTTCATATTCACCGACTTCTGCGGCAGAATATGTATTCAATGAGGGTGGAGTGACTCTTTCAGGCGAGTCCTTTTCAGCATTTTTACAACTGTTTGGAATCTGGATGGCAGAGGGTTGGGTGTATGCCAATGAGAAAGATCACATCAATAGACTGGAGATATCGGCGGATAAGAGTCGGGTTCTTACTGTGCTCAAGTCGGTATGTGAGAAACTGGAATTGAATACATCGTTTAATACTAAATCACGTAAGTTTTATATAAACTCGAAAGAGTATGTCAATATTTTTAAGTCGCTGAGTGTAGGTGCCATACACAAGTTTCTGCCAAAGTGGTGCTTTGAACTTTCTATGGAACAGAGTCGGATCCTCTTAGAATCCATGTGCCTGGGCGATGGACATGAAACCGCTACATCGCTCTCATATTCAACATCCTCTATTAAACTTCGAGATGACATACAAATCATCGTTCAGCACGCTGGTTACACATCTGGATTTTTTAAACATGTTGAAGAGGGTTCAACCCGTATAGATTCCACAGGAAGAGCCTACAAGGCGAATGCAGATAACTGGCATGTTCAGATTCGCAGAAAACGGCTATATCCCACACTCAATCACGGGCATTCTAAAACGCAGGGGGGGCAGACAGAAGAAATCATCCAGTATTCTGGAAAGGTCTTTTGTATATCGGTGCCATCTCAAGTCTTTTTAGTCCGCCGTAATGGGACAATCGTCTGGACAGGCAACTCAAACAGACATGGGCAGAAGGGCACAATAGGGATGTTTGTGCGTGGCTATGACATGCCGCGCACAAAAGCGGGTATCCCCGTGGATATGATAATGAACCCCCATGCGATTCCTTCTCGTATGACGGTTGCGCAGTTAATAGAGGCACTCATAGGTAAAGCGGCGCCGAGTTTAGGGGCTGTTGCGAATGGCACGCTCTTTATGAATGATGGTAGCCCCGTAGAGGCTATTAGTAAAGTCCTGCGAGATGATCTTGGTATGGAGCCTTTTGGGGAGGAATTGATGTATGACGGTATGGGTGGAAATATGATTCCTACAAAGATGTTTTTGGGCAACGTATTCACCATGCGCTTGAAGCATATGCCTGAGGATAAGTGGAATGCACGCGGCGAGGGGCGTAGAGAGCAGCGCACTCGGCAACCTACCGGGGGTCGTGGAGCGCAGGGTGGCCTTCGTATTGGTGAAATGGAACGCGATGCGATTTTGGGACATGGAGTTGCCGATTTCTTGCGCGAATCCATTATGAAGCGTGCAGATGGTTATCAGACGATTATATGCAATGGTTGCGGGACTATTCCCATATACAATGAGCGGGATAAGCTGTATATATGTTCTATGTGTGATGGCCCTGTGAAATATATTGGTGAGAATGCGAACAACTTGGAGATTCTTCCTGCTACTCGGCGGAGTGTAGTGAGTTTCTCCAAAGTGGAAATTCCCTATGCATTCAAGTTATTGGACCAGGAGTTGAATACATATTTAAATATGGGCTTGCGTGTTCTAACCGACAAGGATTTGACGAAGTTCCGTCCTCCGAAGATAGAGGATATAACTGCTGAGCAGGCACTCAGCTTATTGAATGCACCTTTGCCTGAGCGTGTATTACCTGAAGTGTTGATTCCGGAGTATATTCCTCCGGCCGCTGAGCCAGAAGTGCGACCTGAAGATTTAGCCGCGCTAGGTGCAAATGAAGAGGAGGAGAAGCCTCCTCCTACGAATGCTCCAGCGCCGCAAGTCCCGGTTCCATCTCTTGCTGTTCCACCGGCCGCGAACAACCAGGGTGGCGTAGTTCTTCAGTTTGGTAATATGAATGTAGGGTTGCCGCAACAGGAACAGCAAGAGGCTCCGCCATCGAATCCCACGGGGGCACAACAGGGTGGCGGTAGTTTAGATGATAGTGATGGAGATGATATACCCTTCGCACCGCCCGAGCCAGCTGCACCCAAATCTTCGAATAGTGTAACGGTTCAAACGACAAGTCAGCCAGTATTGGTTGTCCCCCTATCAATGAACCAAGCGCCCGCCCCTACAGAAATCATCTCTCCTCCAGCCCCGGGCGCTCCGAACACTATTGCCGTGGATACAAGTCCGAATGCAATGAAAGGCATAAGTTCTTCGGTATCACGCCCTGCAACCCCTACAAATCGCTCTCGATCAAATAGCGGTAGTTCTGCGAATTCTAATAGTACGGGGCGTGTTACAGTCAATAAAGTTGGGGGTGGAGCAGCACCGCCTCCTGCAGCGAATGTTCGGGTAAGCGTGAATAAAATCGGGTGATAGCTTTCGCCACCTAAGTAAAATTGACCTAGCTATCCTATAGGAAGGTAGGCAGTAAATGGACTACGAAACGCTGCACATATTATTTCGGAGCCGCCAGACTCTTCTTAAGCTTCTGGCAGATCGTGGGTATAACACAAAACCTTTTGAGAAGTTTGGTCCTATCGAGGTTGCCGCGATGGCGGCAGCAGGTGCGAACTCATTCCGTATGGACCTTCAGCGCACAGACTCTTCCAGTCCCATTACCAAATGTCGTGTAGTATATAGCATTAATCGTGTGAAGAATCGGTTGCCTAGCTTTATAGATGAGCAGATTGATGCAGAGAGTGACGATGCTGTGGATCCGGCAACGACGGAACTTATTATTATTCTACTTGAACCGGTTGTAGAGAGTTTCCACGCGGCGGCCTTAAATGCATATATCAACAAGAAGAAGCTGCGCATCAGTTTCTTTCAAGCGCATACAATCGTGAATAATCCGATGGAACACATTTCACAGCCAAAGTTCGAAAAGATGCCATCTTCTGACCAGGCGGAGTTTCTTCGCACAAATATGATTAAAAGTATTGGCAACCTTCCACTGATTCGGTTTCATGAAGATATGGTTGCACGCATCATGGGCCTTTTACCCGGTGATATAGTAAAGATTACTCGCCCTAGTCCTTCTGCAGGGGAGTATGTATCTTATCGTGTATGTTCTCCCTAAGTTCTTAACTATCATTAGTAATGTCCAGTGCAACTCCAGCGGCATCCACCTCATGTACGGTTGATATTATGAAAATATTAGATTCTACTGATTCTTTTAATAAATGGAAAGGCGAACAAGATAATGCGCTGAATACAATCCAGGTAAATGCCAATACAAATCCCGGGACTCCTGTTTCACTGTTACGTGCTCCAACTCCTGCAGAAATGACTCGACTTAACGATATGACTGTTTCTTTTGACTCAGTATTACAATGCATGGGACAACAAAAATCGCAATATAACTCTACACCTATTAAAATTTCCGCGGCGTATGATGAAAAGATAGATCTAGAAAAAAAGATTAAAGTCGCTGAAAAGGGTAAAGATATTGCTACACAGCGAAATGCATATTATAAGCCATCTTTAAGGGGTGATAAAAATGCTGTTCAAGTACAAAGCTATCGTGAAGGTTGGTTTGCAATAAATCGCCCTATGTCTAACTCCTTCGAAAGTTTTGTATGGTTTATTATTGTCGTATTATTAATTGGGAATTTTTATTTTTTCTGCAGAAACTCTGGTATAGATATTATATTTAATATTAATCCGGTAGGACTATTCTATATTACTAATA
>Ga0255088_1000916_pt1 | contig 12201 bp, 4 predicted proteins | sample Colum_Miss_RepB__2_FD_188587 | JGI IMG/M metagenome (GOLD analysis project Ga0255088, IMG submission 188587) | Freshwater microbial communities from Columbia River, Oregon, United States - Colum_Miss_RepB_8d | ecosystem: Environmental > Aquatic > Freshwater > River | place: USA: Oregon...
GTATTATTTATACTATTAGTACCTGTACCTTCAAGTCTTCCATTTATATAAATCTTAACAGCTACACCTTTTTCATAAGTAGCAACTATGTGATATATTTGACCCAAATTCATTACATAACTTGACGGGCCAAATGCATCATAATTATTTCCACCTCCCCAACACCACCAAAACGAAGGATTAGTTTGTGTATCATACGTTCTTAAAACAAATCCTCTTTGATTTGAAACATTGAAAGAATGCCAATTACTAATATAACCTCTACCTGTTCCTACGCCGCCAAAACTGCTATGCTTAACCCAAGCTTCAACAGTCAATGTATCTCCATTTAATGAATTTACAGTAGCAGTTGGACAAAGAGCGAAGTTTCCAGTGAACTTTAAAGATCCTTTATTATAATAATCAAAAGCTGGCATATTAGCCAAAACTCCATTTCCAAACAAAGCATTATCATTAAAGCCGCTTAAATCCATTAAAGTTCTATCAGTATTGGATATACCCCATTTTTGTCCAAGATATGTATGAACTAAGTTTCTTTCCGTAGCGGACAAAAGTCTGTTAAACACAATGATTTCTGCTGCTTCACAATTTGATCTTTCACCTGAATTAGCATTTATTCCTAATGTCCAAGGACCAGCAGCCGCATCTGCGCTATTTGTTGCAATTGCAGTTCCTGCGCCATAAAAATTTGCTAAATCATTAGACGGCCCACCCCAGTCACCTAAATATAATTTCCAATTTGTATCAAGCGCAACATAAGTAGAATAGATCCATCCATTTGCATAATATTTATTAACTTCGCTCGCCCAATGTCCTAATAACCAATTATTATATCCACCATTTGATGTTAATATTCTTCCTGTTCCAGAAGATGGACTTGTATATCGATCAACAACAAAAATAGTATATGGAGAAGTTCTTAAATCAATAACACCATTTTGTATATCTTGAGTATTAGTAAAAGCTAATACTTTTCTTGAATTTAAAAAAGCATTTCTAGTTGGCGCAGAACCAACAGGAGCCATATGATAATTAAATCCGCTCTTATCTCTCCATTGACTTACAGTTGTACCTGAGCTATAACTAAATGTAGTATCATCATCAGCATCAAGCCACATAATTAACCCATCTTTCACGGGTAAATCTATGACTGGATAAGATTTATTTTGTGATGGATCTAAGCACAAAACTAAACCATCTTGAACGATACTAGGTGAATATTTTAAAGCCATATATTATTTTCCAAATTTATGTTTTTGTGCATTGTAATTTTGTAAAACTTGAGCAGCAGACAAATTAGTATTGTAATACATAAAATTTGCTAAATTGCCGGTGAAGGTTCCTATCCAACTACCTCCAAAACCATTTACTAAATTTGAAGGGCCGCTTACAGTAGAATCAAATGAAGCTTTTTCTACTACGCCATCTAAATAAATTATCATTGTGTTAGCGGTATTAACAAAGACTGCTTGATGCCAAATATTATCTAAGATATTTGTAGTTCCATTTTTAAAGTAAAATCCACCATTATAATGATAATATGTAAGAGTCGTACCTGTTGTTCCCATTATGCAATACACAGGGCCACTTCCCATGTGAGATAGGAATGGATTATAAGTGGTATTAGTTGTTGTTCTAAACCAAAAAGAACAAGTCCAAGAATTTGCACTGGGCAAAGAAAGGCCGGTATTTCCTGTAGGATTTCCGATTGAAGCGTAGTATAGAAAATGTTGACTACTTGCAGCAGATAAGCTAAAATTTTTAGGCTCTGTTGAAACGTATGTTGGGCTATTTGTTAATTGAAAATAATTACCGTTACCAGTTAAATCATTAAAAGTTGTTCCGCTTCCAATGTAACTAGAATAAACATCTGTATCCAAATAAATAGTTAATCCTGAAGTAACGATATTTGGTAAATTTGAAAACTCTGTTTTAGATTGTTCATAATTTTGACTTACTTCTGATGCATTTAATGCTCTATTATAAACTCTACAACTAGAAACATAGCCATCTAACATTCTACCATAATTAGAATTAGATTCTGCGCCAATTCCAATATAACTACCCACCGTCAACGTGCCTAGAGTATAAACTTGAGAAGAAATTTTATCTAACACTCCATTTAAATACCATCTAATATAAGCCCCATCATAAGTCCATACCACATGATTCCATGCATTTCTAGTAACAGAAGTTGTGCTAGGCAAATGACCTCCTGTGCTTCCGCTAGAACCATACATAAAAGAAGTGAATTTCCCATTACTATCTAATGATAAATAAAAATTTCCACCAGCAATCATTATTGCACCAATATCAGTATTAGCACCAGTAAATACAAAATTGTGTGGCTTAACCCAAGCTTCCATTGTTATGGATGTCGTAATAGAAGAGCTTAAATAAGAAATAGCGTTTGTTGCATAAAAATTGCTTGTTTTTGGAGAGCCACTTGCGTCCGCAGGATTTAATCTGTAACTCTTGTCAATAATTGGGACATTACTATTTGGAGCGGTTATTGGATTTGCGTATATTAAATCAACATTCGATAATGAAGATTGCAAGAATGGAATCCTCCATTTGTTCGATAAATAATATTCGATTTGTCTTCTTTCTTTTGTTGTTAAAGCTCTATTATAAATAATAACTTCACAAACGTAACCTTTATAAGGTTGACTTCCTGCTAAGTATGTATTAGCTCCAATCCCTAATTTATTTATTCCTGCATCAGTATTCGCAGTTACAGAACCATTTGTTAGCATTTGGTATCCATTTACAAATGTATTTGCAGTTCCTGCATTTCTTACTGTTGATATTACTATTTTTTGTCCATCATTTCTGGAGGTATAACTTGCTGCTCCATTGCCGCCACCATCAAAACCAGTTCTTAAAGTATCTAAAGACAAATAATATGCAAAAAAATCATAAGTACCATTAGTACCAGTTGATTGTAAACCAGCATATACTTGAGTAGCATTTAAATAAACAGGCGAAAGAACTATAAAAGCAGTATAACCGGGTATATTTGCTAATGCAGTTAAAGAAGTAACGTGCATATAATCATTTGAACCATCGAAATAAATAGCACCCAATCCATTTACTGCTCCTGCTACATAAAGCGGAGAAAAATTACTAGCTGGTAAATTTGATAGTTGTACAGGAACAGCATAAAGAGCCGATGTTCCTTTGCTCGACCAAACGCTGACTATATTAGAAGATAAAGTTAAAGTTGAAGTATCACTTGCATCTAACCACAATAAACAATTACTTAATTGCCTTGGAGTCTTGATTACTCCAGCACTTACAGAAGGATCTAAATTAAAAACTTGCCCTAATGATATTGAATTTTGTCCTAAATTTACTGTACTCATATTTTAGATTCCATAAGTCTTACGAGTTGCATTAAAATTTTGTAATACTTCTGCGGCACTTAGTGCAGTTCTATTTATCATAACTTGACCAATTTGTCCATTCCATGCGTACACGGCTTGCTCAAAAACTCTTCCTATATACACTGGATGTGCTGAATTTTGACATTCTCTTGTTCTGGCTAGTGGAGTTACAAATTGTACACCATTCATGTATAAATATAAATAAGAACTATCAAATACAAAAGTTATAAAATACCAAGTCCCTGCCGTTGGATTCCATGTTTGAGTCACTGTATCTGCGCCAACGCTATTTCCTATTCCGCCTCTTAAAGCATTTCCACTTATCCAATCTATATACCATGTTTGTTGTCCTCCACCTCCTCCGCTTGTTTTCCCTATAATTCCATGATAGGTAGTAGCAGAAGATATGGCTGGATTAACCCAAGCAGATATGGTTCCATTTTGTAAATTTAATTCTGTGCCTAAATATATAGAATTACTTGAACCATTAAAATAATATCCACTACTATTAAATAGAACATTTGTTAAATCAGCATTAACGCGATTCCCACTTATATCCAATAAACCACCACCGCTTGCAGCAGTGTTTGCTATGCTTGTTCTATTTGTTGTCGTGAAATCTGTAGGATAGGACTTTGCTTCCAATTGCACATTTGCGATTTCAATCCAAGTACCATTTGAACCTGCATGGGTTAAATATGGATATTGAGTTCCACCTGCATGAGTAAATGTTCCAGTATATTTATACCATCCAGCAGCAGCATCAATACTATAAGATTTTATAGTACCTAAATTTTGATGATTAATATTTAATGTTGTAGTTATATTAGATCTTGCCCAAAAAGAAATTGTATAAACTACTCCATTAGTAAGAGTATTCCAATTTGAGCTAAAAAAATCCATAGAACCAGCCGCCGCTCTTGTCACTCTTAAAGGTATCGCACTATAAGTAGTGTTTCCAGAAGAATATATAACAGTTGAACCTTGAGTTATATAAGAATTTCCTGTTCCACTCCAAGATGAAAAAGTCCATCCATTCTGCGTTCCTCCAGAATCTGTTCCAGATATAGCAGAAGCAAAGTTTGCATTGTTTGTTATATTTGTAGTGTTTTCTGGTCTTGCGCTTAATTCGTTTACCATTGAAGCAAATGGTTTTGCATAAGAACCAGAATTAATCATAACATCTCTTACCCAAAATGGATCACCGGGATATATAGGAGAAGATCCTCCAGTACCACCATTCACTCTTCTAATCATTTGAAGTTGTAAATAGTTATATCCAGTAGAAGTAAAGTTTTCTCTTTTTATTGTTTGCCAAGTACCTGTTCCAGTGACATCTACGGCAAATTCTTCTGCAAAAGGATAAGCTCTAAACCCAAAAGTAAAAACAGAGCCTTTCGGTAATAAAACTTTTGCAGATAAACTATAAGTCCCCGGAGGTTGAAACCCTCCATTTCCAGCTATAATTCCACAAGAAACCCAAACTCCCGTTGAAACTTGATATCCTCCCGCGAATGGAACTACTTTAAACGCAGTATAGCCAGTGCTTGTATCTTTTGTTACCGTTGATACCCAATAAGCAGCAGCACTTTCATGATTAGCAGTTACCGTTCCAGCATAGTTTGTAGTAGCTTCTCCTCTAAAGCTTTTAATATATTCGCGGTTATAATATAACTGCAAATTTTTTTTAACTACTCCTCTGTTGGCGTGTTGAACAGACATAATAAGTTTTACACTATTATTATATTGTTAATTTGAGGGTAAGAATACTTTACCTACTACTGAGTCTCTTTTACTCAATAGTTTTTGTTTTAGGACTTCAATTCGGTCTTTAACTTTTTCATAAACTAATTGGCACACCTCTTCTTGGTCTTTTCCTGTGCATTCCAATAAAGTAGCCACCTCTTCTATGTTTAAAGACTTATTATTAGTTGTGTCAGTTAATAAAAACCCAACAATAATTCTGTCAGGACTATCAACTGGACATAACTCGTATTTGTATATTTTATATTCAATTTCTTCCATAAAATTTTATTTGTATAATGGTATAAAAACTTTGTCTGCTGGGCTTAATGCACCAGTCATAATAGGCAACCAACCAACGAACGTTTTACCAGCAGTGCCTCCTGCTGCGCTTTGTAAATCAGCAGTTTCTACTCTTAAAACAGGATTACTTCCATCACCTTTAATATGAACTCTTGCTGCTACTGGATTAGTTAAACCAATTCCAACATTACCATCAGTTTCTAACGCATGGTAAGTTGTTCCTGCTGCTCCTAAAAGGAGTTTTCCGTTGTCTGTCCTAATTGTAGAGTTTCCTAATCCTCCATCTGTTGATCTATTTGAAGAATTAGTAAACATTACTAATCCGTTATTGCCACCATTTCTGCGTAAAACTATTGCCGTATAAGCTGATGATCCAGTATTTGCATTTCTTACAAAAGAAATATGTCCTGCATTTGTATCGTCATAAACGTCAAGCCTTCCAACAGCAGTTGCAGTTCCTATTCCAACATGACCATCATTAGCCTGTATACGCATTCTTTCATTTCCGGCATTAGCATAGAATCTTAAGTGAGCGGCAGTTGTACCCAAACTATCATAATTGATATACATGCCGTCAGATGAAATAGACGATCTATTTCTTATAACTCGTATGTTAGCATATATATCATTTGCATTGTTTACCTCGTTCAGAACTGGTACTGTACCAACTCTTATTATACCATTAAAACTCGATTCGCCAGAAACAACCAATTTATAAGCAGGATTTGTGATTCCAATGCCTACATTTCCTGCGACATAAAGATTAGTACCAACAGTAAGATTAGTCCCAGCACTAATACTTGTACCTGCGCTTATACTTCCTGTAAAAGTTCTATTGCCGGGGTGATAAACTTTTATAATTTTCCATCCAGAAATACGACAGGCTCTTGTTCCGGTTCCTGCTGTATAATTGAATAAAGCTTGAGGAGTCCAGTATTTTGTACCAGATACAAATTGACCAACTGAGCTTCCAAATCCAGTAATATAACCACTTACTTTAGTCCAGCTAGTACCGGGATTATAATTACTCATTACCCAATAACCATAAGAACCGGGATTACCTCCTAAACTAGCGAGATTTTGATCGAAATCTTGGCTTCCCATGTAGTGAGCTTGATTTGTTCCTACATTTTGAATCCAACATTCCATGTAGAAAATGTCATTAGTATCTACTGGAATATAAGGGAAGCCAGAATCAGCAAATCCACCAACATTAACTCCTCCATCAATATAAATACAATAACCCCCGGGAGCATCAGCTACTGCTACCCAAGTGACACTACTACTATTAAAATATTTTTGAAGTTCAGCTTGGCTCCATGTGGGGTCTATTTCAAATACCGTTTCTCCGGGAGAATAGTGACCAAGCGGATAACCTTCAGAATTATTAATTCTACTATTCGTTCTTAGGATTCCACCTCTAACATCTAGTGCTGCGGCTGGACTTGTCGTATTTATTCCTATAGTATTAGCAACATATAAATTACCATTTCCAATAGTAGAAGAAGGAAATGAAGATCCTAAACTATATCCAACACCAATACTTTTATCTACTGTAAAATTACCCCAACCATCTGATCTAAACAAACCTTCTTGAGTGACATCAGATCTTGTAGTTCTAATTATTGTACCTTCATTATCTTTTACATAATAAATATAGTTACCTGCACCGTCTGCGCCTAACTTTATATTTCCACGAACATCTAATTTTTGTGAGGGATTTGTTGTTCCAATACCAACATTACCATCTCCTTTGATTGTTAATCTATCGGTACTATTAGTTTGTAAATTGAAAGATCTAACGCTGCTATCATGTCCAATATATAATGCAGTATCATTAATATTAAAAGTTGTAGTGTATGCGCTTGTAGAATTACCTGCAAATCTAAAAGCAGCATTAGCTCCGGGTTCAATACTTAGAGGAGTGGTATTATTAGCATTATAAACTCTTAACTTATAAGAAGAAGATGTTGTGCCTATTCCAACATTTCCTTGTACAATTAAACCATCAGTTGGAGCAGAAATATTATAAGCTGTTGAACCAATACTCGCTCCTCCAATTACTGATAATTTATTAACAGGATTAGTCGTTCCAATACCTATTTTGTTATTAGTTAGAACGAAATCTCCGCTGCCATACTGACCAGCAACTACTCTGTCATCTGCAAATACTTCAAGCACAGGCAAACCCGCGCTATTATTTACAGACATTAATGAATCAGATAGGTCATCTACTACTGATAAAAGTGTTCCGTTTGTACCATCTGCTCTAAAAACGGTTTCGCCAGCGACAGAAGAAACTATGTGAAGTGTTCCTGATGGAGTTGTCGTTCCAATACCTACGCTACCATTGTAATTAAAATTAACCAAATTCTGCCAAATATTAGAAGAATTATAGCCCCAAAGAGCCAAATTCGTACCTGCGGCATTTTGTTGGAAATTGTACGCTCTAGTATTGGCTGCATTTGCTAAATACAATGTAGAAGATATAGAATTAGAACCATCTTTAAAAATTCTTATTCCATTTTCTCCGCCTCCTACTACTAAAGTATTTGAAACTACAAATCCACCATCTGTTTTAAGTTGACTTGCGGCTGATCTATAAATATTAGCTACGGAATCTCCTCCAAAAGTTATACCGCTTGCCGCAGTTGTTGAGCCTGCGCCACCAACTGTTAACAAAGTGGTTCCATAACTAACACCAATACCTACTCTTCCATTGTCATTAATAGCAAGTCTATTGTAAAGAGTTCCTGAAAATCTAGTAGCAATAAATAAACCTCCATAGCCACCTCCATTACTATTTTCGTAATCTCCTCTAATTTGGGCAATATCATGAGCCGTATCTGCTATTCTGAAGTTTAATCCGAATCCATTAAAGCTACCTTGTCCATCATTAGTTGATAAAGTCAAATATCTAGTAGCAGCAGAAGCTAATTGAACATCTAATAAACTATATGGATTTGTTGTACCTATACCAATATTCCCATCATATTGAGCCGTAAAAACTTGATGCATATTAGTGTCAGCTTTTCTGACAGAAATGCCAAAATTACTTAACCAATAACTTGTTGCATTAACCTTATAACCAGCCAACCTTACAGAAGAATGATCATTTTGAACTAATTCAATTACCGCAGGTATATTTAATCCAGTTTGATAATTTACTACTTGTATATTTGAAATATTACCGGCAGAATTACTATTCCAAGTGCTAGTATTTTTGTTATCATATAAAACCAATTTATTAGGTGGATTTGCTACATTTATACCAACATTACCAATTTCATTTAAATATAATGCATTTTGTACGCCTGACGGATGAAATGCTATAGGTCCAATACTTGTATAAATGTTAAGAGAGTCAACTCCTCCCCAACCCGCATTGCTTCTATTTTTAAAAATTTGAGCGTTACCGTTGCTTGTTACTAAGAAGAGATCAGTATATAATGTATTATTAGTACTTCCTAAAAAGAATTCAAGAGAAGTTTGATTATTGTAAAATCTTCCAATGTTTTTGTTAGTATCATAAACATCCAATCTATAAGCAGGATCTGTTGAGCCTATGCCAACGTGACCATTAGCATATTGAATTATCATTCTAGTTATAGAATTAGTGCTATCTCTAAAATGTAAATCGCCATCCGCATTAACAGTATAAGTCTTATCTGCTGTACCAATGTACCATCTGCTTGTATCTCCTAAAAATAGACCTTCGTTTGGACCACCTTCTATATTTATTGAAGTGCCTATAGAAAGACTCTCCATGAAGTTGCTAGTGCTAGTAGAATAAAATCCGCCAGCAGCGACTAATTGAGAATCTGTTTTTATTTGAGAAGCCGTGCTTCTGTATAGATTAGCGACAGCATCTCCTCCAAGTGTTATACCGCTTGCTGGGGCTGTTGAACCTACTCCGCCAATATTTAAAAGAGAACTTGTAGTTCTTGTGCCGATTAAAACTCTTGATCCGCTTATTGCAAAATTTAAATTACTAAGATGATCTTCTACAGATAAAGAATAATTTGATGAGTGATCTCTAATTCTTAAACCGGCGTTTGAACTTAATTGATTTGCTGCGGATACGTTATTACCTCTTTCTAATAAAATTATATTTGTAGCCGCTGGATTTGTGAATAATTCAGAAAAATAGCCAATAGGCTGAGAAGTGTTTGAATTTCTAGTAACATTTAATCTTCCTGTGACAATAGTAGTTCCAATACCAACATTTGCACCATTTGGATTTAATAACAATGGATAGTTTGCACTTAAATCTGTTTCGTCCGTGGATTGAATCCAAGCACCATTTCCGCCAGCCCTTATGCCAAAATCTAGGACAGCATTGTCTGTAGTATTGCTTATTCTGAAAATTCCACTTTGAGTTGTGGCAATAGAAGCAGGATTTCCAACTGTACCTTCAATTTGAAGTTTTTGTACAGGTCTTGTCGTGCCAACGCCAACATTACTAGCATAACCAACCGACATTATTACATCAGCTACTAGATTAGCTGATCTATTAATAGCAAAGTCTATTCTTGTGTCTGCGGTAGTATTCCAATAAGGAGTAATTTGAGCGCGATAACCAGTAGTAGTATCATATCTTAATTGAATACCCTGCCCTTGAGTAGAAGCAATGTCTAAATTAAAAAGAGCAGTTTGTAGATTTCCTAAACCTAAAAAACCATTATTTCTAAGAACGAAAATATTACTTCCATTTGTATTTCCATTATAAGCAATATTTAAAAAGTTAGTATCAAGACCAACAGAATAAAAAACTCCACCATTTCTTTGAAGTCTTACTACTTCAGAAAAAGCTCCCTGAGCATTATTAATATGCAAACCTCCAGAAGGCAATACCGTTCCAATTCCAACGCGCCCATCTCTGCTTATAGCAAAATCAGTATTGTCTGTAACTCCAGCTCTAGTACTTCTAAGTATTTCAAATTGTGAATTGTAATTTCCATCATTTCCAGCCCTTGCAACTGTTCCCAATTTCCATTTCCAAGCATCGCCAAGATTAACAGAGTAATCCTCAACAGAATCAAATTGTAAATAAGCTTTTAAAGTACCCGTTGTCAAATTGAATCCAGCAAATGGAAATCTTAAGTATTGACCATATGAGCTATTGTAAACATCATGCCCTACAACAACATTTCCAGATACTTGTAGTTTTTCTACTGGGGCAGTAGTATTTATTCCTACATTTCCAGCAGAAGTCACATAAAGTCTATTTACATCATTAGTCTTTATTGAAATGGGCTGCGAGTCAGACGTTCTGACCGTCAGCGTCCCTGCTGTTGAATTTACATCATTAGATGCTGGTGTAATTACGATATCGCCCATATTTTTATTCCGTATACCTTTCAGTTACAAGTTTAGAAACATCCTTACGCTCTGCAAAAATTGTATAGTAATAATTATATATATTATCATCACTATCTGTATAAATGTACACTTTGTTGTGGCCTATTTGATCTACACTATAGTTTCTAACTCTTCCATCTTTGCGCTTGCCTACTGCTGTTAAATTGACAGTTAAAGAGTCTTCGTGAACTAATCCTGACCAGTAATGAGGTAGGTTTATTTCATTGTTATTACCTTGGCCTCTGTAATAAACGCCATTTTCTGGACCTTCTAGAGAAGCATAAGCTAGTCTCTTGCCAGAAACTGTTGGGTGAACTATATCGAAGCTCTTTGTTGTAGCAGCAAAACTACCATTGACTTGAAGTCTATAAGTTGTATTGCTTACTGTATTTATGCCTACATAAGTACCATCATCAAAGATTTGGCTATTTGTTACTGATTTAGTTCCATTCCATTTTGTGACATAATTCGTAGTACCATTACCAGAGATTAGATTTGCAGCAGTAACGTTTCCTACTACTATTAAATTTCCATCTGATTTAATTGTGTCTTCTGCGGATCTGTAAAAATTAGCTTCAGCATCATTACCAAAACTCATTCCACTTACAGCGGTCACAGAGGAAGTTGGGCCTACGTTTAATAAAGCTGGCGGAGTATTTCCAGCATTTCCTGCTATATTTAAACGACCTTCTTTGTTAAGAACCATCGCTATTCTGCCGCTAGAATAGAAATAAGTTTGCTGTACGGAAGCTCCATGATTAAATAAAACCGTTGATGGAGCATTGCCATCAGTTGATGTATTGTAAGGACCAACATAAGCGACATTTAAAGAGGTCATTCCAAGCATTTCAACAGCTAAACCAGTGCTAGTAGTAAAAGCGACAGAGCCTCCTGAAATTTGTAGTTTATGCTGTGTGTTTGTTAATCCTATTCCAACGTTTCCGTTATTCGCAATTGTCATTCTGGTATTAGCAGCAGATCCTGCTGATGTACCAAATTCAAGTCTATAATAGTCTATTCCAGCACCTTGTATACCTCTTACATAAGCTGAATATGGATAATATGTTGATTGAGCGTTGCCTAATTTTAATTCAGCATAGTAACCATCAACATTGCCATCTACTGATACTAAAATCGTAGAAGGAGAAGTCCCTTGGAATGTAGCTACTGGATCAGTTCTGTTATAATAAGCTGTACCATTAGAAGCTATTACTGATAATTTATTTAATGGCTCTGTTGTGCCTATACCAACTTTACCTGCTTCATTTATTGTTATCTTTGCATCTGATAAAGTAGCATTGCTAGAACCAGCTTGAGGTCCATTTAAAATGTGAACTTTGCCTTGAGCGTTGCTTGAAGTTAAATCTGTTCTTTCAAAAACAATGGCAGATTTTCTATATAAGTTATT
>Ga0255088_1000919_pt1 | contig 12188 bp, 8 predicted proteins | sample Colum_Miss_RepB__2_FD_188587 | JGI IMG/M metagenome (GOLD analysis project Ga0255088, IMG submission 188587) | Freshwater microbial communities from Columbia River, Oregon, United States - Colum_Miss_RepB_8d | ecosystem: Environmental > Aquatic > Freshwater > River | place: USA: Oregon...
GGCTAGCGCTTCTGTGCCTGAAAAAGGTTGGGTCATGGGGGCCTCCGCTTGAAAAGCGCGCATGCTAACATGCGCGCTTTTCAAGCGGAGGCCCCCATGACCCAACCTTTTTCAGGCACAGAAGCGCTAGCCAGTTTTGCCGTAGGCCGCCAGATCGGCGAGCAGCTGCAGTCACAGCCGTTTCCGGGACTCAATGTGGACGCCCTCGTGGCCGGCATCGCCATGGTGTTGCGCGGTGAACCATGTCCCTACAAGGAAGACGAGCTGCGTGCGGCCATTGATGAACTCAATCGACGCGTGCAACGCATGCAGAAGCAGCAGGCCAACGGTCTGGCTGCCGCTGGTGAACGGTTCCTCAAGCAGAACGCTGGCCGGGCCGGCATCACTGTGACCGGCAGCGGTCTGCAATATGAAGTGCTGCAGAGCGGCAGCGGCAAACGACCGACGACTGCCTCGCGCGTGCGCGTGCACTACGAAGGCACTTTGGTAGACGGCACGGTGTTCGACAGCTCGATCCAGCGCGGCGAACCCATCGAGTTCCCCGTCACCGGCGTTATCGCAGGCTGGACCGAAGCGCTGCAACTGATGCAGGAAGGCGCTCGCTGGAAACTCTACATTCCGCATGAACTCGGCTACGGCGCCCGCGGTGCCGGCGGCGCCATCGGGCCGTACAGCACACTGATCTTTGAAGTGGAGTTGATCGCAGTACTTTGAAAATGCGGAGCCGGCACTGCTAATCAAACAGCAGGTGCCGGCTGAAGCACGGCCACATACTCGTGTTAATCCGCTCCGCGATCCGGTTGTTGTAATCCCTTTCATACGTCTCGAACTCATGCGCAATGCCTCTATCGCTACTACATCCAGGAACAGGGCAAGGAACAAATCTGTCAGGAGCTGGGCCTTGTTCAGCGCCACTTTGATCGGGTTGCTTATCGGGCGCGTGAGCGTCTGCGCAAACGTGAGCGTCTGCGCAAAATAGTGGAAACCACCGCCATTGACCTGCGCGATGGCAAACCTGGCAAGGTGCGGCCGGAATTGCCAGAACAGCAGGAGCCGGATGCTGGCAGCGACACTGCCGGCAAGAAGACTTGCTGACTGCCATGTCACTTTTCAGTTTGTTTGAATCAAAAAAATCATTGATTCCTGAGACAAACGGCGTCGTCGTTGCACTTTACCTGCGGAGTGAGCGAACGGGGTTGCTGCGGTAGCTCATCCATGCAGGATGCACAGTACCGGGTATGGAGTCACCCACGAGATTACACAGTTAAGGATGAGCGTGACTTGTCTCGAGGATTGAGATTAATCACAAGGAAGGCCCTTGACCCGGACCTGCGCCATTCTCACCTTCAGCAGCCCCAACTTCAGCCCCACATTCAATCTCGAATTCAGCTTCTGCGCGTTCTTACTGCTTCCGCGAGTATGTCGAACAACTCTACTGTGGTGTCCCAGCCCATGCAGGCATCGGTGATGCTTTGACCATAGGTGAGACAGCTCAGCGGCTGCCCCGGCACCAGCTTCTGGGTGCCTGCCACCAGATGACTTTCGAGCATCAGGCCGATAATGGCCTTGCTGCCCCCTGCGATCTGGCCGGCAATGTCGCGGCACACTGTTGCCTGGCGCGCCGGGTCCTTGCCCGAGTTGGCGTGGCTGCAGTCGACGACGATGGCAGGCCTCAGCCGGGCTTTTTCCATTCGCTCTGTGGTTTCGGCAATGCTTTCCGGATCGTAGTTGGGGTGCCGGCTGCCGCCACGCAGAATCACATGGCAATCAGGATTGCCGGCCGTTTGAAAGATCGCCGATTGGCCATCCTTGGTTACTGACAGAAAGTGGTGAGGATGGGCGGCCGAACCGACTGCATCTACCGCGATCTGGATGGTGCCACCGGTGCCGTTCTTGAACCCTACCGGGCATGACAGTCCGGATGCCAGTTCGCGATGACATTGCGATTCAGTGGTACGGGCACCGATTGCGCCCCATGACACGAGATCGGCGATGTACTGCGGGCTGATCAGGTCGAGGAATTCGGTCCCGGCTGGCATGCCCTGATCGGCCAGTTGCAGCAGCAGTTTGCGCGCAAGGCGCAGGCCGTCGTTGATGCGGAAACTGTCGTCGAGGCCGGGGTCGTTGATTAGGCCTTTCCAGCCTACTGTTGTGCGGGGCTTTTCGAAGTAGACGCGCATGACGATCAACAGGTCCTTTTCATGCGCCTGCATCTGCTGCTGCAAAAGATTGGCGTAGTCGATTGCGGCCAAGGGATCGTGGATCGAGCAGGGGCCCACTACAACCAGGAGACGGTCGTCTTCGCCGCGCAGGATTTTCTGGATGGCAGTGCGGGCCTTGAGCACGGTGTGTGTTGCACCATCGGTGATTGGGTGTTCGTTGATCACCTGGCGGGGTGAGCTGAGTTCTTTCATGGCAACGATGCGGGTATCGTCGGTTTGGCTTGGCATTGTCTTTTCTCGCTGTGTTCTTTGAGGCCGCGGCTGGCGGGTCAAGAGTGGTAGGTGACCTTCAGATCGAGTTGCAATCTGAACTCGTCGACATCGAATTGCAGGGGCAGTTCGCGGTCGCTGAACGCAACCAGCGTTACACCCAGTGTTTCTTGCCGGATATAGCTGGCGTGCGCAGTGATTGCGGCGGCAAGTTCTGGCGACGCGTTATAGTGGATGTCGATGCGGTCGGTGACTTTGAAGCCGAGATCCTTGCGGGATTTCTGGATACGGCTGACGACTTCACGGGCGAGGCCTTCCTGCACCAGTGCGGGGTGAAGCGTGCAGTCCATATCGATGGTGACAAGGCGATCAGAGATGGCATCAGTGCCGGTCTTGGCTTCGCGGAATACAAGAATGTCTTCAAGGCTGAACGCGACGTTGTCGATGGTGAGTGAGCCAGTAGCCTGCAGTGTATTCAAGGCAGCGGCATCGAGTTTCTCGATGAGGCCACGGAATTTGCCGAAGTCCTTGCCGAGGCGTTTGCCCAGGACAGGGGCATTCGGTTTGGCGAAAAAGCGGATGTAGTCGTCTTCGTTGCGGGTATAGTCAACGCGCTTCACGTTCAACTCGCCCCTGAGGTAATCCTCGAGACGGGCGATTTCATCGAGCATGGTTTGTTCGCGATGGATCACGGTCAGGCGCGCCAGCGGAGTCTTGGTCTTGATCTTGACCTGGTTGCGCTTCTGGCGGCCCAGCAAGATGATGGCCTGCATGCGCGCAACGGCGGCTTCCAGCACTGGCTGGATGCAGTTCGCATCCGGTTGCGGATAGCGGCACAGGTGCACCGACTGCGGCTGGGCGACATCTTGCGGCGCGTATGGCAGTAGCTGCTGGTAGATGTGCTCGGCCAGGAATGGCGCAAACGGCGCCATTGCCAGCGTAAGGCCATGCAGTGTCTGGTAGAGAGTCTGATAGGCGGCAGTCTTGTCAGCCGACTCACCTTCCGTCCAGAAACGCGAACGGTTAAGGCGGATATACCAGTTGGTAAGCTCTTCAATGAACTCGAACAGTGCAGGCACTACGTTGTACAGCTTGTACTCCGCCATCTCGCGAGTGACGTTGGTCAACAGCGATTGCAGGCGCGACAGCATCCATTGGTCGGTGATGTTGGTCGACAAGGGCGCAGCGGCCTGCGCACGCCATTGGTCGATATCCGCATAGGTCTGCAGGAACCTGAACGAGTTGAACCATGGCAACAGCGCGCGACGCACCATGTCCTTGACGCCGCTGTCGGCGAAGCGCTGTTCTTCGGCTTTCACCAGCCCACTGTTGATCAGGTACAGTCGCAGCGCATCGGCGCCATAGGCTTCCATCAGCTCGTCCGGTGGCGTGTAGTTGCGCAACCGCTTGGACATTTTCTTGCCGTCTTCGGCCATCACGATGCCGTTGACGATGACATTCTTGAACGATGGCTTGTCGTACAGCGCGGTGCTCAATACCAGCAGTGTGTAGAACCAGCCTCGCGTTTGGTCGAGGCCTTCGGCGATGTATTCGGCAGGGAAACCGGCTTCGAACAATTCCTGGTTCTCGAACGGGTAGTGCAACTGGGCATACGGCATGGAACCGGATTCAAACCAGCAATCGAGTACTTCCGATACGCGGCGATAGGTGCCGGCTTCACCCGGCAACTCAAACGTGAGGTCGTCGACGTACTCACGGTGCAGGTCGGCTACCAACACGCCAGTGTGTTCCTGCAGCTCGGCGATCGAGCCGATACAGATCACTTTGCCGTTCTCATCATTGATCCAGATCGGCAGCGGCGTGCCCCAGTAACGGTTGCGAGAGATACACCAGTCAAGTGCGTTCTGCAGCCAGTTGCCCATGCGACCGTTCTTGATGTGGTCGGGCACCCAGTTGATCTGCTGGTTGCTGGCCACCAGGCGATCCCGCAGCGATTCCACTTTTACGTACCAGGACGGAATCGTACGGTAGATGATCGGCGTGTCGGAGCGCGGGCAGAATGGATAGCTGTGCACGACGACATCCTGCTGGAACAACATGCCTTCTTCTTTCAGGCGGCGGATGATCAGCTTGTCGGCATCTTTGACATAGACGCCGGCGTAGTCGCTGACCTCGCTGGTGTACTTGCCTTCGAAATCAACCGGACATGGCGCTGATTTCACGCCATGCGCTTTCATCACCCGGAAATCGTCTTCCCCGAATGCAGGTGCCTGGTGTACTACGCCGGTACCGCTGTCGGTGGTGACATAGTCGTCGGCCACCACATGGAAAGCGCCTTCAGCATCGAGGTGATTGAAGTAGGGGAACAGCGGCACATAGCGTTTGCCAACAAGCGCCGTGCCGGGCAGCGTGTTGAGCACACTCAGGTTCTTTCCCTTGCCGACAGCTTCGAGCCGCGCTGCCGCGATATAGATCTTGCGACCGCTGTCCGTTTCCTGCACCAGCAAATAATCGATATTGGCGTTGACGCAGAGACCAAGGTTCGAGGGCAGCGTCCACGGCGTGGTCGTCCAGGCAGCGATGAAGGCGTCTTCATCTTGCAGCTTGAACAAAACGGTAACGGCAGGGTCTTGTACGTCCTGGTAGTTGGAGCCGGCCTCGAAGTTCGACAGCACTGTGCCCAGTGCAGTGGAGAACGGCACCACTTTTACGCCCTGATAGACCAGGTCTTTGCTCCACAGTTGTTTCAGCACCCACCACACCGACTCCATGAAGTTGGGATCCATGGTTTTGTAGTCGTTGCGGAAATCAACCCAGCGACCGATACGGGTGATGGTCTTCTCCCATTCGGCGGTGTAGCGCTGCACGATGCCGCGGCATTCGTCGTTGTAGGCCTTGATGCCGAACTGTTCGACTGCCTGCTGCGCGCTCATGCCGAGTTTCTTGTCGATCTCGTGTTCGATCGGCAGTCCGTGGCAGTCCCAGCCGAAACGGCGCTGCACGTAATAGCCCTGCATTGTGTAATAACGCGGGATGATGTCTTTCAGCGTGGAGCCGACGAGGTGGCCGTGATGCGGCAAACCGGTAGCGAATGGCGGGCCGTCGTAGAAGATGTAGGGCACACAGTTCTTCGTTTGCTCCAGCGAGCGCTGGAACACATTGTTGTCGCGCCAGAACTGCAGCACGGCATGCTCGGTCTGCACAAAAGAGAAGCTGTCGCCGGCTGTGGTGTCGCGATCGTCAGGTATGCTGTTGCTAGTGTCGGTATTCATGGCTTTTCCCGGGTCATGAAATGCAAAAACCCGCCGAGAGGCGGGTTCTGGTGCATGTGCGTATGCCTTCAACCCACCGACTGGTGTCGAATAATAAAGCGGTAAATGAAGGATGCGCTGCTCATGGCCGGCAGGATAGTGGCATTGCTTTCAAAGTCAAGCCGGGAACAGCACCCAAGTGGGCAGAATCGCCGGGAAATGCCGAAACATCCGGCTTGGGTGTGTGTCGATGCCGCGATATATACGCGGTTGAAGACCGGGCAGGGTCGGTGTTGAATACGTCAACAGTATAGTATTGATCCGGCTGCCATCCTCTTGGCAGCAATAACGGCCTCGCGATCCCATGTCCGTGTTGTTTACCTCCAACCTGATCGACCAGATCATCAAGGGACGTTGCGCCGAATTTGCCGAGCTGATGGGCATGCACAAAGCCCCGGCCGGTGAATTGCAGGTCAATTCCTTCCAGCCGGGCGCGCATGCTGTCGACGTAGTCAGCCGCAACGGCAAAAAGCTGTTCGGCGCCTTGACGCAAATCCACACCGAAGGTTTGTTTTCCGGCCTGTTTCCCGGCAAGAAACTGGTGGATTACCGGCTGCGTGTGCACACGGCAGCGGGTATCACTTTGCTCGACGACCCCTATCGCTTTTCCTGTTGCCTTGATTCCACCGAACTGCAGTTGTTCAGCGAAGGCCGCCACGAGCGTGTATGGCAATGGCTGGGAGCCCATCCGCGGGTAGTCGAGGACTGTGAAGGAATCCACTTCGCGCTATGGGCACCCAATTTGCGGCGCGTCTCGCTGTTGTTGCCCCACACCGATTGGGACAGCCGCGTGCTTGTGTTGCGTCAGCAGCGGGAGCATGGGTTGTGGGAATTGTTCGTGCCTGGCTTGTCGGCAGATACCCCGTACCGCTTCGAACTGATGTCGGCCGACCTGCGGCCGCAGCCACTGTGCTACGACCCCTTCGCACAACGGGTGGATACGCAGCTGGCCTGCTGCTCGAGGCCGGCACTGCCCGACACCTGCCTTCAAGCCCACGGCTGGCGGGATCATTTCTGGCAACTGCTGCATGCCAACCAGAGCGGGCAGGACCTGCCGCTGGTAATCCACGAATTTTCACTGGACGAATTTCTGCCCAGCAGCGGGTTGCACTGGGAACGGCTTGCCGGTTTGTTGCTGCCCGAACTGAAAACGCTGGGGTTCACCCATTTGCTGGTGCGCGATGCCCACGCACGTGCCAGCAAGGGCCGGCAGCAATGGCATGCGCTGCTGGCACCGCCGCCCGAACTGGGTACTGGCAGCGAATTGCAGCAATTCATTGATCAGGCACATGAACTCGAACTGGCCGTCGTGTGGGACCTGCCGCTGGCTACCGTGCTGGCAGCGCATGGCGTGCGGCAGCGCGACAGTTTTGACTGGCTCGCGCATGGCGGTGCCTTGCTGAGTCTCGTGTCGGGTTGCATTGATTACTGGCACCAACAAATGCATATCGATGGCTTTCGCCTGCGCGAACTTGATGCCTTGCTGGCCTTGCCGCAGAGTGGGCTTGCCACTGCTCATCATGACAAGGCGTTTGCACGCGAATGGTTGGGACAACTGCTGGTGCGGCTGCGGGAACGCTTTCCGTCGCTGTTGTTGTTGGCTGATACCACTGCTGCCTGGCCCGAGCTCACGTTAACCACTGGCAAGGGCGGCATGGGATGCGATTTCCGGCTTACTGCTGGTGCTGCCACGGTCTTCGACACGCTGTTACGGATTGATCAGCATTTGGTGGATTTCCAGCAGGGCAATCGTCTGCAGCAATTGATTTGTCATTCGCCGCTGGTTGAGGCGGATGAAGCACTGCAACAGGTATTGTTGCTGGCGCTGTGGGCATTACCGGGCCGCAAGCTGTTGCGGCTTGATTGCCACCAGGTGCTGTCGGCAGCCACATGGCAACCTGAAAGCGGCGACGACCGGCAACTGCAGCTTGGCGGCGGTCTCACTGCCGCCACGCAGGATCTCGTGCGTCGCCTTAACCTGTTGTACCAGGGCAGTCCCAGCCTGTACGAACAAGACGCCAGCCATGAAGGCATCAATGTGTTGCATGCGGCACCGGGTTTGTACGTGTTTGAACGGTTGAGCCGGCATGCTGCCGAGGTGGTACTGGTAGTCGTCAATGCCAGTCAGAATGATTGCACGGCCTTGCGCGTGCGGCCGCTGCACAAGGGTCACTATCGCATCCTGTGCCGGGCGGGCAATGCAGTATTGGCAGACACAATTGACGCAGTTCAGCCTGATGCCGCTGGCTGGCTGGTACTGCATATCCCGGCGTGCACCGCGATGATCGGCTCTGCGGAGGGGTGAGCGCAATTTTGGTGCAGAATTTCCCGGCATTTACCGGTAGGTCAGGTAAAGTGATCTGCCGCAACTCGCTGTTTGCCAGTTGTACACAAGTTGTGCTGCACTGTTGCTGGACGCTGTCTTTCCAGCTATGGCAAGATGCAAGCAAGGTCTCAAGCACGCCTACTGAAACAGGAACTGCGCCCGCTGTATGCCAATCGACTGGAAATCCTATGCTACAGGTGATTTTTTCGATGAGCTGATCAGCGCGCCCGGCAAACCCCGACCTTTCGCCCGTACACTGGCCAAATACCTGGCCTCCCTCTCTGATGAGGAATTGATCCAGCGCCAGGATGCAGTGCGCTATGCCATCAAAACGATGGGCATCTCCTTCACCGTATACAGCGAAGCCGGCAATATCGACCGCGAGTGGCCGTTCGACCTTATCCCCCGCATCATCCCGCAAAAAGAATGGCAGATCACCAGCAAGGGTCTCGAGCAGCGCCTGCGCGCGCTCAACTGCTTCATCCATGATGTCTACAACGACGGCAAAATCTTCAAGAACAAGGTGGTGCCGATCGAACTGGTGATGGACTCCGAGAACTACCGTCCCCAGTGCAAGGGTATGAAGCCCAAATACCAGGTGTGGGCCAACATCTGTGGCACCGATCTCGTACGCAACAATGACGGCCAGTTCTACGTGCTGGAAGACAACCTGCGGGTACCCTCCGGTGTGTCGTACATGATGGAGAATCGCACCGTTACCAAACGGGTATTTCCCGAGTTGTTCGAGAATTCCGAGATACTGCCCAACAGTGAATACCCGAGTCACCTGTACGAAATGCTGATGTCGCTGTCGCCGCGCGACAAAGCCCGCCCCGAAGTGGTGGTGCTGACCCCGGGCATCTATAACTCAGCCTATTTCGAACACAGTTTCCTCGCGCAACAAATGGGAGCTGAACTGGTACAGGGCAGCGACCTCATCGTCGAAGACGACAAGGTCTATACGAAGACCATCAATGGGTTGGCGCCGGTCGACGTGATCTACCGCCGTATCGACGACATGTTCCTTGATCCCACCGTCTTCAATCCGGATTCGCAGCTCGGCGTCGCCGGTCTGCTGGGCGCATGGCTGAAGGGAAACGTCGCGCTGGCCAACGCACCCGGTGCCGGCGTTGCCGACGACAAGGTCATCTACACCTACGTGCCGGCGATGATCAAATACTACCTGGGTGAAGAGCCCATTCTGCCGAACGTCCCGAGCTATCTGTGTATTGACGAGAAGCAACGTGAGTACGTATTGAAAAACCTCGACAAGCTGGTGGTGAAGCCTGCCAACGAAAGCGGTGGTTACGGCATGCTGATGGGGCCGAAGGCCAGCAAGAAAGAGCGCGATGAATTTGCCCTGCGCATCAAGGCCAATCCGCGCAATTACATGGCACAGCCACTGGTGTACCTGTCGACTTCGCCGATTCTGACCGGTACTGGTGGTGGCGTTGAACCGCGCCATATCGATTTGCGACCCTTTATTCTGCAAGGCAAGAATTTCTATGTGACGCCGGGTGGACTCACCCGCGTGGCATTGGTGAAAGGGTCCTATGTCGTCAATTCGTCCCAAGGCGGGGGCAGCAAGGACACCTGGATTGTTGATGAAAACGGTGTGCCAGGCAGTAAAAACGCAGAGGGAGGAGCAGCCTGATGCTGTCGAGTGTGGCCGAACGCGTTTACTGGCTGGGCCGCTATCTTGAGCGGGTGGAAAACACCGCCCGGCTGGTCAATGTCTACTCCACGATGCTGCTTGATCTGCCCAGCGGCTCGCACATTGGCTGGTCACTGCTGGTTGACATAACCGGCTGCCACGAGGAATACAACAAGAGCCACAGCAGTGTGGAAGAGAAGCAGGTGGTGCGCTTCCTGCTGGCCGACAGCAAGAACCATGCATCCGTTCTCAACTGCGCCAACATGATGCGTGAAAATGCCCGCACCACGCGCGAGATCATTCCGTCGGAAGCGTGGGAGCTGGTCAATAATCTCTATCACACGCTGAAGGAGGATCTGTCGCGCACCATCAGCCGTCGCTCGCGCCAGCAAACGCTGGAAAATGTGGTCGGCGACTGTCAGCGCATCGTTGGTGTACTGACCGGCTGCATGAATCATGACACTGCGTTTGCCTTTATCCAGTTGGGTCGCAAGGTCGAACGTGCCGACATGACCTCGCGCATTGTTGATGTGGGTTCGATCAGCATGCTGCCGGCCTTCTCACGCTCGGCCAAGCAGAAGTCATTTCTTGAACCCTACGAGAACATCGTGTGGATGAACGTGCTGCGCTGTGTAAGTGGTTACCAGGGCTATCGCCAGCGCACGCACAGCCAAGTGAAGGGTGACGAGGTGGTGAAATTCCTGCTGCAGGATGAAGCCTTCCCGCGTTCGCTCGGCTACAGCCTCACCGACCTGGTCGGACACCTCAACAAATTGCCCAACAACGTCGAAGTACTGCGGGCGGTGGCGCGGGCGAAGAAGGTTACGCTCGAAGTCAATATCAACCAGTTGCTGCAGCACGGCCTGCTGGATTTCATCGATGAGTTGCAGATATCAATCGCCGACATCCACGAGGAAATCAACAACACCTGGTTCCGCCCGGTTGAGTTGCGCAAGCCCGTACGCAAGGCACAATCCCAGACGCAGGCCTGAATCCGGGGTTCAGTAAGGATCGGAGTCAGTAACTGGCAGAATTGCTGTCTGGCGTCAGTGGCTGTTGCTCCAGCGCCAATGGTGGCAGCTGGTGGAACGCTTCCTTCAGTTTGTTGTCCCACGCGCGCTTCAGATCCCGCAGGAACTGACTGTCGTCGTCAAAGCGGTAATGTCGCTGCATGTTGAAACTGCCGGTCTTGTAGATCAGCACTTCGATTGGCGGGCCCACGGTCAGGTTACTGCGCATCGTTGAATCCATCGACACCATGGCGCACAGCGATGCGGTTTCGAGCGGAGTATCGAGTGTCAGGATGCGGTCGAGGATTGGTTTGCCGTACTTGCTCTCGCCGATCTGCAGGAACGGCGTGTCCTTGCTGCTGGTGATGTGATTGCCTTCCGGATAGATCATCACGATGCGATGGTCGTTGCCGGCAATCTGGCCGCCAAGGATGAAACTGGCCTGGAATCCGTGGCCGTTGAGCGAGTGCTTTTCCTGCTGCAGGCGGCTGACTTCGCCGAGATAGTCCGCGGCTTCTCCGATCGAGTTGACGGTATTGAGGTTGATGGCGGCGTTTTGGCGGATGTCTTTCTTCATCTGCGCAATTGTGGCCTGCGTGGTAGCCAGGTTGCCGGCAGTCATCACCACAAACTGCCTTGCTGGACCGAGGTCGAAGCGGAACATCTTGCTGTAGGTGCTGATCTGGTCGACACCGGCATTGGTGCGGGAATCAGAACAAAACACCATGCCGGCACTTACCGAAACTGCTACACAGTAGGTCATTGGTTTTTCCGTTTGCGCTGCAACTCGAGCAGCTTGCGTGTCTGGGCGGCAACGCCGGGTTTCGCCAGCATTTGTTCATCGCTCAGGTCCCGCAACTCGTGCGGGAACACCAGCCAGTCCGGGGTTTCGTGCAGATAGAAATCCGGAATCAGCTGCGTGACGTTGCTGGTGGGTTTGAACCACGGCGTGGCCAGCTTGATATAGGGAGTGTAGGGGCCGCCAGTCATCGCATGCAGGTGATTGATCACTGCCTGCATGGTACGGCCGGAGTCGAACACATCATCGACCAACAGCACATGGCTGCTGGTTTCCACGAACGGTTGCAACAGTTCCATGCCCCACAGGCGGATGGCGCCCTGTTGGTCGAGGCCTTCGTAGGAGCTGCTGCGAATCGCAAAGTGCTGGCACGGCATGCCGAGATACTCGAACACTTCCTGCATGGCGATGCCTATCGGCGTGCCGCCACGCCACAGCGCCACCAGCAAGTCAGGCTGGTAGCCGCTCTCGACGATTTTCATCGCCAGTTCATACGAGTCCACCAGTAACTGGTCGGCACTGAGATAGCGCAAATTCATGGGGCAGGCCGCTGTTACGGGGTTGGCTGGGTAGCTGTGCCGGGATCACCCAGCACGCCGAAGGTGATGACGTTGAGCCACGAGCGCTCGGTCGCGATCTCGGGCAGAACGAAGCTGTAGGGCGTTTCAGCGCGGGTGGGGCGGCGCGTTGGGGCC
>Ga0255088_1000922_pt1 | contig 12146 bp, 27 predicted proteins | sample Colum_Miss_RepB__2_FD_188587 | JGI IMG/M metagenome (GOLD analysis project Ga0255088, IMG submission 188587) | Freshwater microbial communities from Columbia River, Oregon, United States - Colum_Miss_RepB_8d | ecosystem: Environmental > Aquatic > Freshwater > River | place: USA: Oregon...
GTTCGTCGCTTGCTGGGCATTCCTGCCGTCAACCAGAAGAAGTTTGAGCAGGCTCTGATTGATTATCAGCAGAACCTGAAGCGTCACGAAGAGGCTCAGGATCTGTACAACGCACGGCTAAAAGAGTACGAAACAATCTCTCCGCTCAAGGGCACGCTTGACAAGTATCTCAATGATTTGATTGCAGATACCGAGGCCGTGGGCGTGGCTATGCCGCAGGGCGAGACTGTAAGTGAAATAGAAAAAGAAGCCCTTCCATATGATAAGGCTCCAAAATCGCTATTGGGCTTTAAGAAAGAAGGGCCGCAAACTCCGTTTGAAGAAACTAAGTACAAACACGTAGAGTTTGTTCGCGTTACATTTGAAAATGGAGAGCAGCAACTTGATGCCATCAAGGGCCTAAATAAAGCTCATGCTTTGGCAAGGGCAAGGAAGAATTGGGACGGGGCAAAAGTTGAGTCTGTTCCTTTGTCTGTTGTTAAAAAAGAAGACCCGTCTTTAGTTGATGAGGCAAAAATTTCTAGCGCCATCTTTGGTGGCAAGCCGGCCGCGCCGCAGCCAACCCAGCTGGGCGCAGACGCAATGGAAATGCTGGAAGGTATTGGCCGCTCTGTTGCCCCGCCTGAGCCTGGCTACATCCAGAAGGTCCGTCAGTCTTGGGATAACGCACGAGACAATCCGCAGGCTACGCGTGAAGCAGCAGGCGGTGCTTTCCGTAAGTTTGCCGACCAGGTTGAGACGTGGTCGTTCAGCAGTGATGCTGCTCTAAACAACCAGATCCGCCGTGAAGTGATGAACTCCATGGTTGGTAACGAGCAGAAGATTGGTACGCTGCTCAACACCAGCCTGAGCCAGACCGCTCACTCTGATGCGATTGCCAACCTGTTCCTGATGGAAGGCAACATCCGTTACAACACGGAGATCAACAAGTGGGAAGGCGTCAAGGACGACAACAACATCTTCAATCTGTCCAAGAAGCTGGATGAGATTGCGGAGAAGAACGGCCTGACCAAAGAGCAGATCGAGCTTATCTCTCACACTGCCTTTGAGGCACGCCGCACCCAAGGCTTGATCGACTTCAACGCCAACATTGATGCGCAGGTTGAGGCTATGCGCGCGGAGGCTGCGGCTACCCGCGCGTCTGGCAAACCTGTTGCTGCCCATGCCTTGAGCGAGAAAGCGCAAGCACTGCTGGCCAAGAAGAAGGTCACAAAGAACATGTCGCCGGAGGAGATTGCGACCGGCCTGAAGTTCTTTGAGATGTTCCCTGATCTCAATCAGGTGACCAGCATTTGGAACGGCATGCGTGAGAACGCCCTCAAGGTCATGGTTGATACCGGCCTGTACACCGACGCAGAAGCCAACATGCTTCTGGACGTGGTGGACTATGTGCCGTTCTACCGCGAAGAACAGATCGAGGAAGGCAAGGGCCCGAAGGAATTCCTGCGCTCTCTGTCTGTGCAGGCGGACAAGCGGCTGAAGGGTTCCGCCAAGCCGGTCAATGACATCTTTGACAACATGGTGCGCTGGACCCAGTACGCCATCAACCGTGGCGTGCGTAACCGTTCTGCTGTGGCGCTTGCCACCACGGCCGAGCAGGTTGGCTTGGCTGACCGCGTTGAGGATGCAAGGGCTGGCGACAACGTGGTTAGCGTGTGGCAGGATGGTCAACGGACCTACTACAACATGCACGACCCGCTGTTCATGTCTGCCTTCCGCGGGCTCGAGTCAGTGGCCATCCCGACGGTGAAGGTGTTCAGCAAGATGGCCGACGTGTTGCGTCAGTCTGTGGTGCTGTACCCCCTGTTCTCGATTGCTCAGGTTCCGCAGGACTCGTTTGCTGCGATGTTCACGTCCGGCCTGAAGCCGCAGTACGCTCTGTCCATCCCTTTCCGTGCGGTCAAGGAATTCATCCAGACCCTGCGCGGTAAGAGCAAGGCGCATGAAGAGCTGAAGAATATCGGTGCAGTTGGCGTGCGCGACTTTACGTCTGCTGTGATTCGTGCTGACGCCGAGATCTTTGCCGGCCTGAAGAAGGACAAGAGCCTGTGGGATAGCGTTAAGCGCAAGCTTGGCAACCTTGCCATGGCTGCCGACAATGCCGTGCGTCAGGCTACGTTTGAAGCAGCCGAGGCTCAGGGCCTTAGCAAAGCAGAAGCTTATGAGAAGGCGTTCGAGATCTTCAACGTGCGCCGTCGCGGTAACAGCAAGATGCTTGCATTGGCCGGCCAGGTTATCCCGTTCTTCAACGCCTACCTTGCTGCCCAGCATGTGGCATACCGTACGCTGACTGGCGTTGGCACGTCACCCACTGAGCGCAAGGCAGCCTTCCAGACGCTGGCCGCCACGACCGGCTCGGTGATGGCTCTGTCTGTCCTGTACGCCATGATGAACGGTGACGACGAGGACTACCTGAACAAGCCGACGCCCACCCGCGATCGTCTGCTGATGATCCCTGGTTCTGGTGGATTCAGCATTCCGTTGCGCGCCGACATCTTTGCGCTGCCCAAGGTTCTGGCCGAGCATACGTACCTGTTGCTGACCGACAACGGATATGAGGATGGTGCCAAGCTCCGTTCGTCCATGGCGTCTCTGTTGGCTAACTCGATCTTCTCTCCGACCCCTGTGCCGCAGGCCATCAAGCCGCTGACAGAAGCCATCATCAACTACGACTTCTTCCAGCAGAAGCCTCTGGTTGGTGTGTTCCAGCAGAAGAAAGAGCTGGGCCGCCAGTTTGAGGACAGCACGTCTGAGTTCTCTAAGCTGCTGGGCAAGACTGGGTTTGTTTCCCCAATCATTGCTGACCACCTGATCCGCGGGATGTTCGGCTCCTTTGGCGGCCTGTTCATGTACGCGACCAATCCAATACTGGCCGAAATGTCGGGCACGCCACGCCCTGCTCTATCGTTCCAAGACGCCTTGGCAACGATCCCCAATGCCAGTGGATTCGTTTCCAAGGAATACGAGTCTGCCTTGCGCAAGGACTTCTATGCCCTGAAGGAAGCGACTGATCGTGCGGCATCTACCTTGTCCGACCTGAAGCAGCGTAGCCCGCAAGAAATTGCCGACTACCTGTCTGACGAGACAACCCGCCAGCGCGTTGCTCTAGCCCCGTCGGTTAACCAAATTGCGACGAAGATGACCAATATCCGCAGGGCCATGACCACAATCAGCCAAGCTACAGAAGATCGCATGGATGAGGAAGAGAAGCAGCGTCAGATCAAGCAGCTGCGCGAGGCTGAGCGGCAGCTTTTGCAGGGTGTGAACCTGAAGAGACTGCGTGAGCTGGCCAATCTTTAATCCCCGCAGAAGCAGGAGATGCCGCCCTCGGTGTTAAACATATCACCTTGGGCGTCCATAAACTCCATCATCTGCGTGTAGCTTGCGCGGTCACTGCGGAAGGTTGCGCCGATCTTCTGCTCTTGCTTTGCCCACCATGCGGCTCGCTCTGGGTTTTCCTTGACCAGACCCATGATTTGATGCGGCCCTTTCAGGAAGCAAAGGTCGCAGTTTCCCAAGGCTGTAACGCCGTTGCGGAACTCTAGCCGCAGGTCGAATGGCGATTGTTTCCAGAATGCCTGAACCGTTTCCTGATCTACGCCAGCGTCTACTAATGGGATACTCAGCCCCCTGGCCCGTAGCTTAGCCACGCGCCGCGGCTCATCCGCCCGGATGCCAACCATCGTCTCAGGGTCTTCAATGCCCAAGCTTTTGAGATACCGCTCGATAGCTTTACCCTTCATCTCCTCGGTGCAGAACCTAGTAACCGGGTTGGGCAGGTAGTTCTTCTTTTCAATCAGGGCGGCAAAGGGTTCGCCATTGCGGCTGGCTGTCTCAAACGTGACGCGTTTGAACTTTGGGTTCTCTGGGATGTACTCGAGCCAGTGGATTTGTACGTTCCATTTCTGCTCGCAGTCGCGGACAAATTCCAACGTGGCCGGATGCTCCTTGCCCGTATTGGCAAAGCAGACTATGGCCTCTGCCGGCAGGCCGTTGTTGGCCTCGAGGACGCGGTGCAGCATGTAGGCTGACGTGCGCCCACCGGAGAAGGATATGACCGTTGGCTCGTCGATTATGAAGGGGTTCATTGTTTCTCTTCCTGTAGGGCCTGAATGGTCTTGGCCAGCAAGTCCCATTCTCCCATCTTGTAGCGGGTATAGAAACCCTTTGTTCCTAGCCCATGCAGGCCGCTGTTGCCGCGGTGGTGCTCGGGGCACAGGGGGATGACCAGCCAGTCTGATGCCTTCTGCGCTCCGCCTGCCGCCTCGCGGGGATGGTGAAGCTCAGGGGGCGTCCTGCCATATCCCAAGTGCCGGCACAGAATGCAGCCCAGATCTGCGACTGCGTTCATGTGCCGCTTGATGGATGTCATTTCTTTTTCTCCCAGCCGGTGTGGAACCCCTTGTCCCACGCCTTGGCCCAGCAGATGCACCACAGGTCGTAGTAGCCACGGTTCAGCGGGAATCCAAACGAATCTGCCTGGACATCCGAGAACATAGCCTTCACGTCCTTGCGCTTGATGAACTGCTCCCAGGCTTTGTCCCGCTCTTTGTTGGCCAGCGGCACGTCATCAAATAGACCGTCATCCATGGTTCTTCTCCTTGAGTCTGCTTACATAATCCCAATGCTCGCCGTAGATTTCTTCAGCCATGGCGTAGTTAATCAACGACAGCCACATTGATGTTTCATTACCGAGGGCGTGATGCGCCTCAGCAATATGCAAGTGCTGGTCTGCCCACCTGTTCACGTATGACTGCCTTGTGTCATCGTTGTAGGGGACAGTCATATGTTCTTCTCCTTGAGTTTGGCTTCGATTAGGTCACGCAGCTTGAACAACGCATCGTCACACGGCTCATAGTCTGGCGACCACCAGTGCAATTTGTTTGGGTCTGCGTCTGGCGCGTCGTAATCTTCGTGAATCTCAAACCCAGCCCGATATGCAACCGACATGACTTCCTCATCCGTCAGCCCCTGCCACTCACGCTGTGCGGGTGGGGTGGTGTAGAGAGGCACGCCTCCACCAAACGGGTTTAGCCGAAATTTGTTTGGATTACCTTCACTGTCCACCCCCATCCACGCCACCGCCTGCTTCTCAGCCTCTGTGATGGCTTGGCGTAGTGCTTCACGTTCAAGTAAATAAGCACCATCACCACCACGTTTTGCTTCGTATTCCAAAGCATCAAGAGCCAGTTTCATTACGGTAATGCTCATGTGTTCTTTTCCTTGTTTGCCGCAGCGATGGCGGCGCGGGCCACCTCAATGATTTCTTCAGCATCGCTGCATTCAGCAAACATCAGGTCTTGCCTGTCCGCAATAAACTCCAGCGCCTCCAGCAGTTGCGCGTTGATGGCTACTTCCTTGACCAGCGCGCCCTCAAGGCGCAGGATGCGCTCTTTGCTTTCTGTTTCTACGCTTTGCAGACGGCGCAATTCGTCTTGGCTTGCCCTGACACCAGCCCCATAAGCCGTATCGCTGATGAAGCGCAGTTGCTCAACTGATAAGAGCCTCATTTCTTGTGTCATTTCTTTTCTCCTATGCCGTGGGCGGCTTCGATGGCGCGGTGGACAACGTGGAACATGGTTTCGTAATGCCCGCGCTTACCCTCGCGCATCTTTTGGTCGTAAAGGTTCTGCACAAAACAGTTCATCTCCGTTTTGTTGTACTGCGGCTGGCGCTGGGCGGTCAGTCCTGTGGTCATGTTGTCAATCTGCGTGAGTACGCCCATCAGGTCATCAAACGGCTTCCACTGCGGCGCTACATCCTTGTAGTGCTGCTCCCATATTGCGACAGCAAGGCGTTTTGCATAGCCGTAGGCATCAGGCTCCTGCTTCTCTGCTTGCTCCAATTCTTCAATGCGTTTAGCCATGCGTTGCTGTTCTTCAACCATGACCGCCATTGCGTCCCAGTCTGGCTTGAATTCGTTTTTTTCTGCCTGCTCTATGGCTTGGCTCAAAGATTCAACTTGCTCTTGCAAAAAATTAGACAACGAATCTTTGCCACAAAAGCAACGGTTGTATTCGCCTTCGTCATGCAGAAAACAGTTGTCTCCATGTGATCTCAAATTGTCTTGGGCTAACTCCAACGCCTCCAGCGCCTGTTTCATTGCTTCTATGCTCATGTGTTCTTCTCCTTGAGCCAGCTATAAAATTTCCACAAAACATCATCTGCGTTTGCTCTGTCTGTAATCAAAATTGAGTTTTGCTCTGTGTCATCAAGCAAGCTCAAGTATTCTCTATACAAATCATAAAATTCTTCGGTGTTCATGTGTTCTTCTCCTTGAGTTTGGCTTCTACGGCTCGGGCAACTTGTTCAAGAGTGCCTATCCAATTCGGTGTGCATTGGATGATCTCATCATCCGTCAGCCCAACCCATTCACGCTGTGGTTGTGGGGCGGTGTAGAGGGGCTTCATTGGCTCGTTGAGATATTTCGGCCCTCGCTGTGCGCCAAGCGGGAAAACATTCCCAAATGCATCCATCCACGCCACAGGCTCCTGCTTCTCAGCCTGCTCTGCGTGCTTTGGCGAGGCGCAGACGTAACATTCTTTAGACGTTAATCCATGTTCGCATTTAGGCATTGCTTCTTCTCCTTGCTCTAAAAATTCCACGCACATCAGGATCGTCAACGCCATCACACTCGTCACCCACTGAGTACTTGACGACCTTGAACTGCATCTCATGCACCAGTCCACAGTCGCAACACTTCATGAAATACTGCGTTGGGTCAGGGCAGACCCACTCTGACCAATCACCTTCATTCTCAACCTCATGCACGATAAAGTCTTGCGGCAGTCCTCCGGGTCGGTATGCTGTGTCGCTGGTCTTCCATGCTTCCTGCTTCTCAGCGTCCTCGATGGCGGTGCGGAGGGTGTCTATGACCAGATCAATGTGCCCAACAGGAACGCCAGTGGCTTCGATGTCGTACAACGCATCCAGAGCCTGTTTCATTGCTTCTATGCTCATGTGTTGCGCTCCTTCAGTCGTTGCTCTGCCCACCTCACCGCCGCCTTGAACGTGTAGTAGTCCGTTGCCTCGTCGGCCTCTGATTCTATCTCATCCTCGGTCAGTCCAATCCAGTCATGTCGCTGTTTTGCTGTTTCAGCGACACGTTCGTTGCTCATGTCGTTTTTCTCATTCAATTTGTTATTCATGGTCTGCCCCCTCTTCGGATAAATTGTCACGTTTGTACGCGTCCAGGCTGATCGGCTGGCGCTGACTAACAACCAGTCGGTCCCGGACCCACGCTGGTGATTTATCCAGTATGTCCGCCACCTCCTGGATCGTCGCCTCCCGCCCCAGGCTCTGGTGCAGTCGGTTCTGGGTGGCCTTCACCCGCCTGATGTCCTGCTGTATCGGCACCGGCACCCTGATAGTCTGGCTGTTGTTCTCCACCGCACGCCGCACCCGGCCGGCGATCACCGTCCTGGCGTACGTAGCAAACCGCTTGCGCGGCCTCCACGTCTGGATCGCGTGAACCAGGGCGATCAGGGCCTCCTGGATCAGGTCATCCCGCGTCAGGGACGATTCTACGGCCCACTGGGGCATTTTTTGGACCACGTACAGGGCTAGGCCCCGGTTGGCCTCAAAAAACGATTCTAGGGCCTCCTCGTCGCCCGCTTGGGCACGCTGTGCCAGTGCGATCTCTTGTTGTGCGGTCAGGGCCATGAAATTAGTGCTTTCGTTAGTTGAGAATCATTCTCATTTGTGCAGGGTGTGCAGGGTTGGCAGGGTATGTTTACTTTATTTATTTTTTTTAATCGCGTGTGAAAAAAAAAATAAAAAGAATAGATATACCCGCACATCCTGCAAACCCTGCACAAATGAGAATGATTCTCATTTAGGTTGAGTACTTTCATACTACTTCGTCCAACACGCAACCGATGACGATCACGATTGGAACAAACCGACCCAGTTTGAACGCAAAAAGGGCCAGTGTAGTAAAAAGCATTACTCCAGGGATCGCTCTCATTCTGGCAACTCGTTGTTGAAGTCGTCCAGGTCAAAGTAGGACTTTAGTTTCATAGCTCCTCCACGTCGTCCAGGCCCAGGTAGGGACACGGCTCTTCGTTCTGGCGCTTCAATTTCCATTGCTGGAACTCGGGCGACTCGATGATGTCCACAATCTGTTCCCTCAACTCGTCGAGCCCAAAGCCCCGATTGTACCCGAAAACGTCTTTTTTATCCATGTCAGTCTCCTTGTGCGGCGTAATGCTTGATGAGGTGGTCGACCCAGGCCCTGCGCGTGGTCATGATCTTGGTGCGCGTGTTTTGGTCGTGCATGAAATTTTCAGGCAGGTGACCCTTGGCCACCAGCCAGGACTCGAGTGTGCCGGAATCTCCCAGCAACTTTTCAATGATGCGCGTGCACCGCGTCCTATCCCAGTCGCCAATTCTTTCCTCCCACGCTAACTCCGCGAGCGCGATGCAGATGAATTGCTGACCCTTGCTAACTTGATATTGTTCGGGCACCTCTTTGGCCAGCATTTTGCGGGCCATCTTGAATACAGCGCTAGTTTTCATACGAACTCCACGCCGTCAATGCGGACCGACTGGATGGTCTCGCGGTTGATTGCACGATACCCGCCGTTCTGGGTGTCAAAAATGGTGATGTACTTGTCGGCGTCCAGGGTGGACTCACCACCTTTGAGGTGCTTCTTGACACCCAGGCGTCCGATTAGGATACGGGTGGACCCGTCTTTCTTGGTGAACGTCACACTGATGAACTTGCCGTTACTGGCTTCGATAACGGCGGCTAGGTCTGTTTTCATAGTTAACTCCTTGTGGTTGGGTTGTTGATAATACACTGGTCTTCTCGGGTGGGGGTTCAGAATGGGGCGTCCTCCGCGTCTGATGGATATGGGTTGGGGTTATCCTTCACCGGCTTGATCTGGCCCGGCACTGGGAACGGCCAGTGCGGGTCCGGGGTGGGCGTCTGGTTTGATGGGTTTGAGCAGTTGGTCCTCGACATACAGTATCTCCTTGCCGTCGTTGGTTTTGCGGTTGCCGTCCACCACCCACGCGGCCCGGCCATCCTCCTGCACCCCGAATAGGGTTATCACCCTATATATCCGCCCAATGAACTCTGGGTAGATTGGTGATGAGATGATGATGGCCAGATCGCCGGGTTGGCAGTTGTTCATGGTTTCATATTGTACAGGTAAATAATGAACGGGAGTGCAAATATTGCGGCCACGATCGTGGCCTCGATCAATTCTTTGATGTATTTCACTTCTCTGCCTCCGCCACCAATAACGCGAACATCGCACGCTGGTCCCACTTGGTTCCTGGCTTGGCCAGCCAAACTTGTTTAGGGCCCATGTACTGCTGGATCATCCGAATCGGTGCCATGCTCTCCGCGAACGTAACACCCGGTGGCGTCAGTACTACAGCGGCGTGGCACAGGCCGGCACTGAACGGCCCGTACTGTCTGTCGTACACCATCTGCGCCACCCTGCGCAGGATATTGCGGGTCTTTGTCTTGCTCATGCCTTCAACATCCCCAGTAGTTCAGCCTTGACGCGGCGGGCGTCCTCGCCCTTCCACGTCCTGGCGTTGGCCAGAAAATAGTTGACGATCATCCGCGCATCATCATACCCAAACCGGTCGTTGACCGACTTCAAACAGGCCATGGCTTGCAGGTAGGGCACCGCGCCAAAGTAAGGCTTGGGCCAGGACAGCTTGATGTCCGCGGCGATATCGTGTAGGGGTCTGCTCATGGTCACATCTCCAATGCTTCGGCCTCGACACCGAATAGTTCTTGATACTTGGCACGGGACAGTCGAGTGACCCGAACCTCCTCCTCACCACCCAAACGCATGCTACGCGTCTGGTCGGGGTAGCACATGTTGGCAATTTGCCATGCCCGGGTGCCCGTGGTGTAGGCGTAGGGTTTGCCGCGGGTGGGGTGTAGTGCAACCCACCCCTGCCCGGTTTTGATGTGTATGACGAACACATCTTGGTCTGTATCGGGTGTCATATTAAGCTCCGTAATAATAGGTTGGCACGTTGTTGTGATAGCACTCATACGACCGGATCGGGTGCGTCTTGTCGGTGTGCTTGGTGACGTAGGTTACCTCGATGCCCATCGCCTTGGTGCGGCTGAAGAACAGGGACGCATCGCAGTCCTCCTCGAGGTAGACCATCTTGCCGCGTTGGTATGAGTAGCGGCTGATGTCAAACAGCAGTCCCAGCTTGGCCAGCACGTCTCGCTTGACCGCGAACCACCCATGGCCAGGGTCGGTGTAGTAGGTTGCTTTGATCATAATTTTGCTCCGTTGTGGTTGGTGATACTTATCTGGTCATCTCGGGTGGGGGTTGTGTGTCTTGCTCTTTCATGGCCGCTATGTTTTCGCGGACTATCCTGCGCGCATCCGGCTTGCTGGCAAACCAGCGGCTCAAGCGGCTGTTATCATCCTGGAGCAGTCCCGGAGGCCAGCCAGTTTTGCCGCCGTTGTTTTCTGGCGCGTCTGTCTCATGCTTCATGGTGTTGCTCCGTTGTGATTGGTGATACTTATCTGGTCATCTCGGGTGGGGGCTCAGGACTGGACCAACCAGTACCCGAACACCCGGCGACGCGCGCCGTTCAACTCCATGTCGTACTGCACGCCGTCACGCAGGACAAATACATGGTCTTTTAACCGCACGATCAGCGTGCCGGTGTTGTGGTCCTGGGTGAATTGGTTCAGGGTGGGTTTATTCGGCATAGGCACGTACTCGGCGTTCATGGCGGCACGATACGCGTTTTTCAGGGGCGTGATGCGCACGCCACTACGTGCACGCCGGCCGTGCTCTTTGAGCACTTCCCAGGCCTTGTCGTACGCCATGTTGGTCGCAGTGGCCAACGCGCGCACAGTACAGTCGCGGCGCTCTTCCATTGCGTATCGGATGAGGTGGGTGGTGTATGCGATAGTCATGGTGTTACTCCGCGGCATTGAGAATGTTTTGCAGGGCCTCGATCAACTCGAAAGTTTCACTGCGGGTCATAAAACAGGCCGCGTGGCCCCCGCTCACAAATACTGAAATGTAAACCTCTTGATCGTGTTGGTCAACGATCACGCCCCGGTTGTCGCGGCAGTTGATGTAGGCCTGAATGTCTGCTGTTTTCATGGTGTTACTCCGTTGTGGTCATTGCGGTTGGGGGTAGGCGAGGTCCAATATTTTGGTTGCCACGAGGTGGCCCTCGGTGTCGTTCGCGCCCCAGTCCGAGAACGCCGCGAGCGTTATTGTGATTTTGTTGATCGCCTCGATGCGGTTTTGTGAATCGTTGATGGCGCGCTCGATGCGGTGGTTCAGCATTTTGGCGATGGTTTCCCGCGGATATTCCCAACCCTGGCCGTCCTGCATGTACAACTCCCACTCGTCCGCGGTCAAGCTGACAATCACGTGGGGGCGTTGGGTCACTTTGACGTTTTTCATGATTGACTCCTATATTCCTGTTTTGCATGGTCCGCGATGTGACGGGCCATGGGGAGGTTGTCGATATAGTTTCGATGGAAAACCACATAGCCGCGCTCGTTGCGCAGGGTCACAGTGTAGTGGCCAGCGCGGGACTTTGTGATGTTGATTTTAATGATGTCGTTCATAGGTCGTATTGGTTGATGGGTTCGAGGGTCGAGTGCTCTGTGTCGTACACGTTGATCCAGCCGTCATACACGCGGTTGTGGGTGAACATGCGCAGGTGGTCAATTGTTTGCATGATGTATCCTGGGGCGCTGTCGCCTGGAATTACGGCGCTGAAACGCTCGCGATGTTTGTCGGCGTCATATACTGCAATTTTGATCATGGTGTTACTCCGTTGTGGTTGGTGATACTTATCTGGTCATCTCGGGTGGGGGTTCAGGCCAGCGCCTCGTTCACTGTTTTGCCGATGGTGGCGCGACAGATGATGTCGCCCCAGTCCTGGCCCGGCGCCTCGTCCAGGGCGAGCATAAGGGCCTCGTGGTCCACAGTGCTCGCGCGGATGGCCCAGTCGATCTGCTGGAACACCAGCATGGCGCGGATACAGACGCGCCAGTGGGTGGCCGTGGGTCTGTTGTTGTACATGCGTTGGGCGCGCACTAGGTTGTCCAGCGCCCAGTCGCGGACGGCTTGCATGTCTTCGATGATGTCTTCGGTGGTTGTGGTCATGGTGTTACTCCGTTGTGGTGGAT
>Ga0255088_1000934_pt1 | contig 12076 bp, 12 predicted proteins | sample Colum_Miss_RepB__2_FD_188587 | JGI IMG/M metagenome (GOLD analysis project Ga0255088, IMG submission 188587) | Freshwater microbial communities from Columbia River, Oregon, United States - Colum_Miss_RepB_8d | ecosystem: Environmental > Aquatic > Freshwater > River | place: USA: Oregon...
CTTGGCCAATGCCTTTTTACTCTTGTTTATTTTATTCGCGTTTGTAGGGTTGAATATACTAGATAATTTATTTGTCGCAGGCTTTAACATATTAGTTGCCGGCTTAAACATAGTAGATATTTTATCGAAAACACCCATCTTATATTATATACTTATATATTATGCTGGCTGGTCGAAGTGCCTACCCGTAGGAGTATAAAAGTTAAACGCATTGCGTCTAAGTTTTATACCTACAGCGCGCTAGTTTATTAATGTTGGTTACGACGATTTCTACGATTGCCGCGCCTGCTGCTTCTCCGCGACTTCTTTTCAATGGCATTTACAAGTTGTTTTACAGAAGGAGATCCGGGATTGGATGTAGAAGGAGATTCAGAAATATTAGATTTAGTGTTAAATATGGGGTGCGTACTCATATTTATCTTATTTAATGCAGGTGCGCTCGTATTTTTAATGGAGCCACACATGTAGGCACAGAATGCCTTCCGATTCGATTCATTCAGATCTTTCATTGCCCTGTATGCCGCTCCAAGAGTCGCCGATATCTTACCGCCAATGCTCGCGATAAAGTTTCCAGCGGCAACCGCACCACTTCTTATAGCGCTACCTATCGATTTCATCCCGTTTATAATCGCATCCGCTGTCTTTTCAGAGAGACCCATCCAAACGAGTGTTTTGCGAAGATTGTTCATCGCAGTTTCAGTTTGTTTTTCAATATACTCGCACGAATCTTCGACAAATCTCATTATCTTACCGGGCACCGCTATTAAAGTATCCTTTGCTTTTACGAATGCCTGTTCTACGTCATCCCTACTAGGCGCAGGGGGTAAAAGCTTCCTAATATATTCAATCACCCCTTCGAAAAACTTTTTTACCGCACCAGCACCCTCAGTAATCATCAGCCAGGCTGCACCGAAAAATGCATTTATTGCATCGGTTCTCGCGGTAGCTTCTTTATCCGCCTGCTGAGCCCACTCTAAAGATCCCTCTAGTTTCGCAGCCTGCTGCCCTCTATAGGCCGCCCAGTTGAGATTTCTTTGCCTATTAGATCTTCCAAGTTTCCCAGCTAACAAATTTTGAATCACATTTTTAGTGCGTCCAAAGCCCGCCTTTATTTTATTACGCCAAGAACCCAGCGTATTTGTTACTCTCTTCTTCATGCCAGCAATACGATTTGCCATCATTTTCTTCCTTTCTTCCTCCAGCTGCGCCCTGGTTTTCGTTAGGGAGTTTCCATAAAGCGCAGTATTAGCAGCAGATAAAGGCCCAGCATTGACCCCAGCCCTGTTCATAAGCATTTGCTGTCTATTGCGCGCGGCCTTTATCGCGGCTTGGTAGCCTTCTTCAGCCGTTTTATATCCCCGCATCCGCTGTGTAGCACGATTAAATGCACGCCCAGCATATCCTGCCGCAGCACCTGCCCGACTACCCAGATTTCTAAGGTAGTTTTTGATACCACGCGGAGGTGTACCAGAAAGACTCATTTTCTATTTATAAGATATAATTTATTTCGTGCTATATTAAATACTCCTAAAAGGACTATTTAATGCGGCATACACTCAGTAAATTTACGCAATCTCTAGGGCACGACGATTCAGGTCAGGCTCGATTGTCGGGACATTGAAGACTGTTACCGGAACCTGGGGATTCGGCGGCTCAGACCGGAGCTGGTAGTTAGCATTCCGCAGACTCTGACCCACCGTATTCACACCAATGAGCGCACCAGCCGAAAGGAAGTTCTTCCCCTTCAGAGAACCAGTGCCCATCGGATTCTGCTGCGCCCACGTAGAATTCGCGTCCTTGGGAAGGAGCTCAGAGGGCGTGAGCTGATCACGAGGATAGCAACCCGCGGGCTGTTCCGCATTACCAAAATCCGCCGGGCCAGAAGAAGGTGTCGGGACAACTTCAGGCGCAATCTTTACCGTGGATTCACGAACCGGGCCTGCAATAGCATTGCCACCAGCCTGCGCAGAATAGTTAGATGCAGCAGATAAAGTTGCCTGGAATCCTTCGCGGCTGCTAAATAAATCAGGACGTGCGTACGACACAAAAAGGGCCAGTAGGGCTAAAAGTGCTAGCGCGCCGAGTGCTTTCATACTTCCCGAAGTAGGTCCTGCCATATGTGCTTCTGTATTAGCACAAGCCTATATTTTTCTGGTTTCATCTTCCAAATCCGATTCCGAAGAAAGTTCAGATTCGGAGGAAGCGCCCTCAAAATTCCCATACCGCTTGTAATAACGTTCCGCAAGTCTTTCGGTGTGGAGTTTTGCAAGAGAGGCCTTAAGCCGGGCCTGACGAATCCGCTTCCGCGCCCGCTCCCTTTCCGCCTTTTCCTCGGGTGACATCTTTCCAAAAGGAATTCCCCCTTGGCCAATTTCGGCGATCGGGAGTTCCGGAAGTTCGCTTTCAATAATAACTGTATCCACTACTTCTCCTGGAACCCCCAGATCACTGAGAAATCCGGAGGGTATGGTTGTCGGAATATAATATGGTTCCACCTCCGATAAAGTAAAATGAATTTCATAACGATTCAAACAAAATATAATGCGCGCCGGAATCCATGTTGCTCGGAATGTATCCCCCCGCTGCAGAACATCCGATAAATCTACTTCATCCGTTATCCACTGATAACTAACACGACGGTAAAATACAACTTTATCAAGCGCCTTTGAAAAGTATTTGGACGCTTGCTTCAGAAATTCATTCACAAAAATATCGCTCAATTCTTCTTCAGTGATAGCGAGTTTCGATGGATCCGTAGTTGTCTCCTCGATTTTTGGCGCATTCTTAAATATAAATATATACCTCTTTTTATCTGCTTCATATTGTGGCGGCAATACTTCAAGGCTCATGCGGGCAGCTTTGCTATATGATAAAAGATTAGTATTGTAGAAATGACGAAGAAAGAGACGCCCGGGACAAACAGTTTATTAAAAAAAATGGTAGAGTATATTGGGCAAAATAATGATATTGTTAATCCTATAATACATCATATCAACAGTCGCTTGTATCCATATATTATCATATTTAGTGTGCTTTTTGTGCTCCTTTTTATAATGGTTTTTAGCATATTATGTATTGTAATACTTCAATGGAAAACTCCGAGCACGTATATAATACCGCCAGTTAATGCAGCAAGTTTAATAGAATGAGTGCGCCTCTTCCACCTCCTACGGGAGGCGGGACACTAATCCAACAAATCGGTAACCTTGTCCGTCATTGGGTTCATTATGATGATACTATTGGTGATCTCAATAAACAATTGAAAACAGCAAGAGATACGAGAAAATCATATGAAACCAACATCCTCCATATGCTTAAAGCTACGAACATGAACAGTCCGGTAATTCAGATTGTCGGTGGCCGTATTATTGTAGGCGAGGATAAACAGCAAGAACCTCTAAATTATACAAACTTACCATCGCTCTTACATCAGTATTATGCAAAGAAACCGGGGGCACGCGATGAAACGGATGATATAATGAAGTTCATAAAGGCAAATCGCGAAGTACGTGCTACACCATGTCTAAAACGTCAAGGAGCCCCGCGTTCTCGTTCAAGATCATCTAAAGATGGAGAAACATGATAATACAGTAAAACTTGCTTGTATTTTATCAAATATGAACTGGGATGAATGGCTGAATGAGAGTGTATGGTGGGATATGTCTGAAGATATTCCTCGGAAGCTCGCAATATACCGTTTATGTAAATACGGCCTTATTCCATTTTGCGAGGCAAATGGCTATAGAATTACTATTCGCCTTGATACATTGTCCTCACGTATTGCAACAGGTATGTATAATAATCGATATGTAAATACACTGGAAAGTGACTGGAATATTGGTGAAATAGAAAATATGTTTCTAGATAATAAATATCATATAATACACTATTATAACGTGTTATCGTATGATAAATGGGAAAACTTTTGGTCGCTTTGGGGCCTTTGGTCTGATATAAACACTAGCAGCGCATATGGATGGGATCGTCAAAATGATATATCTGAATTCATGTGGGCACAAATCAATTTGGAGGAATCACCCCAAATGCAAGTTGTGAATGAAATGCTTGGCATTGAAGATTGTGCAAACGACGAGCAAGATCGCCGTGATGCATACATTCGAGATATTGCAGAATCAAGCTACAATTAAGAAGACGCCCATTTGTCGTCATTAAATGGTTGTAAGAAAGCCGTTTCTGCTTCTGACTTTAATTGGCGCGTCATTTCATCTACTTTGAGTGTTTCGGGGGATCTGGGTATTTTACCTTCTTCCATGAGTTGTTTTTGATCATGGGCGGATTGCGACGGTTTTTTGCCGTAACAATTCACACCATAACGCATATCGGGGTTATCAAAGAACCCCCCATTGATACCAACTGTGCCACATGCCCCCTGTTCATCTGCGGGGCCAAGTTGCAGTTTATCGTAGGTATTTTTCTGTGTAGGATAGACGGCCATTTGCCCCTTCACCCAGCCGTAGTTACACCAATCCGCACCTTTATGCCATGCATCTTTTACTTGATCGTATGTGGCAAGTTCCGCCCCTAATGCTTTACAGAGGGGTTCGGCATCGTAATAGGTGAATTTATTCTGTGCTACATTATATACTTCGTTTCCACCACTACTAGGAAGAAGCTTTTCAGCAATATTTTGAGTAAATGTTTGTTGTGCCACGTGTTGCGTAGGTGTTATATTTTGAGGAGGCGACGGCGGGACAGTTATTTCTTGCACGACACCTTGCACTGGAATAGTCGGTGCAGTTACATCGGGGCGAGGTTCGATACCAATACTTCTCTTAAAAGATCCTGTAACATATTCATACCCTCTCTTAATTTGATTATTAAACATGGCAAATACTACTATAAAAATAAAAATGAGGCCAATAAATATATTAAGTGGGCTAAAAAGGGTCCCCTGATTCAACTCAAATGTCGGAGGGGAATTCATAACACCCACATTAGTCCGTGTATTTGGTGGAGAATTACTTCCAAGAGCTATTATGCTGTTAATAATAGGAACATTTGATGCCGCGTTGTTACGCCCAGCATTCGCAGGAGCATTCGCAGGAGCATTCGTGAAAATATTGCTGCGGAACATGTTATTTTTCTTAATATTATTGCTGGGCTTTCCAAAGATGTTATTGGCAGCAGTTGTAGCGACATTAATAGCACCGGATGCTGCATTAACCACCGTATTTGCAGCATTTGTAGCGGCACTTGCTACCGCATTTACAGCCCCTGTAACGGGGCCAGCATTTGGCGAGACTAAAGGGGGTGGTTGAACATTCATCCTTCTTCTACTAGAGGCCTTGAAGAAGCGAAGGGATTTGCTGTTTCATGTGTTCCAAAAAAGCCGCCACACTTACATCCCAATGAAAACCATCCGGGGCCAGATTTGGATATGCTATTCCAAAACCCCACGCAGAGGAAATATCATTAAATTGCCCCGTGCTCCCATTATATTTTAACGGATATTGAATTGCAGTTTCATCCATATATATTTGAATATTGTCACGCGGCTGAAATCCCATTGCATATACTACCCAATCAGCATAATGCGATGTCTGTATAACTTTAGATGTATTCTCTACATGAACAAGATCTACGGAAATATTACCTGATACTATATCATCGGCAACTTCAGCTGCTTCTTCTTTAATGCCGTCATATGCCCCATTACGTGCCCAGTAAAATGGCTCTTTACTGTTATAATATGCGGTAACACTGGCACCACACTTCACGGCATTTCTTATAACAAGTGTTCCACTATGCATGGTTCCAAAAACAATTATGCGCTGCATGGGTTTTATAAATTGTTGAAGGCGATCGGCATCAATTGCTATTTCTAAGGAAATAGAGGGAATAGGAAGATCAAGCATTTTTGAATCACCGCCGTTCGCAAGAATAAGTTTCTTTGCCTGAATTTCAATCGGCTTTCCAGCAGCTTTTGCTTCAAGTATCCAAAGCCCCGTATCGGAAATATATTTTGCTTTCGTCACAGACCCCTGGATTTGTTTAACCCGCTTTAAAGTAGGTGTAACAATTTCACGAATATAATGGGCAATATCAACTAACTTGGTAGTATTATTAGGATCATGCGAACTGCTGGAAAGTTTGAGTGAAGGACAGGCTGCACTTAACGCTTCAATCGTCTTAGACCAGGGTGTATTTGACTTTACAGCAGTCCAACGACGAGCAAGATCACCACCATCAAAATACGGATCAATTATTACAATCTTTGATAAATCAACTCCAGATTCTTGAAGAAGAAGTAACATGCTAAGACCTGTTACTCCTGCTCCTATGATACATATGTTCATTCTAATATTTTATATAGAATCTTCAGCGCTTCGGACAAGGCTTACGCCGAGTCCTCAGGCTTCGTGCGATTGCCACCACGCCCAGCAATATATTGACGCTGTTTAGGCGTTGTGCATACACAGCCACCCCCACAACTAAAGCTAGCACCGCAGCACTCGGGCTTACACTGATTATTCTTGAACATGAACAAGTTATCCGGTCCAGGCTCAAATTCAGGGCCCGTAAGAGGCTCATTAGGGGCAGTGTAGCGCCACCCAGAAACCTTGTTACCCGTAGAGAGCTTCACACCATCAAATGCTCCAATAGGCGCATACTTTTCATCCGCACCCGCCCCATTCTCCAAAAAATAAGATCTAAATCCTTCTGCACCGCTTATTGTGCCCGAAATGCCACCCATGTTTCCTCCACTCACCCCATTCATGGGAGGAACATTCTGAAATCCTCCCATCTGAGGCATTCCACTAGCCGTATTCCCCATGTTCCCCATGTTGCCACCACTCACCCCATTCATAGCAGGAATATTCTGAAATCCCTCCATCGGAGAAAGGCCATTAGGCGCATAATAAACCATTATCAAATTCGCTACCAATATAAGTAACAGGGAAGTTACTAAAAACGCAGTCTTCATTTAACGATTCTTCTCAGTGTTGTTTTTTTTTGCGCAGAACTAGGTATTTTTAAATAAATGATTTGACCCAATTCCTGTCTGCCCCATATATTTTTGAGGCAGCCGGAATAGTGCGCGATGTAAGCTTTGCAACAGCATCTAGTTTATGATAAACACCAGTTGCTGTATATTCCATAATGGCTTTATGCAACGCTATACGACGTTTTTCTCGTGTTTCACGAAATGAATATCCATGTTTAGCTAACTCACCCTTTTTCAACGGACCAATGCCCTTACCAACCGGACCCTTGCCAGGAAGCCCAGTGTTTTTAATACACCCTGGCTCAACATACATCTGTTTTTTAGTAGGTTTTACGCGATAAATAGTGCCTTCTTTCTTCTTAACCGTAAATCCACGCGCTCTTATTGCCGTAGAATACTGACGAATATACCCCTTTCTAAGTATTTGACCCGGGGGGCAGTTTTTCTGTGTAATAGATCGTATGCTAGGAATTTTTGAAATTAAATTATTAGTCCTCTTCTTTATTGTTTTCTCACCCATATCTACTATCGTTGAACACTATTTGATTCCGTATTAGGAATAATACGCTTTAAAGGTTGTATGCCATTTTTATCTAAGCGGTTTATGTGATACTTGCTAATTGTAAATGGATATGTGCGTAAATCTAGTATAGTATAATGCATCATCTCATCCTTTAGAGAAGGATTCGCGACTAGTTCTTTCATTATTGGCTCAAAAACTTTATATATGGAAAGAATATTCACGTCTGTCGTTATAGGAGGCACGCCATTCGCATTAATAAAACCTGAAACAATCAAAAATAATTGATCAATATGGTTGGCAGAATCTTCTACTTCGTATATATCCTGCAGCGACGAGTTTTCATCATCGCCATCTCTCTCCTCTAAATAGGGCACCTTGAACTTACAAAATAAATCACGCAAATAGGATATAATTTTATCCTTTTTCTCATTGGATACTGGCGCCGATGCTGTAGCCACTGGCGCCGATGCTGTAGCCACTGGCGCCGATGCTGTAGCCACTGGCGCCGATGCCATCATTTCTAAAGACAAATACGTAAAAAATAGAAAAGAAAATGCGCCCCTGTTATAAATGCCCGTATCCGGCAATACACCCCACCCCTTCAGTCGCCCCCCTCGTGATAACGGCCCCTCCATGGAAGATTCTCTCAGAGATGCACAAGCGCGTCAGTTGGATTTTCCAGCCGCTGAACGTGCCGTATATATTCGTGCAATGGTAAAACTATCACAAGAACTCAAAGCAGCCGGTAAATCAGTAGAGGAAATCAAGATGCGTGTCCCGGAGTTTGCTCGTGATTATCCGAATTTGTTTGAGACTGTGACTCAACAAGACGCGTATGATCAGACAAATCTACAGACAATGCTGGCAATGTTAGATCGGATGGGGCAGGGGAGCCTGAATCACCACCAAGCAACTGTAATTGTTGGGAAACGCCTGGCTGAGAAGTATATACGATCTGACGCACAGTAACAGGCACTGCAATACTCGTGTGTGGAACTCTAAATCGTTGGCACCACACAAAACTCGTATGAAAATCACGCTGAAGCTGGGTTGAATACCACACTTCAGGGTGAATCGCATATTTTTCCGCAACAGATATGGCATTTAGCTGATCTGCTGTATTTGCAGCAATATGTGTATTAATATACGCCAACCCCTCTTCCGAGAAAAATAATTTTGCATTCGTAGGATATTGACTCTTTTTCCCCTGTGCTTGAATCTCTACAAGGCATTTTATTACATCAGCAGATGCCCCCTTAAATCCGCGACCCAGAAAATACCGCTCAGAGTTGCATGGGCGCGATAATGCGGGCTTATATAAAGTCCATTCTGAAAAACAACTCGCCATCAATCCAATAAGAATTATACTTGGTTGCGAAAAGATATCAAACATTTTAAGAACAAATGCCCCATCTATCATAAGACACCGTAACCCAATAGTAGCCGAACAAACAAGTAAATTATATGCACATTGCTCCTGTATATCATAGTTTATACTAAAATCAAACCCACCATCTGCCGTAAAAAGATTCACTCCAGGTGTAGTCGCTTTAATAAACGATTCCTGATTTTCGGCCTTGTATATATCACCGGTCCCATCCGCCCCATAATGGAGGCGAACTTCGCGATGATGATGTAAAAATGCCGATGCACGCCTCCACCCTGGAACCCGCTGATCTGTCGATTTTAATGTCATCGCCGTCGCTTGTTGCAGTATCTTTTTGTTACGCTCTACAAGTTCCGTAACTGCCTGAATAAACCCCCCAGGACCCTCTGCAACATGCGCTGTCCGAATCTTCGGTGTCTGTTTTGGTAACTTTTCAAAAAACTGTAGAACATCCATTATTTCAATCAATTTAAAATACGATCTACTCAGCGGTTTAATAACAGCTATAGACGGATGAAAATGAGGATCCTCGTGCGTATATACCATTTCATAGGGATTAACCATCTTTTTTACAAGTTCCCAGCGATTCATTTCTTCTAATACCGATATACGCCTCTTTGCAGCCTGAAGATCTGCAGAAGAAGATGCCTCCCACGGCACAAACGTTAATTCTGCAAACGGTTGGGCTATTTTTTTTCCGCGCTGCCACTGTGGTAATAACCAAGGTGGCTTCGCCTGTTGTGCTTTCTCCATACGTAGTCATATAAGGGGGGCCTTAACCCATTATTCCTCCTGATCCATAATGGTAATCTCTACATCGCCTTCCTCCATCAGCACAGCCTTCTGAGGCATGGCCACATTCATCCTCAACCTCGCCGTGGAACACAGATCGTCCTGGTCCTCATGCAACTCCGCATCAATCTCTTCCTGCGTCGGCCCCTCATCATCGTCTTCAAAGCCCTCCAAAGGCGTCATGCCCTCCTGTAGCCGCATGAAGGCCGACTCATCAAATAGAATCTCAAAGAAGCCCGTGCCACCACGAATAGGCTGGCCCATCATAATATTCGCCGAAATACCCGTCACCGGATCAATCTCGCCAAACAACGCCGCACGCAACAGAATCTTCTCCGTCTCCTCAAACGACGCCTTCGCCAACGGACCAATATCCATCTTGTTAATGCCATAACGATCTACAGACATCAGGCGCCCCGCACGCGTCATCACATCGCACAGAAGCCCCAAGTGGCGACAATTCACGCCAGCTTCCTCAAACAGGTTCGTGATCTCCTGAATCAACGTGTAACGCGTGGCCTCAATACCCAGGTTCTCGTAAATATCATGCACATGGCTGCTCATCAACTTCGTCCCATCCACATACGGGTGATTCATCACCGCGAGGAAATTTGTGCCATCCGTATCCAACACATACTGCGTCACCTGCTTATACACACCCTCCTCCTCGTTGAACTCCATGACATCCTTGTCCTGGCGGAAAGTCACCGCCTTAATCCCAGGCACACCGCGAATCACAATACCCGTCAGCAGGCGATTCTGCAGCTTCTTCAGCGCAAGCAGGTCGTCCATGCCCGAGTTCATCTCAGGAGGGATGCGCACACGCATAATCAAGCGCTGCGAGTTGTAGTCACTGTAAATCAGGTTAATCGCCGTGCCAAACTTCTGGCGAAGCACAAAGGCAATGTCATCCATGCTAATGTTCTTCATAAACATCCGCTCGCGATCCAGCTCCAAACGGAGCATGAGACGACTCCACGCCTGCTTCGGCTCCTCCTCCGCGCCCTCCTCACCCTCGCCAAACTTGGGAGCCGGTGCAGAATCCGGATCCACCTCCGCCTCAAACGCCCTGTAGAACTTTATCAAGTCACGGTCCTCCGCCAAGACCGACTCCGAGTCATCCGGGTCGTAGTAGATCGCAGCCTTCACCGTAATGTCCTTCAGAAGCGTGAGCTCCAGGTCCTGCGCAACCTTGCGCGCCTTCTCCCTGGAATCACGAATCTCAGGCTTCAACGTCACCGTCAGCGAAATCGCCTTCGGGTTGTGCGTCACCTTGAGCAACTCCTTCAGACGCGGCACACCTCGCGTGACGTTGGACTTCGCCGCCACACCTGCAAGGTGAAAGGTGTCGGCTTGTATGATACAATCCATCGTCATGAAGTTACGTGTCGTCTCAACCGTGAGATCATAGACCCTATCCTTCATGGGCGCAATCTCTTTAATGGACTTGATTGTGTCCCAGATAACATCGCCAGTCGTCTCGCGGCGGCAAACGCGCTCACGTGCCTCAGGGCCAAACTGCTTATCTAGTACAGCCTGCTTCCCAGCAACCGACAGGCGGAACGTCTTTGCAAACACCGCACTATACTTTACAGGAATATACATCGTGTAGTTCGCCTTCACAGAATCGAATGCACCCAATTCGGGCGTCCTCTGCGATATCGTGCTGAAGATTCCGAAGCGCGCAAAGAGCGTTCCCAGGCGGACAAGTAGCTCTTTCGAAACAGAGGTCGCCTTCACGCAGCCCGTCTTCTTCTCTACGGTCCCGTCGCCACTAATATACGCATCGACAAGCCCCTCGATGAACTCCACAGGAGCCTGGAACACCCAGTCGGGCATGGTCTTCTCATGGCTCACGCGACCGAAGACCTTCCGCACCAGGGTCGCCAGGAGCGTGGAGTGAATCACGAGACTGGTCGTCGTGCCCTTGATGCCGGTCTTGGCAGCCTCGCGCTGCTCGGAAACGGTGTGCGTCCCCACATTCCACTCGGCCATCAGTGCAGCCACCTTAGCGAGATAACTAGCGTCGTTGTTCGTAATGTTCACCTGCGTTGCGTTGCTAGAGCCCTCGGCGAGATAGGCACCCACGAAGAAGCCGAACGACTCCGTCAGAGGAATCTCGGCAGGAATCTGCGAGACATCGGGGCGAGTGCGCGCAGGGTATACAAAGCCAGGGCGAATGGCTGTCGCGTTGCTGTTCCTGCCATCTACGAAGGCATCACGGAAGGAGTCGCTGCGGCTATAGGGCACCGTGAAGCTGCTGCCATTATTCTTCTGGAACCAATGGCGGTCGCCACCGTTCAGAGCCACTAGTGCAGCCGCCGCGTCGGAGCCATATAAGAACTCTGTAGGGGGGAGGTGCTCCCTGAGCGAGAGGCTCTTGGTCGTCGGCAGGGAGCCAATGGCC
>Ga0255088_1000935_pt1 | contig 12073 bp, 5 predicted proteins | sample Colum_Miss_RepB__2_FD_188587 | JGI IMG/M metagenome (GOLD analysis project Ga0255088, IMG submission 188587) | Freshwater microbial communities from Columbia River, Oregon, United States - Colum_Miss_RepB_8d | ecosystem: Environmental > Aquatic > Freshwater > River | place: USA: Oregon...
TCGATGAGTTCTTTACAACATGCGAGGTGAATGGGATTACGCCATAAGCTGTTGGATCAAACTCGCGTACGTTTGGGTTTTGTGTGGGATAAGATTCAGCGCACCAAGCGACATTGCCGTATACTGGATCTCTTACGAAGTGCAGTGGAGCATCTTGAAGCGGGCGAGCTTGTGGAGCACAGGCTTGAAAGTTTTGATCCTCTTCATAGTGAGGAGTGAAAGCCTGAATAGGGCGTATATAGGCATGGCGAGTCTCAGGACGCATGTTGTATCGATTAATAGTTCTGAATACATACTGTCTAATTCCTGAAGAATTTTGAGTGAGGAAAGGCAGGAAGGCAGAGCATTGCCTGATGCCGTCTTCATCTAGTCCATCAATATTTGGAAATTCAATGCCATCTATATTTGTACCGTTCCAAACTGAATCCGAGCTTGAGACATATCCTGCCGGTTGTATAGGAAAGGGCGAGGCAGGTGGATTAGGGTATGGGCTAGAAATAGGACTAGGAATGGGGCTTACTACTGGAGTGAGAGTTACTCCTTTGCGATCAAAGAAAGCAAACGGGCAGGGCTTTGGTCCAAGCATCGTATACGGCTTGAGGTGATTTGAATTGCTTGGCGTGTTCACGGGACGGTCAAGTACGTAGATCGTATCGATGGATTGGTTTTGTCCTTGAATAGGCTTTCCGTCCGTATCAAAAGAACGAGGATAGATCGCATAATATCGCCTTAATCGAAAAGTGGGCATGACTTGTTGATTAGCATCCTGGATGGATGGACAGGTTCCATCGCTATTGGGTTTGGCAGCAAAACCTAAACAGGAGCGTACAATTGAGGATGAATTATCCTGGCTTCCAGTAGACGAGCTTGACCCAGAAGAGGAGGTGTAGCAGGAGTTGGATCCCACTACGGGGTCCTGCGCACTCCCAAGTTTAGTATTAGCCTCAACGCCAATGACAAAAGTATCAGTGGGGCCTACGGAGAGAGCAAAAGTTGCATCAAGAGGCCAAACTTGACCTGTTCTTCCGCTAATAGGGTCTGGATCTAAGTTCTCTTTGACTCTGGGGCATACATAGGAAGAGTTAAAAAGGTTAATGTCTCCGCGTTCGCTGTTTCTGATGTAGAGATTAAAATAATAAGACTGAGAAGAGTAGTCAGGAGCAGTAGGTGAAGAACAATCACTTTGAGAAGAGGCAGAGGAGTTAGATAAAGCCACACAAAATCGTGTTGCATACAAAGCCTGATAAGAGGCGCTATCTTTTGGGTTAGTGATGTTGACTCTTTTAGGAACGATTTGCATACCTCGTTTAAATTTTTGGTAGCATGAGTAGCGATGGATATTATCGTAGATGTTTCCTGCCAAATCTTGAAAACTGCCTGAGGTAGACTTAGAGTTTTTTGTATAGGAGTAAACTGAAACAGAAAATGTACCTGCATCAACGTTTGTAGGTGCTGGGATGACAGTGATACTGATTTTTGTACCATCAATAATCTCAGAGCCCCACACTGAGGGAGCCTTGCAGGAGACTAGGTTTGATTGAATGCTAGTGATAGGAGTTTGTACTTTTCTAGAAATAGCCGATGTCGTACTGTTCGTTGAAGTGAGATCACCCCAGCTAAATTGGCAAGAACAGCTCTTTTGATTCGTGCTGGAAGTACTTGTTGAACAATGATTGCTAATGCTGTCTTTTGATTTTGCAGTATCAAAAAAAATTGTTGTGACATAAGAGGGACCCGAACCTGGACTTGGTGAGGCCGAAGGGCTGCTACTGGGTTGGGGAGTAGTGGTGTTGCCTGTACTCGATAAATTAACGTTCACCTGAGAAATGATAATGCTTGCAGATGTTCCCGAGGGAGTAGTAGAAGGTGCAACGCTCACACTTGAGCTGGGTTGAATAATAATATTAGGCAAGAAAGATGTTGTACAGCCTGTTGCTAAGATAGCTTCAAGACCCGCGATGAGTATGAATTTGTGTAGTGTCTTCATAGTGGCTCCTCTTTCACATCTTTCAAATCTATTTCATAGTCGACTAGTTACTTTTACCGCTGGGGAGAGGTTGAATTGCACAGACTGGAAAAACCCATGGATCTCCAGCATCACTAGGTGGCGCGTCTCCATTAGTTGCGACGTCGTGTCTTTTAATTCCATAATGAGTTATTGCATTAGATTCTGTGTTGCAATCATTGGGTACATTAGGAGCAGGGTTAATTGGATTTGTAGATACACAATCAGAAGATAAGTAATAACGAAAAGGCTGATAAGGTCTGCCCGCACTTTGAGGGGAGGTATCGATCATATCGTTGAGGGATAGGTTTGGCGGAGATACAACGAATAAAAAGTCATATCGATTTGAGTCTTTATCGAGGGAGTCGCTTTTTAAGATGGTATTTCTAGGAGTCTTATACTGAGCTCCGTCATGAATATTGAGAGGGTCTAATGATCTATTTAAAGCAGTATTTGCTCCACCTTGATTGGAGAGCTTAACAAAGTCGGCATAGTCACCTGCCTGATCTCCACCACAGTTCGTTCCAGGTCTTTGAAGAGATTTTGAGCAGCTTTGAGGATTACTGATGCTTGAGTTATCAAAAACATACTTGCCGTCGTAACCAGTTGCCAATGAGGAAGTTCCAGCATTATCTGTGAATGGAATCTGAAGATCAAAACAACTGGATGGATCGCGTATATTATTCGTATCGTAGGTAACAACTCGAGAAGCAAGGTAGAACTTTGGTTTCTGAGAATTGCTTTGATAGCTAAAGGAATAGTTACTGCTCCCTGTTCCATAGTTATAGACCGAACTAGAGGAGTCATAATTAACGGTAGTGTTCCAGTTCCAGCTAGAGCTCATGAGGTAGAAATTTTTCTTATTTGAATCACTTAAACTTTGATCTATATACTGGTAGGCAGTAGATACGGTTCTAGGTGATCCACTCCAATCAGTGGGGTTGCCGCAGGATTCAAAAATGGATTTTTGAGTTGAGCCCCCTCCTGGATCAGTCCAGGTCCCTGGATTACAAAGGACACCTGTCACGTTATTTAAAGACTGTCCATTTGTGCCAGGAACTACGTATTGGCGCGGAGGGAGTGCTGCACGATATAACCAGACTTTCACCCAACGAAATCCAGGTGGAATAGGTATTGTGTCCAAACAGGTATCTGTTCCGTTTCCTCCCGAAACAACAGGCCTGACTCCGTAGCCTAGAGGAGGATTATCTGAACTAGTCCCAGAGATAATCAAGGGTGCAACGTAAGCATTCACAGGTACTGTAAACGCACCTGAGGATGATTTTGCGAGATAAAAAGTGGATCGATCGATATCTGCGCCTTTTGTAGGAGGGTAGATACGTTTGTCTCCATTTAAATTCCCCCAACTATAAACCCAGAGATTCATATTATTGTCTTTTTCGTATGCTTCTTCATGTTTTGGGTCGATGAGATATCTCTCAGGAGTGAGAATAGTTGGACAGTCCCAGAATTCAAGCCCAGGGTGTGTGCTCACTCCTCCAGCGTACATAGCGATGGTTGCACCAAGGTTACTCGTATAAAAATCGAGAGGGTAAGTCAGATGAGGATCCTCTGATTGATAAGGATCGTAAATACTTCCATCAAAAAGATATGGAATCCAAACTTTATCACGGCATTGGTAACGTAAAACTTTTGCGAATGAGTTAATGTCTGAGGTGTCTAGTGTACTACTTGATTTGCCAACTGGATAAGTAATAGAGTTACTGTAAAAGTCTGCTCCCATGACATGGATTGATATCGTGACTTGAGTGGCGTCCGATGGAATAGCTGAATTGGGGCAACGCACTAGGTCAGTTTCATGGTAAACTACAGGTATGTCGATTTGTTGGTTGGGCGCTGATGGAGTATTGTATGCAAACGTACACATACAGAGTGAGTTACTTGTCGATGAGCTTGTTGCTCCATCTGTAGAAACACAAAAGTTACCAATGGTTCCCGATCCATCCCCTAGTATGTTGAGCAAAGACGTGAAAGTTCTATCAGGTATGACTCGTGTGATGAGAAATGCACCTTGAGATCCATCCGTTGTAGTTCCAGAATTTGGTGTACTTGCAGTGACGGTATTTCCTCTGATAAGTGCACCAGGGTTGAAGTTGGTTGTACAAGAGTTTAACAATAACAGGTAAAATAGGGCTAATGCCCCAGTAGTTGATAAATTTAGCGCTCCCACCCCTAAGGATCTATACAATAAACGAGATCTATTCACTGAATGGTCCTTTTTATTAATTTTATCATGATATTCTGCGGTTGCGCTCAGAAATTTGTTTATTTAGGGGGTTGCATTTTATAAATTTCTGCATCAATCAAAATAGCGCTCCCTGAATATCGCTCGATTTTTATTCTATCGATTCTGGGGTCAGCTGAGAGAGGAATCAATACCTGAGCTTGTTGAATTTCTCCAGTTGGTGGAGCTAGGATGCTGAGAGTGTCAACTATTTTAGGAAATGCATCAGGTGCGGCATAAGTCAAGTTTCTTGGTTGAAGGGCCTGTCGAAGTGTATCTACCGATTGTCCTGTCCTGATGAGGTGTACCTTGAATACTGCCGATTCTGCTTGTGTAAAGTTTGTCTGGTCTGGTTTCAGGTTATTGGTTCCAAAAGGAATGAAGGTGACGTTGAGGAGTAAGTTTTCATTCGTCCTGAGTTGGCTTCGATCAATATCGATGTAAGTTCCCCCTGAAATGAGTTTATTCACATTAGGATCTGTACTTCCGATGATTCCTTGATTCACACAGGATCGATCATACAAGGTGTAGTAGCCAGTGCTAAAGCCAGAGGATGGTATAAAGAAACTAATCGCGTGGGCAATACCTGTGCTAGGTGGAGGATTAGTCGTGTCAGTCGGGGAGTTTCCAAAAATCCTCAGATTCTGCCAGTAATAGCATGGATAAGTTCCATTTTTTATCACGGGAATACCTTGATTCGCATCTCCATTAGGAAGGTCCTCTTCTATTCGATTACCTAGCCATACTTCGGGTTGAGTATAGGTCCCTCCAGTACTGGCAGTTTGAGTCTGAGTGAGTAAAGCCCCAGTCGAATTATAGCCTCCAACTAGGATGAGTTGCTGTTTGTTTGGGTTAAAAGAGAGGGAATGTCCATAACGACCACTAGGAGTCTGACTCACTCCACAAGTAGGAACCACACTCCAGGAGCCGTTTTTCAAGCTCTGGTCAGATGTATTGTATTGTGCGGCTGGAATATATTCAAGAAGGGTGGAGGATGCAATTCTATTGCTGCCATCCGTGATGGCTGTGTTTAGAGGTGGAGTATTTGAGCTGTTTAGGCTCAATCCTCCAAATGTAATAATCAGATCCCTGGATGAGTCATAGGTTGCAGCTCCTAGATAGGATCCATACCGGGACGGCGTAATTCCATTTGCACCAGCTGGGTTCTTATAGAGCCAACGACCAGAGTAATCTGTTGCAGGACTTAAAGATGACGGATTCATGTTTACGTCATATGCATCACAAGAGGCATCATCAGGAGCCGGAATTGATTCACTTACAAAAGGTGAACCTACTGGCTTTTCTCCTGTGCTCCCAATACAGAATTTATAAACTGAATCGAGAGTATGGTACTTACCGGTTTTGTCGCGTCCACCAAAGAGGTAGACCTCAGGAATTTTGAGATTTTTTGGGATGCCGGCTTTGCTATGGTTTGCCTTGGAGAGAGTGCGAGTGACCATCATTGCTCCTGAAAGAGGAGGGGGAGATAGAATCGAGGTCGAGGTATCAGTGATTAGACTTGCAGAGCGACTTGAAGTGTTGTCTAGGCCTGCAACTACAGCTGAATAGCGTTTTCCATGGAGCTTGGCTCGGTTCCAGGAACCTGCATCATAATCAAAAATCCAAGTATCTCCAAGAGTAGGAGGAATGAAATATCTAGTCTGAGGTGAGCCGTTTACTGGGCGGTAGTCAGATGCAGCCTGAGTGGGGTTTTCTAAGCCTGTCTCTCCTCCAAAAAGAACAGCTCTATGAATGGGGATTTGATTGAGGGCGGATTGATAACTTACACTACTCATCATTGCAAGAGTCCTTGGAGGCATGGTGTTGACTAATTGCCAATGCCCATAACCTGCATTAGCTGTTGGGTCGAACATCCATCGATCACTAGCCGTGTTGTTCGTGAGCCCCGATCCAGTTGCAGTGTTTTCAGTGCCATCCGGAGTGCCTCCTTGCATAAAAATACCGAAGGAGCAGGGCTTGGAGGCATTGCTGCAAACGGGCTCACGAGGCGTACTTATGTTGTTGTAGTCTACTTCGACTAATCTGTGCGACCTTCGGCCTGCAGGACAATAGGGGTAGCACGTCATGCCTTCACTTGTCTTGAGTTGTCTCCACTTAAACTTGCAGGGTTTTGTTCCTTTTCCGCATTGATCTAATGCGGGGTTGACGAGGCTTAGCTCCCAAGTTTCTGACAATGAACTTGTAGGACCAAAATTGAGATTCACTCCTCCAAATAAATAGAACTTCTTAGTGACATGGCTAAAAACCATAGCTGAATTCACATAAGCAACCGGTGGTCTAACTGTTGAAATCGTAGGATCAGTTGAGCTATCAGGCGTGACAAATATTCCCCAGGTGGGAACATTATTCTTATTGTATAAGTAATAAATATAATTGGCTAGATCAGGGCGTCCTGCCGCTGTGACTCCACCCCAAGCTACGATTATTGGGTTTCCATCCGGATCCACTCCGCGTGCAGCAGCTATTCCTGCATTAATCGGAGGGAGAGGAATGGTTGTTCCAGTAGGAGTTGGGCTTGGATTACCCCAACCTAAGGTGGTCGGGTAAGAAGTTCCGGTATAGGCTGGATCTGTTCCAAAAATCCAGTACCTTCCTCGATTTCCAGGTTGGGGCCATCGACTACATTGAGTATTGCTCAGGATATAATCCCTACAGTCACTACCCCCAAAATGTACAACCTGATTGAGGTAGGCTCCTGGATCGGCGTTATAGTTGGGTTCACTTGTAGGTGTTGGACCAGGTGCTGCACTTAAGGGAATGTTTAATCCAGGTAGCGCCACACCTCCACCAAACCAGGGCGCTGTGTTATTACCGGATTCTGAAATCTGAGTCCATTGAGTAGGTGTAAGTCTTGAGCCTGAGCTTGTATTGGATATACCTAAAAAGTTTCCCGTTCGTCGCTCACCCTCTAGATGAGTGTAACCTGCGGTGGCCCCCTTCCATTTAAAGTTAATGGAAAGTGCTCCACATTTATTATTTAAATTATCATTATTTGAGCAATTTATATATCCAGTAGCTGCGTCGTAGTCAGAGTTAAGCACACCATTATTACCTGAATACCCATAAAACCCACCCACACTCATGACATAGCTTGTTCCATAGACTCCAGAGGTGTTGTTATTTAGGTTCTTGAGTAAAGCGGAAGAAAATGACAAGGGTGGAGCATAGGGCTGTTTGTTTAGAACTGGAAATTGAGCATAGAATGCTGAAATGAGCGAAGGATAGGCAGTTGGAGAAGGTGTGGGGGAAGCGTTAATAGCATTGGTGAGCAGAGTCGTGTGGTAGTTCTCAATCCATTGTGTGGGTGTATTGGCTGCTGGAGTCGTAGTTGCGCCATAACTAGTTGAGTTGTCCATGAGTTCTGGTCCAAATGTTGGATTAAAACGATGAATATCAGAACACATTCCGTCATTGTTGCAATAGGCTTGACCTGCTAGACCTCGACCTCCTAGGATCAGAATTCGATCCGTTGTGTCGATCTGTGCTCCTGTTGCAGAGTTAATAGGAGCTGTCGCATCGGTAGAGAGTCGTGAGAATGCCGCTCCTGAAGCGGATAAGTATCCAAATAGCGCTCGTGCACCTTCGCTCTTATTGATGTAGGTTGAGTATCCATTTGCATCGGTATCTGTGGTGTAGGTCATTGCCGAATCAACGTTCGTTGAGCCTACACGGTACCACTTATTTTGATTGAAGTCGAAGAGCCAGGTATCAAATGAGTTTGAACCTGAAGGAAGCGATCCAATATAAGATGTGGGAGAAGATCCCCCAAAGATGACTAAACGATTCACTAAGGAGTTAAATGCAGCAGCGGCTCCTGCAATTCCTTGAGAGGGGCCACTATTTGTCGCTTGGTTAGTGAGGTTATACCACATGGAGATCGGCCCACTTGCAGAGGTCAATCCAGGGGTTAATCCGAGGTTCACGGCATTTGCAGAAAGAATATTTGAGCCCAAGCCATAGAAAAAAGGATTGCAAGTATTGATGAGAGAGCTTGAAGTGAGAGAAGTCGACAGATAAGCCACGCCACAATTTACAGTAGATCCCTGATAAGTCAGTGAGGGAGTGCCGGAAGGGAGCAGGCTTAAGTAGTTGGTTGATTGCATGCCGCCAAAAAGAAGAAGTTTTCCCTCGGGTGTGGCTGAGGCTCCATACGAAAGATCATAATCAAAAATCGCACAGCTTGAGGGAGGTGGAGATGTGCTTGTTATCCCAAATGAGCAAGCGCTGGCTTGATTGGAGAGGAGCTTTGAGCTTGCGTTAGTAATCTCTACAGAAACATTCTTCAAAAAGCTCGGTCGAACAGTCGTATTTGGATCCGCTACTGTAGGGTCAAACTTTACCGGGTTGCCATTACGATCGAGGTTTAAAGGGTCATAATATTGGCTGGCATCTCCAGCACATCCTACTGAGTTTGGACTGATCAAAGAGTAAAAATCAGATTGCTGGTACTGAATGCGAGCTGAAGTTAAAGTCTGACTCGTGCCCGGTGGAGTGCTGTCTATATTCCCAATGGATGACGAGGAGTTGCCATCAAGTTGTGCAGCACAAGAAGAGAGTAGGAGTGAGGAGCCTCCTAGAATGAGGGCGAGTTTTCTATACTTGAGTAAGTGTTGATCCAAGCTTCACCTCTCAGATTCTAAAAAATGTCATGGAATAAATAATCAGTCCCGAACAAAATGGCGAGTTGCCAGGGGTTGATCCAGAGTATGTGCAGTAGTTCTTCAGGTCACTCAAGGATGGAAACCGAGAGGTCACCCGGCTGAGCTGAAAAGTGGTCAGGTTTGGGTTTGAGGCCAGAGGAAGAACAAACTGCTTGGTTAAGATTCCTACGCCACTAGCTGGACTGTTTGAAGTGTTTGCATTGCCAATAATGGAACTATAAGTAGGAGGCACGAAGAGTAAAAAAGGTTGCGTCACATCCTGGGGTGAGTTCTTGAGGTAAGCTCTCCAAACAAAGTCAGTACACTGTTCAGCCGATAGTGCTCCGGTTTGGCTATTAAAGCATAGGCTTGGATTTATGGATGGAGGGTTGAGTGCACTTACTGAGTACTCTATATTGACTAGAATATTTTCGGAGCTTCCTAGAGATGTTGCAGTTCGATCAAATTGAGCGCGAATGTACACACCATCTGTTGGGCCACCATTTCCATCTTGTGTACGAGTACTGCTTGAAGCCCCGTCCCCTAGTGAACAATCGACCTCACTGACTCGAAATTGTCCGACAGGTACACCGCAGTTGGATGCTCCTGCGGTTGATGAGGACCCAGTTAATCTGCAATTCTTGTCTGAGGACTCATTCTGATCAGCAAATCGAGCACAGTACAAATAAGGTGAGCTTGTATTTGATGATCCACTGATTCCCATTTCAAAGCTTTTGAGCCAAACTGGCCAACCAAGGCCACCAGGGCCTGCACTTGCAAGTAGGGTGTTATCCGGATAAAAAATTCGTTTTGGAACGAAACCACTCCCTACAGTATTTGTAGTACCTGTAGCCGAGGGTTGATCAAAACTTCCACCTGTACCAAAACCCGCTCTAAAAATGACCTTGGCAGATCGGATATTTGAAGTCGATGTATTTGTGACAGTCGATGTAGATCCACTGGCGGTGGGAGACGGAGAAAGAAGTGTATTCACTAAAGGGGGTATACTCGTTGTACATCCTGAAGCGAAGAAAGCAAAATTGATCATTAAAATGACTAAGTTTAAATGCTTCATTTTTCCCCTTTTTCTTTTATTTTACCCATACTTAAATTAGACCGTCAATTTTTGTTTGTTCGCTTAGTGCTATGATATTCCTAACTTAATTCATAAAATTCATGTCTATTTTAGTCCAACTCAAGTGAATGAGTTTTTGGTTCATCCTATTTCAACTCATTTAGTAGGCCTAATCACCCATGGCACGTCTTGAATCAATACCCGTTCATGTTCGGTTGCTGATCTGGCTCCTTAAGAGATTCTTATCCTCATGAAAATCGATTATAGTAGCGAACGCGAGGGATAAGTCGGGTATCGATATGACGTTTTGGAATCAGAAGGGGATGAAGGCTAGTCTTCGGGGTATGAATATTTGTGGGATTTTGCTGAGATCGTCATATTAAGTGTTCAGAAAAAGTATTTTGAGTCAATGAGTCATTTCTGGCTGAGTTAAGATATTTTAATAAAAAAGTTATGCTGATCTAAATTCAGCCTATTGTCCTAAAATATGACTATCGCAAATGTTAATACTATTCTTAGGGCAAGTGGTGTTAATAAAATGACGCTCAATATTGAGACCACTTCTAATGTATTCGGTTTTCAAAATTTGACTCTGATTTCAAGCAGGTTACACTAGATGAGGTATAGGCGAGCGCATCCGTTTGATGTATCCAGATTTTACGAATCGTGACTTACATCAGAAGTCAAACTGCAGATAAATGATCAGGCTGAAAATATGATTAAACTCACGCGTCTTAGTGGTAAGGAATTTGTCTTGAACTGTGAACTTCTCAAGTTCATTGAGGCTACTCCAGACACTCTGCTTACACTTACAACAGGAGAGAAGATCATGGTTAAAGAGAGTGTCGATGCTGTAATTGAGGCAACTCTTCATTACAGGCAAAAAATTTATCGCGAACCTCCTGCTCGAAACAAAGAAGTGTGACTTGCAGAGGTGAAGAGTGCCAGAGTAAACTGGATGTAAGTCTTGCTTGAATTGACTGAGAAAAAATAAAGAGAGAGTCAGTTGTAAGTTCAAAGTTTTTTGTGACTCAAAAGAGAGAGGGATTCACGGATGGATTTAGCTTCTTTATTGGGAACTATTTTAGGCTTTGCAGGAGTGGTTGGGGGGCAGATCCTTGAGGGTGGCCATCTATCCCAAATCTTACAGGGCACTGCTGCTATTATTGTTTGTGGGGGAACTGCTGGTGCTATGCTGCTTGCTTTTCCTATGGAAGATATTAAGAAGGCTATCACTCTGATTCCCTCTATTTACAAGAATGTAGATCTAGATGTTAGGCCTGTGATTGATGAAGTGATACGCATTGCAACTATTGCAAGAAAAGATGGAGTTCTTGCGGTCGAGGAAAAACGAGGTTCTATTCAAAACCCGTTGTTTAAAAAAGCTATTAAGTACGTCATCGACGGTTTTGAGCCCAATACAGTGAAAGAGATTCTTGATACCCAGATTTACCTGGAGTTTGAAGAGGAAGAAAATGCAGGAAAGGTATTTGAAGGAGCTGGTGGATTTGCTCCTACGATCGGTATCATTGGTGCTGTTTTAGGGTTAATTCACGTGATGTCGATGTTGAATGATCCCTCACGAATTGGTGAAGGTATTGCAGTTGCCTTCGTTGCTACTGTTTATGGAGTGGGTTTGGCCAATCTTATTCTCATTCCTTGGGGAACTAAGATTAAGCGAAAAGCCTCTCAAAAGATGATCATGAAGGAAGTTGTGAAGTTGGGTGTGATCGGCATTCAAGAAGGTCTAAATCCACACTTCTTGCAAGAGAAGCTGGAAATTTTCCTGGAAGAACATCACCGAAAATCAGAGGGTGAGAAGTAATGAGAAAAAAACACGCAGAGCATGTCAATCTTGAGCGATGGCTCGTGTCTTATGCAGATTTTATCACTCTCTTGTTTGCGTTTTTTGTCGTGATGTATGCTCTATCGGAGGCGAATAAATCTAAGTTCGAGAAGGTTGCAGTGAGTGTTCGTGCTGCATTTGGATCAGGTCCGGCTGGAATGATTGAAGTCGGAGGGAACTCAGGAGGACCTACCTTAAATCCATTTGAGAACATAGATTCGGCTACAGGGCGAGTTCTGGA